>Ga0209339_1000815_pt1 | contig 12112 bp, 9 predicted proteins | sample OlaalgELextract3_FD_187376 | JGI IMG/M metagenome (GOLD analysis project Ga0209339, IMG submission 187376) | Olavius algarvensis symbiont microbial communities from Tuscany, Italy - Type A ELBA extract 3 (SPAdes) (version 2) | ecosystem: Host-associated > Annelida > Digestive system >... | reverse complement strand
GTCCAGTTATGCCTCCATCGACTTTTGGTATCAACTGGTTGCAAGTCCAGCCACAGCGGTTTTCTGGATGTCAGTCGCAGCAATGGTTGGCAAAGGATATCAGGCTGGATTGGCCAACTGTCATGTTTGACGATTTTCTCCACCAGCTTGTCAGTGGCAGCCTTCCTTCGTAGGGCTGGCGGTTCAATTTTGGGAGCACTGGTAGCCATGGGAGAGGTGTAGAACGGAGAGTACCAGAGATGAGGCGCATGGTAGAGTTCAACTGCACATCGACCTGACTTGTGTGAGCAGAGCGTGACCAGACTGGGGCGCAGTAGTGCAGTACTCTGCTGCTGAATAGCAAAGCGCTAGAGCAGATGACCGCAGAGTGTTGGCGCTGGCGCCCCAGATATAGAACCGGCTAGCTTCATCAACAAGTTGTTTCGGTTCTTCAGTTTGCCTGCAGTCTTTGTCAAGTGTTCTCTGTAGGACAGCGTACGGTCTAGCGTCACCCCAAGATAGGTTGGGTGGCACTCGAATGCCGAAGGCGCTGGCCATCCAGATAAACTGACAGTTCACGGGTGGCGCTGGTATTATGCACGTGGAACACACTGCTGATTGTTTTGGAGGCGCTTGGCTTAAGTCGCCACTGTTGACAGAAGTGTGACAACCGCGCCATATTTGACGAGAGACTGCATTGAGAGACTGCATTCCAGTTTGCTGAAGTATTGGCTTGAATGGCGAGACATAGGCTTATGTCGTCAGCGTAAATGAATTTTCGGCCACGTGTAACTGGCAGGTCGTTGGAGTACAAGTTGAACAGAACCGGTGCAAGGACAGAGCCTCGAGGAAGGCCGTCACGTTGGGGTCTCCAAGCCATGTGCACAATGAAACGTCGATCTCGAAGCAGCAGACACACCAGTCGAGTGAACCAATATGACTAATACTGACAGACACGAAGCATCGCGCGGCCTCTCTGCGACAGCAGGGCTACTTGTCTAGCTGCCGTCGGAATATGTTATATCACTGTAACAATAACATACATGTATTACGGTGTGAGTCAGAAATGAGACACTATACTCTTGTCTGCAACTTCGCTTCGCCAATCAATGACCAATCTTCTAAATTCTTTTACCGACAGACTCGGAAGTAAATTCATAATAGGGTGATAGTTGAATTTCTCGCCACACAGACCTTGAATATTGTACAGTTAGTTGGTTGTGTGCGTGTTCGCAGTCGCTACGGCACAAAGTGTGCTGGGTGCGAGCAAGGCATCCCGCCGACACAGATAGTCCGCCGTGCACAAGACAACGTATATCACCTCGAGTGCTTCGCCTGCTCGATGTGTAGCCGCCAGCTCAACACCGGCGACGAGTTCTATCTAATGGACGATAAAAAGCTTGTCTGTAAGGCCGACTATGAGACCGTCAAGACGCGAGGTAAGCATCTACTGGCCTCCGTAATTGCGTTGTACAGGGTGCTCCAAAAAGTGAGACCACTTTCTTCGCCTGCTTATATCTTGATAATCCTTGATTTGTTTGTATGATTTTTGGCACTGGCCAAAGTTATAAATTAACAGATACATAAAAAGAGGCCAATTGTTAATAGAAACTACGCACATTGATTGGTAACGTTTTAAAGCTGTGTGTAGGCCTAATCAAAACGCTGGTTTCACTTTTTGTGCCACCATGTATAAACTATACTACTGAAGGGAAGCATTTAAAACAATATTAGGCTACGTACGTCGCTAAAACGAAGCTAAACGCAACTCGATCAAACCATTATAAACACTGTTGTGAGAACAGAGACTGGAAAATTCCGAACCGAACAAGAACCGGAAATTTTAAGTTCTGTTCCAACTCTAATTGTGAGTATCGTTACTGTAGACAGACAAGCATAGAACGTTTATTAGTAGTGTAGACAGTTGAAATTTTATCTAATAAGAAGCTCAGCTGTCGCAGTTAGACCGCGCGTGCTCCGCGTCATTGAAAATTCTGCTAAGTCATTCAGATCACTTTCGAGTTTACACGGTTGAGTAAGGCGTGTGTATTGTGTATAAGTCCCTATTTGTATTCCATTGTAACTATATCTCGTTTCAGAGATATTAAACGTCGAATGCCCTTAAATTTTGGTTAGGGGCTATTCAAGGTCATTGGAAATGGCATCATTCGATAGATCGCGATCTTATTGGCGTATCGCAGAAGCTGTCTTGTATTATTTCCGAGATATTGGGAGATATTGGTTGAAAATCGCGGTTTTTCATACACCACTTGCATTATAGACACCCTCATTAGTGCTGATGTTATATTTGTTTTCAGCGGAGTTCGACCTGGACAGCGCCAATAAGCGGCCGCGTACGACGATAACCGCCAAGCAGCTGGAGGCGCTCAAACGTGCCTACAACGAGAGCCCAAAACCCGCCCGGCATGTGCGCGAACAGCTCAGTGCCGAGACCGGACTCGACATGCGGGTGGTCCAGGTGGGTCGTCGGTGTTGTAGCGATTACTTTTCAAAAGCATATCAGTTATAAAATACAAATTATACTTTCAAAAAATTGTCTTTGGCTGACTGCGGCGGTCCAAAATGCAGTTCAGGAATGGATTGACGCTTTTTTTTGGTAACAGGTACAATATATTGGAGACCCGTAGGAAAAGTTTGGGAATTGGAATCTATTTTTTTAAATAGGTATAAAATGTTGAGGTTTGAAGCTATATGAGACAACTTTGCCTTATAAATTTGGGGAACGTTTGGTAATTCGTGGGTCAATTCAAGGCTGGGACCTGACACCGGCCGGTGCGGCTGGATCTAACCTGACTTTTATTCAGTGTAATTAAATAAAAAATACTCTTTTTGTTTTTTAACAAAAAATGTAGAATAATGATTGCAATTTGACTTCAACTATAGCACAATCTTAAACATTTTAGCTGAGGGACGATTTCTTTGTCACTAAAAAGCACGCCTACTCAGCTATGAAGCGAGTTCGCTATTTTCTAAGTCAGACTCAGTCGTTGGACTGCTATGTATTACAAGAACTAATCAGTAGATTAGGTAGCCGAACGTTACGCCCCGTCAACGTACTGGGCCTACATAAAGAACGGTACTGGCGATATTAGAGATAGTAAACGTCGAATAATGGCATGCCGTTGAAATCTGGGTTAAGGGTCATCCAAGGTCACTGGAAATCACACCATTCGATAGATCGCGTACGAGTTCCTATTCGTTTTCCATTGTAACTATGGCCGAATCTCGTACCGTTCTCGAAATAAAACGAAATATTGGTCGGAAAACGCCAGTTTTTCATACGCCCTTATATTTAACTTGTATGATCCCCTAGGACCCCTTCGAATTTTTGCCCAAAATTGTTAACATAAACTACCCATGTCTCTGAGCTATTAGATGCTGCAAAAATATTGCCTAAAAGTTTAAACCGCTGAGCAGGGCACACGAACGTTACAGACAGACGACAGACGACAGACAGACAGACAGACGACAGACGGATGGCCGATGCCATAAACCGAACGTAACGTAGGCCTACTATGTGTAACGTTCGGCTAAAAATGAATTTCGTTTACGATTAAAACATTAAAATTGCATTTTAATCATAGAATGTAAAATACCTTTGCAATTGTATCAAATACAAAGCATATGAATATTTTCACGTATATGCTTTTCAGTTACTTATATTTCAATTATTTAACATAATATTTTTTTCGGTGCAGGTCTGGTTCCAGAACCGACGCGCCAAGGAGAAGCGGCTCAAGAAGGATGCTGGGCGACAGCGATGGAGTCCGTACTTCCGGCCAATGAGACCAGATCGCCAGCAGAACGACTCTGATGACAGGAACTCGCTCGATGATCAGACGAACGTTCAGCTCGACTCATTCGGCAGTCAGTTATCATCATCAGTCATCGGCATTTATTTAGCCGTGAAATACAGAAATAAACACAATGACTTACAAACAACCGCCACGTAGTTAGGCCCACAGTATGTGCCGTGTGCGCAGCTGCTTTTTACAAGAAGCTCAGCTGTCGCAGAGAGAGCGCGCGATGCTTCGTGTCATTGAATATTTCGCTAAGTCACTCAATGATACTCAAGGTCATTCGAAATGAGTGACACATTTCAGTAGGGCATTTTTAGTCTCTATTAGTATTCCATTGTAACTATGCCTCTGTCTTGTACCGTTCTGAGATATTTAGTCTCAAATAATGGCGTGACCTTGACATCTGGGTTAGAGGTCGTTCCAAGGTCACTAAAAATGGTACCATATATTCGAAAGCTTGGGTCGGTTTCCTATTTGCATTCCATAGTAACTATGCATGTGGCTTGTATCATTTCCGAGATAAAGCGAGATATTTGCCGAACATCGCGACTTTTTCATACCACTTATTCGACGCCCCCGTTAGGGGGTCCCTGTCGGAAATGCCATACCGTTTGTTCTGGAAAAAGTAGAATGGTGTGGCTACCCGAAGGTGAAAATTTTTGATGACACATTTAACCGTTTTGTCACAATACCGGCGTGTGACAGACGGACAGACGGACATCTTGCGACAGCATAGTCCGTGCTGTGCATAGCGACGCGCTGTAAAAACAAAATTAGCAAAAATAAAATGCCAGCAGGAAGAAAGACAGGATGTATAGGTTTTATAACATCGTCACATCTGCGGCTGCGTATAGCGGGCTTCAGCGGCTGGCGAGCTGGTTTATATTGATTGATGGAATGTGAGCGGTGCATTGGAGCATGAAGACTTAGCCACTTGACTGGTCCTGTCGCAGCCTCACTCGCAGACACGTCCATTTGTTCTTCGATGGGTAGAGTCTGTAGAGGAAGTGTAAGCAGCGGGGGTGGAAGAGGAGAGTAGAGTTGTCCAACCTCATTCCTGCACCACGCCAGATCAGTTGTAGCGACCCACGAATGATAGCGAGACAGAAAAAAACAGTGCTCGCGATAGTGTAAACAAATAAGTGAATAGACAAAAATAACCAGTTTTATATGCCCAATCGCCCAAATTTGTTTGTTTTGCTCACTATTTTCACTTAAACCTTTTAATACAAGAACCTACTATCGCAAACAGATCGCGCGTAAGCTGCGGACACAATACGTCGAGAGCAGCTGTAAATCTAATTACCATGACCTTGAAATCTACGTCAAGGGTCACTCAAGGTCTTTGGAAACGGAACCACTGGCTAGATCATACACGACTTACTAATAGTCGAGTTATTTGACGTTGAATAATATCGTGACCTTGAAATGTGGGTGAGAGGTCATTCAAGGTCATTGAAAATGGTATCATTTGAAAGAATCGGTACGCTTTCCTATTCGCCTTTCGTAGTAACTATGGCCGTATCTTTAGCACTTCGGAGATATTCAGCGTCAAAGAATGGCCTGACCTTGAAATCTAGATTTGGGGTCGTTCAAGGTTACTGAAATATGGCGCGGTTCGACAGACCAGGTATGACTTTCTATTAGTCCGCCATTGTAACTATAGCTCTATCATGTACCATTTGCGAATTATTTGACGTTGAATAATATCGTGACCTTGAAATCTGGCTTAGAGGTAACTTAAGGTCATTGAAACTGGTGCCATTCAAAACCTTGGTTGCGGTTTTCTATTCGCCTTCTATAATAACTATGGCCGTATCTGTAGCCGTTTGTGAGATATTTATCGTCAAAGAGTGGTGTGACCTTGAAAACAGGGTTAGGGTTCGTTCAAGGTCATTGGAAATGGCACCATTTGATAGATCGCATACGAGTTCCTATTCGCCTTCCGTAGTAGCCTAACTATGGCGCTATCTTGTATCGTCTGCGAGATACAGCGACTTATTGGTAGAAAATCGATAATTTTTTTATACTTCACCTGTATTTATCGCCCTCGCAGGGGGTGACCCTGTCGGAATTTCGTGAAGATGTTTGATGCTGATAAAACTAGAATGATTGGGCTACCGTATAGCGTAAAAACTATGACAATAATATGTTAAGCAGTTTTTATGTAATACCGGAATGCCACGGACAGACAGACAGACGGACGGACAGACAAACAGATTTGCTATATCAATATCGCGCGTCAGTGTGCTGACGCGCGATAAAAATGTTTATTTCGTTGACTAGTTTATGGATTTTGGTACGAATTAGTTCGAAATCCACACTGTTGGGCAAGATTTGCCGCGCCTAGCTCTACTTGTTTGACTTATTATCGTCTGAGTTTGTTCGAAAATTTGGGATTTTGTAATTCAGTCGCACTGGCTTAGGAAAATTCTTTATCACGTCCTTCAAGAGGGTTGCTTTATTTTAGGGAGAATACATGTAGACGCAGTGGCGGATAGTTAAGTGGGCATAAGGCTGCATACTAATAAAAATTTCGCTGCTTGCGAGTTTCACATTCACGAAATAGACGGGTTTGAGGTAGTATCGATATTGTATTTCTGTCTTTCCTTATCGACGATAAGGAAAGACAGAAATACAATATAATTTTCATAAACAACGTAAGCCAGTATACGGCTTATCGTCTAAAATGCAAGACATACTATGGAATGTAGGCCTACCATACAACGTTTCAGTTAAAACCTTTAATGGCAGACGACAGTAAGAGGACTGATTTGCCGTATTTACGGTGCTTTTGCTGGGTGTTGACGTACAGATGATTCCGACAGCTACGATATGGCTCCAGTCCAGCGCGGCCTCTACCTCAGCGGTCAGCCACTGGACCACGAACCGTCGTTAGGACAGGTGCCCGTCGTGTCATTGGCCGGCGCAGGTGGATCGCCTCCGTCAGACGCCTGGCTGCCGCCGTCACATCAGCTGCCACGACTCCGCTACGGCGGTCCTCCAATGCCGCCACCGCCGCTGGACCGTCAGTCACCCGGTTCTCTGGCGGCCGTCATGCAGGGCATGCCCGGCGGCGTGCCGATGCCGCCCGTGTCCGGGCTCGTCGGCGGTCCGCCGTTCCTCGGCGAGATGGGTTGCGACGGACCCGGCGACGTTTTGCAGTACCAGCAGCCGGGGTCGACACAGAACAACACGGGCGCCGGGAGGGTGGAAGTGTTCTAGGGCCTACCAGAGATACTGTATCAAAAGCATCGACGTTCAGAGACCGTTCTAGTCACTCAGAAGTCCAGCTCGCTGGCACACCCAGAATAACTGTGGATGCCGAGCATATTAACTGCACGGTCGTATATAGGGCAATAGGTCCTATTTCTGGCCATGACCTATTTCTGGCCACTTTTGAAATCATCGAAATTTGATTAATGTTGAAGGGAAACATTTGGAATGGAGAATAATTTCGTTAGACAGGGTCCATGTGGCCAGAATAGGGTCTTTTCTAGTAATGTCAATAAATGCCATCTGTGTGCTTAATAAACTTATATTTCTGGTAAATTTTTCTTCTGATGTTTACTTCTGTATACGTTCTATCTGCACCGTCCATAAACAGTTGCATAATCTTGTTTTTCATTATGTTTTTAGCAATAGTTGACAGATGTGGCCAGAAATAGGACCTCTTGCCCTATACGACTTCGTTCTTGCACTCGACGCAAGTTTCTAGCGCTAAGCTAGCACTAGAAACTATGTGCTAGTTTCTAGCGCCGAACAGGACAATGGGTCATTTCAGTTTTTGGATTAGCCTTTCGCTGAGACCAAAGACTGAGACCAAACGGCTCAACTTAGGACTCAGTCCGGTGTTGAGATTAACCAATCACTGCAGCGCACATCACTGCTCACTCCATGACGTCATCGTTGATATCTCCGTATTTCTTTGTTTGTTTATGAATTAGCGAAAAAGTGAAGTGATTTTCGTTCATCAAAACTTAATCTCTAACCGATTAACCTAAACATGTGTATGTAAAATCAACCGGTGAGTATCGAGTTAATTAGCGTTGGATTCAGCGTCCGAAGTTTGGTATCAGCGAAATGATCAGCGAATCGCTGAGTCCAAACCAAAAAACTTCACTTTTTGGCTTATCTTTGGTAGACTTTGGTCTCAGTTCGAATTTAGGACTCAGCGAAAGACTCAGCGAAAGACTGGTCCAAAATGTGAAAATAATGACAATGTGACGCCTGCGTGCTAGAAACTTGCATGCTAGAAATTTCGTGCTAGTTGACACGACCGAGGTTGCAAGTTCTAGCGCTGCTTCTATAGTAGTTTCTAGTATTCGCTCCTAGCGCTAGAAAGTTGCGTCGTGTGCATTCGGCATAACTACTGTTACAATATGATGATTTTAGGCCCTACATGCAGTCAACGTCCCACTCGACAGGTCATTTCGGAGACGAGGGCATGCAGTCAAAAAACTGAGGGGTAGCCAGCTTAGCCTATCACAGGAAACCAAACAGAAAATTAACGAACTGAACTAAAAAAATGAGCACGATATGGTGGGGATCGAGGACTGGCAAAGGTAATTTTGTAGCCACTTGGTATATTGTATGAACATTGCTTTCATCCCCAGGACCCCACATCACCAAATCGTCTAAAATGTGGGAATGCCCCCGCCCGTCCTTGAAATATAGGCTAGTCCACCCTTGGAATTAGCAGATGGGTGCCAGTGTGTTGTTCCCTTCAACACCGAATAGCCCTAACGGCTAAATTAGGAATTGACTGTCGCACGTACGCTCATACTGTCGATATACAAATAGGCCTACGAGATGCCAATTAACAGCCTGCAACTCGATTTCACCAGCCTCCACAGAATGTTGTTTATCAGTACATACTTGTGTTTGCGGCTGCGCTGGTTTTCTAGACTGTTTAATGTCCCGCATATTATAGGCCTAAATCATCATGCCTCAATCATCATTAGAGGCCTAAATCCTGATTCACAGTCGCTCTGCACGCGCAAAACATTTTATAGGTTAAAATTAACGAATTTCAACTTTTAAGGAATGAACTTTAAACACTGTAGGCCTGCTAGAAATTTACGTTTTGAAATTAACGGCCAGTAGCTAAAAACTGAGTCACGGCTAGTTTGTTGGGTTTTAATTTTCCGTGAACATAGCGCTTGATCCGATCAGATTCAACTCACGTTCAAGTAGTCGTAGAATTTCTGAAAATGTTCAAAACTCTGCGACGGCAAAAACTGAGCGAACTTTCGTCGAATTCAGTTGTTTTCAGCCGTAAGATGGATCATAGCGCCCGATCGACGCGCTATAATTACCATTTATACGAGTTTAATTACGACTCCACTGAACACTGCTACTCGAGTTGGATCGGAAGCCGTGATCAAGGCTAACAGCCGAACAATCTTACCAACCAAGCGACTATCATAACAGCAACTGTACGAGTCGTTATAAACGAATTGTTTAACAAATTCTATTCTGGGAAAACTACGTATTTTATTTTTTTGTACCAATGTGTGTGTGTCTTATGTTCTGAATACCGCATTAAGACGGACTAGATTGTAATTGTATACAGTCACTGTCAGAAGTATTGCGTGCCGTTGCTATCGCATTTTGTAAATATTTGGTCGTAAATAATGATATTATGATGATATTTGTCAATGCTTAAATGTGTATGAAAATGAACAGTACTGACAACACTGTGTAAATTTTGATGTCGGAGTTCATAACTTAAAACTGCATGCAACTTTTGAACAGCAAGCGTTAAGGCCCGTTTATAGCGTCACAACTCAACTCAACGTAAACTCAACTCGATAGCGTGAACAACAGTTGACTCAGTTTGTAGGTCGTGACGTCATAAACAAAAACACGACTGACTTGGCTGTACGCTGTTCAACTGAGTTAGCCGAGTTCAGTTGTGTCGCTATAAACACCCCTTTACAACCAGACATTGTGTGCCATAGTATGTGCCACTTTCATTACTTTTACGATAAAACTTGAAGGTAGACCAATTTTAACAACTGGTGTCAGGCACAGCAGATCTCGCCACTTGGCGAATTTAATGGCATGATCCCAGAGCCATTGCTCATCTACATCTGTTTCATGACGATAGCTGTATAACCGTTTTCAAGTAATAAGGTAAAGGAGGGCCATACTCCTAAGGAGCGTAGAAGGGGGGGGGGGTGCTCGTCTCCCTTTCATAGGCCGTTGAGCCCGTAGCTGGATAAACCACTATTGCCAGTGCGACGCCAGACCTACGGTTACCTTCCCAGCCTAAGCTGGTACTCATCGCGCCTACCTCCCCCACAGACAGATCCACAATGAGTTGATCGACCTGGGTGGCTGGTTAAATACAGAGATAGTTTACCCGCCCAAAGACGGTCACCCATCCAGGCACTAACCGGGCCCAGCGTAGAGTAACTACGTTGATCAAGACCAACGCTTTACCACTAATATAAGCCGCCAACCTGTAATGCTGTTAACAAAGTTATAAATACACCCACCAGCTGCTGCTAGGCTGAGGTGATAATCAGCCATGCAGTTCTCGAGACCAGGCCTTTTTTGGCCTCAAAGACAGTATTTATCATCACCTTCAAACTTAAATAAATTAATAATGTAGTTATAATAATAGATTACTAATAATTTACAAATAATTAATAAATCAATATCTAAGCAAAAACAATCAAAATTTAGTTCACTTTTGCTTTGGCCTTATGCTTAAAGGCCTTCCTTAGCCCAAAAGGTCTTGGCCTTGAGGGCTGAAGCCTTGAATTCTTTCACTCACGCCTACAACTTCCTTTTAATCTAGGCTATAAAGTTTGCTGTCTGTGTCCATTTGGGATGCATCTCCTCAGAAGCTGATGAACGGATTTGGCTGAAATTTTGCACAAACAACGCACCTTGCATTTTGGTGGCAATCGACCCAGGGGTCTCCCTGAAAACATACCGTGGGGGTCCCTCACGTGGGGGAGATAGTGAGTCAGTTTTGTCTGACCAACTTGTGTTTTCATTGATGTGGGCATAAGCTCAGTAAGTTTCCAATCCAGCATACATCAAGATACCACAACTACTTTAGTACATGTGCACAGCATCTTAGAAAATCTCTCGCATATAAAACAAATGATTAGCTATGTTATGCAACGGATTTCTGCACTGGTCGTGTAGTTGTCTGGATACAAAAAGAAATCGTAAGACATCAACAGCAATCAGCATAATCTTTGTAGAAACGTAATACAAAAATCCACGTTCAATGCTCTAGTTATTCTGCCACAGGATATGCAGCAGAATGTGTACACCGAGTGAACATGCACACTTCAGAGTCCATACCGCGGCTGTGCACACAAATCACCATGCGCCTCTATTCAGTCGCTCGTGACATACTGCGCTATACAACTTCTTTACGCTTGCTTGACAGTTCACTGCTGTGCACACAAACCACCATGCGCCTCTATTCAGTCGCTCGTGACATACTGCGCTATACAACTTCTTTACGCTTGCTTGACAGTTCACTGCTGTGCACACAAATCACCATGCGCCTCTATTCAGTCGCTCACGACATACTGCGCTATACAACTTCTTTACGCTTGCTTGACAGTTCACTGCGCTATACAACTTCTTTACGCTTGCTTGACAGTTCACTGCTGTGCACACAAACCACCATGCGCCTCTATTAAGTCGCTCGTGACATACTGCGCTATACAACTTCTTTACGCTTGCTTGACAGTTCACTGCTCTGTAAAGTCATGGCGTGCTTCATGCTTAAGTTGTTTCCATTTGGTTAACTGGTCAATGAGAAAGAACTGCCGTGTAACTAAATCTCCACAGCGACTGCCAATCTGCAGCACCTACCATTCGTTAAACATGATGTTGTAAACCAAATTTATGAAAATGCATTTACTTTTCACCTTGTAATATGCAAATCACGAGTTTGGAGCAGTGCGACAGGACTTCTTCACATCGTCAACGTCGGACAAGTCCTCATGTAAATGAAACAAGTAATAACTTGTCCAGACAAAAACTTGTTTGTGTGACTGACTATTCATAAGGTCTTGTGTTTGTTAACAATCTTCTTCTTCTTCTTCTTCTTCTCGTATGCGTGTCATTTACCATAATTGGTCAGCCTCGAAACAGCGTCCTCATCCGCAGAGTGTAGCCGAGATAAGCCGCCATTCAGTTTTGTCAGGAGACAGGATTCGACAATGTGAGACATCGTCGGGGTCTCGCCACAAGGACACAGATCAGTGTCTGTAAGTCGCCATTTCCTTCTGCAGACACCGCAGTGTCCCTGTTCCGTGCGAAAACGGTTCAGCAGA
>Ga0209339_1000814_pt1 | contig 12114 bp, 5 predicted proteins | sample OlaalgELextract3_FD_187376 | JGI IMG/M metagenome (GOLD analysis project Ga0209339, IMG submission 187376) | Olavius algarvensis symbiont microbial communities from Tuscany, Italy - Type A ELBA extract 3 (SPAdes) (version 2) | ecosystem: Host-associated > Annelida > Digestive system >... | reverse complement strand
GGACCAGTGATTAACCAAGGGCCTCATGAAATCCAGAATTAGGCGAGTATACTGCTAGTGGTCATGCAGTGTGAGGGGACCAGTGATTAACCAAGGGCCTCATGAAATCCAGAATTAGGCGAGTATAAAGGAAGTATGGGTTCTTATCCTCAGCTTCTTGTTTCTTTCAGCTGTTCCCCGGGTTCACCTTACATTGGACCCTAGATGTAGATAGGGAGGCATGAGAAGGAGGGTTGGGAGTGCTTATGAGGAATCTTGGGACAATGAGCATATTGGGTTAATGTTTCTGAGAGTTCTGGTGCCAGCTTACCCGGGTTGTCACGGATATAGGTCTGTTGAATGGTTGTGTATGTATGATGTGGTCAGTGCCTTTTGCTGTTGGGGCATTGCCTGCATTTTACACAAGTAATACACTACACACACATAATGTTTCAGACATTCTTGCAATGTGCATACCGAGCATACTGAATAATGCATTAAAAGTATTTATATCAGTACAAGATTCCTTTTATGATAAAATTGTTTGCAATAAAAAAGAAAAATAGCACAGATAACATCATCCACATAATGTATATATTTCAGGCCTGTGCCCAGAATTAAAAAAGTTCGATATCGTTGCAACTTGCTGGCCTTGTATTCCACAGTCATGTAAAAAGCACTAGAGACACACTACAAATTAATCTGTATAAACCGACTCTTAGTATATATGTCACATCTCTGGAATGTAAAAATAAAAGTGAAAATTATGTCACTGTTATCCAAAATATGGAATATTAACAGAAAAATATAAAATGAACATTAATAGCCGCTAATGTTAACTACAGTGTGTCTAAAAAACCAGGACCGCTACGATTAATATGACAACTTCACCAACTCACAACATTTATTAATTATTTTTGATAGGCAGAGACCTTATTCAATTCTAAATTAATATAATAAGTTTTTACGTTGGCTTAGAACCAGCTGTGTGGTTTCGATAACAACAGTAGCAACATGACAACACCCACACCATAGGTGTGGTCAATATTAAATCTCTAGACTGAAGACTGCTCCGGGTTTTGCATTGGGAAAATGTCATCAATCTTCACGGGCTAAAAAATGGCGGACATTTCGAAAGACAGGCTGCTATTGGGTGGAGGAATATGCCACATCACAGCTACACAAGCGGAAATAAAAAAGTTCCTGCTTACGTACGTAATATTGTTTTAACGTGTTAATTTTCGGCAATATTTCGTCTGCTTGTGCAAAAGAATATTTAATTGATGCAACGTATTAATGTTAAGTTGAAGTTGAAGTTCGTGATCGAATAGCGGTGGTTATCTCAGAGATTATAGGCCGCAGCTAGTGGACGCCATTTTTTAGCCCGTTTCCTGTGGTGACATAATCAGCAAGCAGTACGGGGGCTGTGACCCAAACAGTGAATTTCTGTGCCGACTTCGAACAATGTATTATCGACAGGGCAATAAACGAGCAGCAAAACGATCGTGGGTTTGTGTCAAGGCCGAAAGACAGCACCTTGAACACTTGTAACTTTTGACACTGAACACTATTCCGATAGAAACGCTGTTTAAAGGATTTAACTTTTCTGTTCATAAGGCAGCATCAACTGTGGAATGACACGTACTTTTGAGCTATAGTAACCTTATGGTAACTTACTATGGTAACTGCTTCAGCTGGTAGGCTGCTGTATAAACAACTGTCTTCTAATACTGAGGTTTAATTAAGAATATTGAACACAGATTATCTGTGAAATTTTATTTACATTAAGAACGTTTTATCAAGTTATGCCAAAATATCGTAGTCCTAGTGGTCAGGCTTCTTTAGACGGACACAGACGGTCAAGTTGCTACTGTTGTTATGGAAACTGCACAGCTGGTTCTAAGCCAATTTAAAAACTTTTTAAAGTAGAAGAGTGAGAATTGAATAAGGTCTATTCATACCAAAAATAATTAGTGTGTGTAAATGTTATGAACTGGTGAAGTTGTCATATTAATCTTAGCAGTCCGTTTTTTTTGAGACACACTGTAGAATAACACACAATACAATATTCACACATTGTAAAAAACTTAATGACAATAATAGTGAAATCCACGAAAATGTCGTCGATATGACCTTTCATATAATAACAAATGTCTAGTGATCAAAATTTAATTACAAAAAAAACAACACAGTGAAAATCATGCTGGATACATACTATAAACAATAACTGAAATGAAAAACTAGAAAAGCTACTATATCCAAGAGAGTTGAGAATGATACCACTGCCAGGCCTCTAAGTCTATCTTTGGACTCGTGTGGCCTCGACTTTTGAGGCTTTGACCGCCTGATCCCCATTAGACATTGATCGTTTCACGCCCTTGTCATGTGGACCTCTTGTGTTATTTGAAATCAAAATGGGTTCATTCGTTTTCAGAATATTGTTTTCACGAGTTTGGTAACAGTTGAACGAACGGACAGGCTGAGAACATCAAGCCTCTGCCTGCCAGTCCGGCCTGGCGGAGGCGTACGTGATAAAGTTGACGTTTAGTTTCTCTTCATTTGTCCCTACTTTAGTTGATGAACCTCTGGTAATGTTGACATAGGTTACTTTTGTAACTAACTGGAATCTTTATCATTCATATTACAGAAAAATGTACCGTCATTAACTAGAGAAGCTAGTCAAGAATGATGTCTCCCCAGGCCTCCAAATCTATTCTTGGCCTCGTGTGACCTTGACCTTTAACCTCCTGACCCCAAAGTTGACCGTTTCCTGCCCTTGTCTCGTGGACCAATTGTGCCAATTTGCATCAAAATCGGTTCAGACATTTTCAAAATATCGCGTTCAAAAATTTGGTAACAGACAAACGAACGAATGGACGACCTTCGGTCGGATTAAGAACATAATTCCTAATTGCCATAAAACAGACTGTTAACGATTTTAAAATACCTTTGTTGAACGTCTTGAGCTAATTCATCTTACGACTTTCCTAATTTCAACATTTCTGTAAGACCTAACGTAACTTACGTTCTAAAAGGTCTTACAGAAATGTTGAGTTTAGGAAAGTTACACATGTGGTTGAGTAATGCCAGCCACACTGGCCATCACTGACAAAATATCATCTATGTCGTCCGGGAAACGCTGTTCACGACTAGATATAGTCGCTTGGTCATGTCCATAGTACAGTGGCGCCACGTAGGGAATGCTGCCGTACTGATACTGCTGCTGGTAGAAACCGTACTGCTGGCTGGTGACGCTGCTAGTAGTACGTTCTGGTACCATACGTTGCTGCTGTGGAGTTGTGATATGGTTACCCAGAGCCACTGTTTCCACAATTCTGTTACTTACTGACTGGTACGTGCCGCCAAATGACGTAACGATGCGGTCCGCCGTGTCGTCGACGTCATCGCCAATGTTCACTGTTGTATCTGGCAACAAGGCGTCGTCTGTGCTCTCACGTTCAGCAGCTTCAGCTGCAATTGTATGGCGTCTTACGTCATCCGTGCTGCACGTGACCTCGTCCGGCGGTTCAACCTTGACCTTGGCCGAGACGTTGACCGACTTTGATGCCGCAGCACGTTGAATGTTACGCCGCTTGCGTGACCTCTATACACCATGACAACGTTATCCGTGAAAAGATGCAACATGTACTCTCTCTATTAAATTAAATACATGTAACAAACGTACGCGCAGAAAGAAAAAGAAAATAAAAGCAATATAATGTATGACATACTATCTGCTGCCTAGACAGACAATAAAACAAGACAGGTAGCGCATGCAGTTTACAAATTTCGTTAGGCCCGCCTCAGTGGCATAGGCAAGGGGGGCTGAAGCCCCCTCCCCACAAAATGTGGGAATTCTGATAATGTGAGTTTTATTGATGTTGCGTTTTACAACATTGCGTTGTAGCTTAACTGTATTTGTGCAGTGGAACTGGAAGTCCCTGCACCATGGTCGCGGACTTTATGTAGGCAGTTTCTTTAACTACAATTCACTGATATACACAGTATCTCAAAAAACGCGCCAACTTTGGCAAGCTGTATTTTCGACAAGCATAGACTAATTTTTACAATTTTTGGTAAACAGCATCAGCACACTTCTGAAAACGGTATGCGTGTTCAACTTTCCTTGTCCCTGCACTTTTACGTACTTTATTTGCTTTTAAATAGATTCGACGGAAATGACGCGTTCTGGCGTTCCTCTATGCTCGTGAAACAGTCCAGCTCCTTTAGCAGGAAACACCGGACTTTATCTCTCCAGATCTGTGTCCGCCAAACAGTCCGGTTGACTACAGAATTTGTGGACTGATCGATGCAGGAACGTGTGTACATTGTACAAATCCCAGGGCTCGAGTCGGACGGGAACGCCGTTCCCGTTGTTTTTTTCTGTATACTCCAATTATTAACTAATTTTCCATGATATGTCCGCCATGTGAGATAACTGACCAATTGGCAGTTGGCACACAAAAACAAAACAAGCGCCCAGAATGCACCATTGCCAGAAAAAAAATTAAAAAAATTCTGGGGAGGGGGCACTCCCCCACTGGGGAGGGGGATACCCCCTCCCCAGACCCCACCCTCTCCGCGCCTTGATTCTTCGGGCGTTTCCAATCCTTTTCATTTACGACTCGAACACTGACAAATCCCTGTCCGCAATACCAGCCGCTGTGACCAGCGACTTGAAGCAGTGCCTCACAGTCACTGACACATGGATAAGTATATCACAGAACGTCATCGACGATCGAAGCAGTTGGTCAATGGAGAAAGCTATATCGTGCAAGCATGAGGCAAAAGGACTATCTTTGAACATCTGCTAAACTAAAACCTGCTCTTTCAGAGCCAACACACTATACAACCGGCTCTTTTCAGAGCCGCTAACTGTACTAGCCTACCGAGGAAAACACGCTGTTTCGCGTCATTTCCGTCGCAACTATTTAAAAGCAAATAAAGAAAGTAAAAGTGAAGGTACAAGGAAAATTAAATATGCGTATCATTTTTGAAAGTGTGCTGATGCTGTTGACCGAAAATTATCATAATTGGTCCATGCTTGTCGAAGCTACAACAGTACTTGCTAAAGTTGGCGCTTTTTGAGACAGTGCAGAAATACAGTGGCTGGAGTTTTCATGCTGTTGTTGTTCTGCATATGTTTCAAACAAATTGATAAATAAGTAAATGCTCACTGGCTGAACTACTGTTGATGTTGACGTACGACGATAAACATCAGGTGGAGGATGATCATGCACGCCCTTAGCCTGGAAGTACACTGTGCTGCCCTCTGTGCGCCAAAAATGAGTTACCGGGTTTCCAACGAGACCGCTGCACGAGCGTAGCTCCAGTGTTCCTCCCACTGCCGGACACCTGCGACCTGTAACACGGTTATACAAGTAGTAGTAGCAGTAGCAGTAGTAGTAGTGTGAGTAGTAGTAGCTAGTAGTAGTAGTAGTAGTAGTAGTAGTAGTAGTAGTAGTAGTAGTGCTAATTCTGAACGTAGGTCTTTGACCTCTAAGTTCAGTTCTTAATTAGCAAACTCTAAAACTAACACAAATTAACTCCGACTTCCGATACGAATATCTGTTTTCCAGTTGTAAATAACTTCTTGGTTTTGCCAAAATCTATCTAGGCGAGCCTTAAAAGTATCTACAGTGGTTGCTGAAATAAGAGTATCCGGCAGACCATTCCAAATATAAATTATCCTGTTTGTAAAATTGTATTTCCTAGTATCATAATGTATCTGAGACTGATATAAACTAAATCTATCGCCTCTCAGATCATAATGACTCTCTAAATGTCTGTCCGTCAGCTAGTTTGTTACTGTGGCATCATATTTTCCACTGAAAATCTTATAAACCTCAATCATATCTCCTCTGATTCTTCTAAATTCTAGTGTGGGTAGATTTATTTTTAGCCTTTCCTCATATTTACATTTTTTGACTGCAATGACAAGGTGCAATGTTTGTGTAGCCCACAGTTTAGTGTAGCAGTTATGGCTATGATCGTGCCGTGGCCTATTCACCATGTCAATCTAGGTTTCATCAGCCTCATCCAGCTAAGATCTGCCAATTTGCATCACCTCTGAGGCATTGCAATACCGCAGGACACGGCGAACTTGCTACAGATTTAAACATTGGTTAGGTAACCATAAGCTAAAAATTGTCACACAGCGTGTTGTCGACACTCTCCCGAGCAACGTGGAACACAGCAAGAAAGACGTAGACAAATCTGACCGATCTGTTTGGCTCTAGCTTTGTGGCAGATGGCAGGTTTGAGATGCACAGCTGGTCGACTAGGACACGTGGTATGACGACTGCTGCAGACCAGAACTCCAAGACAAGATTTCTTGAGTATCGAAGTGTTGTGGTTGTTGGTGTTGCGCATTGCCCAGCCACTCACGTGTTTAGCCGCTTGACAGCTCGTCTCATACGCTCGCCGACTGTTGCCGTTCGGCAGCATCTCGAAAACATCGTGTTCACCTGGCCTCAACTAATCATATACACAACACACGTATTCCACTTCAGTTACTTACTGGAGTGTGTTCATAAAAAACATCCCCTTGTTTTTCTTGCACAACTCCTACAGATATTAACGAATTTGAACGAAAATTCCAGCCAATATATCTGAGAAAATGATGATTCTACGCGTTGAAAAATAATCTGATTCTTAAATGTTTTTTGCTAACAACATCGTAAAGTGAACGTCAGAAAAGTGCTGTTGCAACAACAACGGATTTACCAGTGAAGGTAAACATTTCATTAAATGGCTGTGAATGAGCGAAAAGTATGACGCAAAACACACTTCCGCAAAATGTTTCATGACAGAGAATGGGATAAAGACACTTAAGTTTTGATAAAATTAGCGTGACATTTTTACCTTCGTCGATATTTGCAGTTGTGCAGGCAATATGCTGTCGACCACAACGCGGGCATGGGTCAACACTGCAACTGTTGTCTCCAATCAGTGTTTTTAGCTAATCAAAATCCGATACTTTGTCAGGAAATATCTTAATCAAGCACTTTGTTTCACACTTTTCACTCACAAGCATTTTATGACATCTTTATCTTCAATGGCAAATCCCAGTTTTGCAAAAGCGGTGTTATTGACATCCAGTTTGCATTGCTGTTAACAAATAATATTTAATAAACAGACAAATTATTTCACGCAGTCAGCATTCTCGCTGCTATTGGCTGAAATTTTCGTTGAGAGTCTAATTTTTCTAGAAATAATGAAAAACACAAGGGAATATATTTTTTTTTGTAATCACGGTGTATAAATGTGAAAACCAACTTTTGTTATTGAACTAGAATTAAATTGCAGTACTAAAAGTGTCAGCTTTTTTATTTATGCCAACTAGTAAATTAATTTTCTTGAACACGTTGAAGTGTTTTATTCCATAAAGTGATATGACCAGTTCATTAATTGGATATAACTGCACTAGTGTTGTTTTTGTTGCATTTCTTTGAAGCTATCTAATTAATAACCGGATTTTATTTTTAAAATTTGTGAAAATTTTAAAATTCGTAAAAATTCGTGAATTGAAAAATAAAATTCGAATTCTTCTGTGATTTTTGCTATAATCGTTTGTTTTCGTTCTCGCATTACAACCACGCCGACAGGCTTCTGCCTTTGAGTTTGTAATTTTGGTTAGTGGTCTTTCAAGGTCAATGAAAATGGTACCATTCGATAGATCACGTACGACTCTCTGTCATTGTAAAATTGTACCATTTTCGAGATTTGACGGGGATATCTTTTTTTGCTGTTGACAGCATCGGCTATCATTATTCGCTAGGCCTACGTGCACAGCTAGCTCAAGAAAAAGCTAGGCCCCCTATAGCGTGGTGCGTTGCGGTCGTTAAAGGTCATTCAAATTAAGTCATCGAAATATGTACCAAAAAATCGAAAGCCAGTATACGATTTGCTATTAGTCTTTTATTGTAAAATTATGCTTATCTTCTATCCTGTCCGAATATTTGTAACGACTTATTTGTCCTTTCAGCGTTTTTCGCCGTTTTTACCGACCCGAGTCTCGTTTGAAGCGATCGCTCCGACCGTCGGTGAAAACTGCATGATCCTACGGTTATTAGTTTTGAGTTTTGACTCATGGCAGCGTGTGACGGACGGACAGGCAGACAAACAGACACACAGACATGCATGCGGCCTATCACTAACTCGCGCTCTAGCGTTGACCGCGTCAAAAACCATTCATATTCACTCGTTCGTCGATCTGATACGCATGTAGGCCTATGCTATACACTGTGGTCTGCATTGCAGAATGATAGTCATGCTCCGCGTTGTTTGCCTGTATGTACACTACAGCAACGTGCAGTAGGCCTGCAAGTAGCTCTACTGTCGCAAAGAGTCCGCGCGATGCTTCATGTCTGTCAGTAGATAGCTTCGCTTCATGTACAAAACGTCGAACACGTCTCCTATTGTTGGTTACTTACGCTACAGATTTATCACTGCATGCAATTAGGCCTAAATGTTGTTATGTTTTCTTTGGCGCAACGTTGAAACTTCTTGTCATAAACATTTCGCCGTCGTCTCCCGCTATCAACAAGCTCCGCCGCTTACTACCAGCGATAAGTGTCACAAGTCACAACTTGCGGGACCGTGGTCCGGCGGCGCCATGTTGATAACACCTGGCCGGTCGCAGTGTTGACAGCACGCAGTGAAGCCAGCGCTATTGGCTCAGAATCGCGATTTGTGCCTACCCCGCTTGCATTCGACGCCCCCGTTGGGGGGGGGGAGGTTCCCGTCGGAATATTACCATGACGTTTGGTACGGAAAACTAGAATGGTGTAGCTATACCCGATGGTTAAAAATTTTGAATATATGCTTATTCGTTTCGACAGAATGTACGATCGTGACGAACGGACAGATAGACAGACACCGCATGACGGCTATGGCCACGCTTACATTGCATCGTGCGACAAAACGTGTTAACAAAACTTAGGCCTACTGTTCAGCATAAAACAAGAAAGTAAAATTAAAAGTCTAGTTTGTCGGCCGACATTGTCGGCTCCCGCGACACACGGGCCAACATTGTCGGGCGTCAGATATATTACGCACGATATTAAAGTGCCCAACTGCACCCAGTTCAGTATTCAACAACTCGGATATCATCATAATACCTGTGGTAAAGTTTTGTTGCGTATTTCCCAGGTGTGCTTGTGATCACGTGATGTAGACTGCAGCGGCAGTGAATACACGACGTCACTGTCATATCCTGGTGGTCTGTTACTGACATCCGTATCATTTATCCTCGCTAGCGTCATCGTTAATGTTATCATCTGATATTTCACGGGTTAATTTCTTCGTTCTTAACTTCTGTCATTAACTAATACAATTTAAAAATAAGTTCACTAATCCTAATAGTTTTACCTACAAAACAGCGTGTGCACCTAGCATAGCACGTGCTGAGCCGGCAGCCAACAGTTACTGTTTATTACCATAACAACGGCAAGCTGCAAGCAGAGCCATTATATTTCTAATCTATGGCTCTGGCTGCAAGCATCTGCAGCTATAATGGTGAATTGGCAGATGATTGGTTGATGGTTATAGCGAGCAGCCAATCAGTATAACCGCCAAAAGCGTCATCCTCCTACTCCTTAATCATAGATCCGGGACAAGGTGTGGTTCAGTTCGTGATAAATCACTTATCGACATCCCTACCGAGTCGACTCGACGAGGGAGACCTTGATGAGGCCTACATCGTCATGTTTCAATGGTTGTCTGTTTTTGCCGCCCAGTGCTATGCATAAGCGAGGCCTTGGCCTATACCTTCGCGCGGTGTCTATCTGTCTGTCACGTTCGTGTATTGTGTCAAAACGAGTAACCATATCCTCAAACTTTTTTCACCGTCCTCGCCAGCCACGATGGTCGTAGGCCAGCACGCTGTTTATGCGGGCATGCCCATTCCTGTGCCAACATGGACTCTCCGGCAGGCGGACGAGTCCATTCACATGCAAAAATGGAATTCGCAAAGAGGGTAAGTCCATTATACAGATGCAGCTTCGGGAGCATGACAGCGGGCGGTCAGCTCTTTAGTTTCTATGTAAGTTTTATTTAGTAATAACGACAAACCCTGATAGCAACGCCACAATTATTAGTAATGCCCTTCTGGCCGCATACTTCACGCGAATAAAATTCTCGCTCCACCAATAGTTAGTTAGTTAGTGAACGAAGCTGATTAAGGTGGCATAATGTCAAGACTGCTAGGACACCTTATACAAAACAAAAAAGACAAAAACGAAAGGACGGGCGAGCAGCGCGAGCAGTAGAAAGCAGTGATGTGTCAGACGCGGCCGGAGCTATGGATAGCTCCGAACAAACAGTTCTGTCTTCAGCCGTCTCTTGAATGTCGACAGCGATGGCAACCAGAGCCATGGCTCTGATGGCAACGAACTGACATCGGCCGGCAGACTGTACCACACGCGAGCCGTGGCCACGGTCCACCGGAAACGTGCGGTCTCCGACTGTTGACCGGCGCGTCACAGGCACGACCGGGTGTGCTCGTTGATGCCAAGATTATATAGACCGTCTATATAATAATCTCTGATGCCAAAGCAAAGACACATCCGGGCGTCGAGGTCCGCCACACACTGGAGGTCGTTGGTGAGGTAGGACGGAGCCAGGACGCGTTGAGGCAGCGGGACGAGAACTGCCAGTTTATAGTCGATCCGCTGACTCATCCTCAGCCAGTGCAGCTCACGAAGAAGCGGCGTCACGTGGTCGTACCTCCGTGATGAGTAGACCAGCCGAGCGGCGGCGTTCAACAAGCTAATGATAACAAGAAGCTCGAGCTGTCGCAGAGAGACCGCGCGCGCTTCGTATATCGAATGTTTTGCTAAGTCACTCAAGGTCACTCGAAGTGACACTGTTGAGTACAGAGTGCGTGTATCTTATTAGTATTCCATTGAAACTATCTGGTACCGTTTCTGAGATATTCAGCGTCAAAGAATGCAGTGACCTTGAAACAGGGGGTAGGGGTCGTTCAAGGTCATTGAAATGGCGCCGTTCGATAGACAATATATGTGACTTTCTATTGTTCAGCCATTGTAAGTATAGCTCTATGCTGTACCATTTTCGAGTTATTTGACGTTGAATAATATCGTGACCTTGAAATCTGGGTTAGAGGTCACTCAAGCTTCAAACTGGTACCATTCGAAAGCTTGGGTGCGGTTTCCTATTCGCCTTCCATAGTAATGGCTCTCTTACATCATTTCTGAATTAAAGGGAGATATTGGTCGAAAATCGTAACTTTTTCATACCTGTTTGCATTCGACGCCCCTGTTAGAGGGGTTCCCGTCGGAATATTGCTAGCTGTTTGGTATGGACGGTGAAAAAACTTTGAGCGTGTAACCGTTTAGACAGAAACCGGCGTGTGACGGACAGACAGACGGACGGACGGACGGACAGACAGACATCTTTCCACGGCATAGTCTGCGCTATGCATACGCGTCGCGCGGTAAAAATAGCTGAAATCACTTAAATAATGCGTTACTTTCGTTCAGAAACTCCTCCGACGTTGTCAAAAATTAAACATGCCTCTGAGTGGAGTTTTACAGGAATAACGGGAAATACTATAGCAGTCTGATGGTTTAATCAACGCGCCCGCAGAATATAATTGTAGCCACCGTCATTGAAGCCAATTGACCAGCAAACTATCACCGCTGCACTGGCGAATGGCGGTGGGTACAGGAAGTGTAATCGTCCAATTGTCTATAGGCCTCCCACATCGTGCAGCGTGCAATGTTGCATACTGCGCTGCTGAAGGACCACACGTGCACGTTCAACCCGCATCACAATAATCGGCTCAGTTCGCCAATACACGATCTGAAGTGGTCCAATATGTCTGACTGACTGACTGACTTTATTTGCACAATCAGACATTACAAATTAACAGTGAAATATAGAATTACAATGTTTAGGACAAAAATGAGTGAACTCACTAACAGCTGCCCTAAGGATAAGTACAAATTCAAATTGCAGTCTATTGATTTATTTAAAGTGCGGCTAGATAAGTTTTGGGCACAACAAGAATGAAGGGATATACCGTTAATTCCTTTTCCTATATCAATTTTGCCCAGTAGGAAATAGGAAAACGACCTATTTCCGTTTTCCTATTTCCAAACGTTCAAATAG
>Ga0209339_1000813_pt1 | contig 12118 bp, 6 predicted proteins | sample OlaalgELextract3_FD_187376 | JGI IMG/M metagenome (GOLD analysis project Ga0209339, IMG submission 187376) | Olavius algarvensis symbiont microbial communities from Tuscany, Italy - Type A ELBA extract 3 (SPAdes) (version 2) | ecosystem: Host-associated > Annelida > Digestive system >... | reverse complement strand
TAAGGCCGTTGCATTGTTGCCCCCAATGATCTAACTCCTAAGGCCACTGCATTGTTCCCCCCTGGTAAGTGACATACATCGTATAAAATGTGCATCTTCCATTGTTAAGAATAGTGAATAAGCTGATCCAAGATCCACATCCAAATTAAGATCAACATCAAAAGCTGATCACTTCTAGAGGGTCAGCCCTGCCCATGCCTACCATGTTTGGTCAACGTCCACTGATGCGTTAGTTTCGTGAGTTATCCTGCTCACAGAATGACAGACAGACAGACACCAACAATCACACAACTCCACCACGACCACCAGCTCTGATGGAGTACTAAGAGAACAACACAAACTGTAAATAATGCACCGAGTTAGAAGTGACGGACAGCGAATCACTGACACCGCTCATACAAAATTAGTCAAATGTTGTAAAAGTTCCTTTACGTCATGCTTTACATCATGCTAATAAATGTGTATCACAAATAAAAATAACATCTGCATCAGTCAGCTGCCAGGTAAAACAAATAAAAGTATACGAGTATACGAGGAATGTAATTCAGTGAAATGTACTAGAAGACGTGAATCTGCACCGTGCAACAGTTGTGCATCCTACTAGGCAGAGCACGAAAACTGAGTTTTGTGTAGAATTCAACTTACATCACGCATGAAGATGAGGTCACGGTAAAGAAAATAAACCATCTGATCAAGTCCTTGCTGGCGACAGTCATCAATGGCACGCTGATGTGCCGTCCACTGATGCTGCATCACGAACTCATTCTGTGACAGTACATTAAGTAAGCAACATGCTGCAATATGCTATCAGTCACAGTTCCCACTGTTGCTTCACCAACCGAGTGACTCATGTGCCAAACCATTGAAACTCTACTGACACTGACGATATACCAATGCAATTAACATGACATCAGAAAACTTCAACAACAAGAACAGTATATTTTATTAATACAACGCAATCAGCGTTTCCGTACTAGAAAGCACTCTAGCTGTTCGTCAAGCCACTGTGGAATTCTTGAGCGAACTGGATATGTCTTGATCAGTAGATGTTTGTGCTACAACAATTGCAACAGCAGACTATTAGTGGTCAAGTCAGTCAACAAAAGATGTATGTCAACCAGCACATATTGGGATGTGAGGAGCCAGCTGAAATCCGCTTCCTTCGGATGCAATTTTTTTAGAGCAAAATCTGTCAACTGCGGATTTGTTGGTGCACAATCAAAGTACAACCTAATACCTTAGTTAACTTTTAAAATATTTTTAGTTATTTCTATTTTTTTGTTTTACTTTGCAGCAGATTTCTACGAAAGACTATAATATTGTAAAGTTTGCACACACGTTTTATTTTAACGATCAGTGTCAGACTGTCAGCGGACAGCAGTTGATCTTTCTAAAATTCAAAACAAAAATCAAATCCAAATCCGATAGAAAACAGGTCTGCAAATACGACGGTTTCGGATTTGTGAAAAAGTGACAAAATCTGTCGGATTCAAAATTGGATTCGAAATCCGTCACATCCCTAATCGTATACAATAGTAAAATGTGGGACTTACATGTACAATGCTTCTACTAAAGATCAAACCATCATAACGACCACAGATAAGAAATTTTTATATTTTGAAATGCAATAGATGAAGGCTGCCGACAGGCTAAAGAACTGGTAACTCAAGTCACACCTGGACTTACACAACTTGGCTTATGACAATGTCGTCAGGACCTTAGAACACTGGTATAATAATAATAATATCCAAGACAATGTTTATGATGCTGTCATCATGGCAGAGCCATTGCGAGAGTTCACCCGGTTCATTTGATGAATGTAGAATGGCACCAAGCTGCCGCCGACCCAAGACCAAGCCAGACGACTTAGGCTGTGAGTCCGCCTGTACAGGCTGCCAGAGTCTACACCCACCATCGCCATTTATTATTATTACTCAGCCCGAAAGCTGATACTCATTTTACCATCCCATGGAGGGTAGAAGGCTGAGTCGACCTAGTTGGCTGGTTACATACCGAGATGGTTTACCCGTCCACAGATGGTCACCCATCCTGGTACTAACTGGATCTGACGTAGCGCAACTACGTCGATCGAGGCCAATACGTTACCACTAAGCCAGACATAACACCCTCAATCCACATCTTACTATAATGCGGAGGGTTAATGACCCATTATGTCCTCTCTGCAAGGAAGAGGAGGAAACAAGTAGTGATCGAACCGATCTTGGTACTGAATCTGGTTAGGGCCCGATCCAGTTAGTTCGGGCTCGGTACCGAACCGCCCGCAGATCGGTCACCGAATCACCGCCGCATTGTATGAATGCGCCACAGCGTACATTGCAGGCCAAAAAGCGAGGAAAAATCAGTGACAGATGAGAATATACAGTTGGGATGTGAAACGATGTTTGATTAACCAAACATCGTTTACAAATTCGAGCATCAGATATCGAAGTCCATAACCGATGATTAAATTTCCACTCCTGGACATCTGGTCCAAGTTTCATCGCAAGGTGATCGTATCGTATTACACACAGAGTCACGTGTGCAGTAAAGAAAGCGGCAAAACTGAACATTCTGTTCACGGCACGGAGGCTGAAAGCCCGTCCATCAGCACATGAAGCGTCGCAGCTCACGCATCTGGTCTGGGAGAACATGACCACAGACGTCACACCTGGCGGGCCAGTGTGTTCCAACCGGCCATGGACGTCTGTACAATACATGGACGTCTGTATAATATCTATTACACAGACGTCCATGCGACCGGCCCAGGCCACCCGCGGTTCAGCCGAATAGATGACTGGCCGAAGTCGGGTGACAGGTGATGGCTCGGGAATTCAACTGACCTGGAGGCAGTATGTCACTATCACAGATCTGCGGACTGCAGACGCGTCTGTTTGCGGACGTGGATCCGCAACAATTCTAGAGATCCGCGTACTGACCCCCACAAAATGTTCACGAAAATTAGAGGACGTGAACGGGCACGGATCCTTCAGAAAAGTGTAATTTTGGACAGGTTTTAACTGTGGATGAAACCTCGTTATCTCACTGCACATCACGCTAAACCAGCTGCTCACCATGCTGATGCAACAGACAACTAACAATGTGATCATACAGCCATGACTATTGACTACCGGTAAGTATGTTTAAATTGTAGGCCAAACAGAGTCGACGAAATTTATGACATCACAATCGCCAGGCACCAAACATTACATTCCCATCCACATACCTGCTTGGCGTACATCAATCAAACAAAATATTTATAGTGCCCTATTGGAATGTTATTATAATTTGGTACTGGATCAGTACTGAACCAGAGAACTGCATAAACTGATCAGTACTTTTTCCCTGGGTCGTTCGAACACTAGAAACAAGTCTTCATTTCCTTGGTAAATGCTGTGCCACAGCCAATATATGCAGGTTGCATTTTGGGGTTCCTTTTCTGGAACCCGGAGATTTAATACAGGCACATTGGATTACTCTCTTGAAGTTTGTGAAAACCACTAAGAGATTTCAATAACCAATTGGTTTATCAGGGGCAGCGCATTGGGCCTGATTGGCAGCCTCAGCGCCAGACAGTTTAACGGCTGTCTGCCCCAAAGAGAAGAGAGAAATGCAATAGAATCTTGCAACTCGTGTTTGGTTTTCCAGTTGTGTCAATTCAAGCCACTAGTACACAATGACTGTAAACATACAACATCACAGGCTTCTAATGCAGGCACTAATGTCCGTACAAAGAGAGAACGCGTATCCGCTAGAGCTGCAAAAACAACGTAACTAAACTTCTTTCTACTCGTGTTCAAAAGTGCAGCTAAAACTGTGTCGTATCTTCTGAATGACAGTGTCTGCACCACACACTAAAACTGTCGCCTCAGTTCTGATGGAATTAAATTAGCAGCATCCGAAACCATGATTCAGTGGTTAACCCTTTAGAGTGCAAAGATAGTTATAGTGCCACACTGAATAATATAAGTTGGTACACTGGCCACTGATGGGTGGGCTGTTATGTTTGGTACAGCAAGGAGGGGACTAGGCATGGCCACAGCCTGACCAGGCGCCTCCTTGCTGTACCAAATATAACAGCCCATTAATGGCCAGTGTACCAATCACTGTATTGCTGTATAACGGTCCATTGCTCTGCGGTTTTAATGTGGCCATTAAAGGGTTAAAGCAATAAAGTCTCAACCCAGCAATCACACTGACAAATACAGTCACTGGCAGCGTGAGCAAGGAAGTCGCGCCAAAATTACTTCAATTCTCCAGAAAAATACCCACCTATAGGTGGGCACAAGTGAGTCTGCAAACACAGACTACACAGGTATTAAATTACAACAGAACTAAGTGTGCATGCCTCTTGCTGATGATGAGCAAGTTTATCCTTGACATCAGACAGAGCTTTCTCCATGCTCAGTGCACACTTAGCCTGCTGTACTAACAGAGATCCTAAATCAAACATCAGACAGTCACATCACACACAGAATGCTTGCACTAGTAGAAATGAATAATATTACAATATCAATCATTCAAAGACTTCCAGGAAACCAGACAAATATGTAAATTTAAAATACCATGTTTCTTCCGTTAATTCAAGCGGCTAAAAATTATTAAATTTTTAACTGCTAGATTTATTTGGGGTAATAAAAATAATTATTGTGAAATGTGATCAATTTATTTTTCATCCTTGCTGCCATGGTGGAAGTAAATGATTACCGATGCATATATCGCAGCCGAGATAGCACGCGAGGGCGGCGACACAACAGCCAGAATCAAACCACAGTCAGAACAGCTTGTTGTGGATTGGGTCGTCACGTGAGGGCAGCGACACGGTAGCCAGAATCAAACCGCAGTCAAAACAGCTCATTGTGGATTGCGTCGTTTCGCGAGAGCTGCAACACTGCAGCCAGAATCAAACCGCAGTCGAAACAGCTTGTTGTGGATTGGGTCCTCACGTGAGGGTGGCAACACGGCAGCCAGAATCAAACTGCAGTCGAAACAGCTCGTTGTGGATTGGGTCGACATGCGAGGGCGGCGACACGGCTGCCAGAATCAAACCGCAGTCGAAACAGCTCGTTGTGGATTGGGTCGTCACACGAGAGTGGCGGCACGGCTGCCAGAACCAAACCGCAGTCAAAACAGCTTGTTGTGGATTGGGTCGTCATGCGAGGGCGGCGACACGGCTGCCAGAACCAAACCGCAGTCAAAACAGCTCGTTGTGGATTGGGTCGTCATGCGAGGGCAGCAACACGGCAGCCAGAATCAAACCGCAGTCAAAACAGCTCGTTGTGGATTGGGTCGTCACGTGAGGGCGGCAACACGGCAGCCAGAATCAAACCGCAGTCAAAACAGCTTGTTGTGAATTGGGTCGATACGTGAGGGCGGCAACATGGCAGCCAGAATCAAACCGCAGTCAAAACAGCTTGTCGTGGATTGGGTCGTCATGCGAGGGCAGCAACACGGCAGCCAGAATCAAACTGCAGTCAAAACAGCTTGTTGTGGATTGGGTCATCACGTGAGGGTGGCAACATGGCAGCCAGAATCAAACCGCAGTCAAAACAGCTTGTTGTGAATAGGGTCGTGGCGGCTGTTGAGAAGATGCGCGAATGAAGGGAGCTGATCGACAGGTCTTTTGTTCTTACAGGAATCAATACTGCACTCAACTGTCAAGACGACCATCTTGTCAGATGTGAAGAGAACGACAGCGATGACAAATTCTAAGGTTTTACACCGGAAGAAATTTCCCTGAGATCTCTGATTTTTATTCTGTTTCAGACACCAAACTTAACGAGTGACGACTAGCACTAGACTATAAGCGTAGACTACATCCTTTATGATTACATAATCAATGGCTATTGACATTAAATCTCTTTATATGTATTTGGTTCTCGTTATCTTGAATTTGTGTCCATGTACTACAATACCTCACGATCAACTTTGCTATAAGATTATTCACAAACAGTTGTTTTATCAGAGCTACAGAAACCATGGCCTGCAAACTTTCTCTGCTTTGCTTTACTGTTTAATATTTGTTGACTTTGTGTAGTGTTAGACAAATTATGTGTTCGATTTATTGAAAGGTAATTAAATAATTAATTTGGTGAAAAAATTGGATGCTCGAATTAATAGGGAGTTCGAATTAATGGAAGAAATACGGTAGAACAATAAATCCAGCCATTACACTGATAGTAGGTTTCAAATCATGAATGCATATCTGTTGAACTCAAATCACCTGGATGTTAAATTGGCTCATACTGATAGTAATGACACTCTGGATTAACTGTTATAATTAGCCAACATTTTTTGGGTTTTTGTTTAAATGTTGTTTTCTACATTTTTCACAAGAACTGTTGGAGTGGGATGCGGCTTACCTGTTTGTGTCAAACAAGACAAGAACCAACCAGTAGACCATGTACGACTTTCTATTAGTCTGCCATTATAACTATGACCACATCTTGTATCATTTCCGAGATAAAGCGAGATATTGGTCGAAAATTGCTATTTTTCATACCCCATTGCACATAACAACTCCCTTGGGAAAAGAGGTTGCAAATATTTTTGTCCTGTTTTCTTCACAACTGAGCCAGATGGTTAGGCTCATAGAGATACTAATAAAATTCCTAGAGGCAGTGCCATAGATAAGTAGCGTTGCGACAAATGTCATCAAAATTACCATCCCAAAAAATGGCGGACATGTCGAAAGACGAGCTGCTATTGAGCAGAGAAATAAACCGCATCACAACTACATCGCGCACAAGTAAACCAAGTTCCTGCTTGCGTAACTAATATTGTTTAAACGCGTTAATTTTCAGCAATATTTTGATTGGTTGCGCGAAAGCATATTTAATTGCTGCAATGTATTAATGTCGAGTTAAAATTGAAGTTCGCGATCAAATTGTAAGCGGTTTATCTCCGAGGTACTACTTATCTACAGACGCTATTATTTGGGATGATTTCGGTGGTGACAACTTTTGTCGTATGTGCGGGCGCTGTGGTTAGGCTACAATGTTTCAGAAAAATATTGCGGAAAAGAGCAACCCTCTGAGTAGGGTGCACCAGCATTACAGATGACAGACCCAGACAGAACTGTGATAACAATAGCCGCTAAACATAATGTAGTAACGTTCTGCTAAAAATCACTCAATCATCACACATGTACACAAGTAAAACACTGACTGTGCAGCAGTTACATTACAAATGTGATGCAGCACGTTTGTGATATGTCAACATTGCAAGAACCTTTGCTAGTACTTTTCTTTCAACATACAAAATACTGACCAAGCTTCGGTTGAATGTTCTCTATTTCTGGACTGCACAGAACTGCGTCAAAAACCTGCTGGATGTACTTCTCCTGAATGCTTTTGTTCACATACTGCACAGACACAGTGCCACAGTGCATCAGTAACAGCAACATATATATATATCAGTGCACATCACATACTGCACAGACACAGAGCCACAGTGCTTCAGTAACAGCAACATACATCAGTGCACATCACATCTGCACAGACACAGTGCCACAGTGCTTCAGTAACAGCAACATATATATATATCAGTGCACATCACATACTGCACAGACACAGAGCCACAGTGCTTCAGTAACAGCAACATACATCAGTGCACATCACATATGATAGGAAATGCTAAATAATAACACAGCTACAGCCACCAGATTCCTCTCCATCTATGAAAGCTATCAATTAATGACCAATGTAACCTGCTGAATTACAAACATCAAAACAGCAATAATTTTGTTTCAGAAGAAAAAGACCATTTGGCAACTGACACTGCACAACATACCTCCTTTATTTCAGTGTACGTCATATTCTGACCTACAGATATAAACCAGGCATTACATATTATGAGTTCATTTTCTATGAAAACAATATATAAATATCTCATTTTTATGACTTGGTATGTGTCTGATTCATAAAATGAAGCCTAACATAAGTCAAAATCCAAAGCAAAGTGTACATCTGATAAAGCACGTCAGTTTCACACCTTTCAGTTCAGTAATGAGTCGATCTTTGTATTTTATGTACCAGCCTTTTGACTCCTGCTCAAGGATCTTCTTCAGCACCACAATGCACCGGCTCATCAACTCTACCACAAAGAGTAAATGTCATCAACATTACAAAATAATGTTGTTACATTTATGCTAAATTTATCAAATAATTGCTCAAATTATTGCAGGATATAATTTATATAAAGGCAATTTCAAAACCACGATCCTCTAATAACAATTTTGTCACATTTCCTCAATCCACAAAGTCAACACTAAGTTAACACTGAGCAATGTAATATCAGATTAATTTATAAAATTAAATTCAATTGATATCCTGTCACAACTTGTTCACATTGCACACAACTGTGGTGCACTTATGGGTGCCGTAAGCCTCTCCGCTAGCATAAATTTCACAGGGGCTAAGTTTTTGATGGGAAATGAAAAAATGAAACATCTCGGACAACGTGTTCCACATGGCCCAACAGTGCTGTCTGCTCACGATTCGAGCACTACTGTGCTGCTGTGCCAGTCAGCCAATAGCAACAGAACAACAACCTAATTTGCATAATCAGCATACAGAACAGCATACAAATTTCAGCATCACTGCATAAAGTACAAAGCTGCGGTTTAACCACGTGACTAGTAAAATGGTGGATAACTCGCCTCTATTGATGAGTCGGAGGTCGATGTCACTGCCTTTAGGAGTCTGGAACCAGTAAGGCACTGGCGGCGGAGTGAAATTCATCGTCTGGCACATCAAAACTTTGACTACACTAACATCAACTAACAACATCATTGAGAAAAGAAAGAATAATGACAATCATATTAATTACAATTCAATTAAAAAATATCAAGTATCTGGTCAAGTATTCACATCACAAGAAACCAAAAGATAAGTTAACTGCATTCACAGATAATAAAGATAGGTCACTCGGTAGAGCCTCCGACAAAAATACCTCCGACAAAGGTGTTCCGACGCCGCAGCGAATAACCATTTTAAAACCACGCCTTGTTGCAGTGACAGGCTGCCAATACGTATACGTGGGATTTTCCCAACATAATAAAATTCCACATAGTAGTGCTTATACGATATCGCAGAAAGCAATCTGGTTCCGGCATCCGGGACTATAATCCGGATCAGGCTCAAAAGTTCATCAGTTCGTACATGTCCCGACATCTATCGACAAGCAACATTTCATCCAAATCCATGCACGCGTTTCCGAGTAATCTTGCTAACAGACAGACTAACAGACAAACAAACACGGGCATAAACATTTACCTCCTCCTTTGTCAGAGGAAAAAGTTAAAAAGTGACGACCAAAATAGTGCAATGCACAGCAGACCTCATAAAAATAAGATAAATATTAAGTTCAGGAGTTTAGATCACACAGCATTCACATCAAGAACATATTAAAACAAATTAATAGTAACTCGACTGACTATGCTACCTTAGTCTTGTCCATATCCAGCTGACTGCATTTATCCTTGATATAGTCACAGAAATTCTTCCAATCTCGTTTTAAATCAGGCTGCAAAACATCAGAAGAATAATACACGTTCGTAACAAAGACTTCACATGCAACAGAGAAAAAATTTTTGCATCACAGTAAGAGCACCCAGAGAGCACAAACTCCGCCAAGGCCACTGTATTGTCGCCCTGTGTTGAGTGAGCAAATGTCGTAGCTGTCTGCTAAGGCTGCTGCAGTGTCACCCCCTGATGAGTAACAATACAAAATGTAAAAATGTTTATCGCCCAATGGTATGGAAAGTGAAAACGTAATCCTAGATCCACATCCGGAACTGAACCAAGACCACAACTTAATCACTTCTAGATGGTCGCTGCTTGCTCATGCCCACCATGTTTGGTCGACGTCCGCTAATACATTCACGAGTTATCCTGCTCACAGACAGAATGACAGACGGAACAATCGAAAATATACCTACGCCAGCCTTTGCCAAGTAATTAGACAATAATTAAATTATTTAGTGACAGTAATAAAAAAGCACATAAATGAGATATGTTAACACAGGTCTGTCAATACACCTTTGAAAACTAGAAACCAGGGACAGTTGAAACCAACACCAGAGCCGACCATACCATGCACATACTGGTAAGATAGTTATATTGTAGATAAAGTAAAACCATCTGTCAGCCATGCGCAGATACAACTACACGCAGTGAGTGAGTGAGTGAGTGTGTAGTTTCTTAACGACACATCAGAACAAAAAGCTATTTAGTGTCATTCAACTCCATGCAGACTGCCAGTTTTAGCGTTCTGTAAAATGAAAGTCACTGAAGTTGTCAGGTACATAAACTCACCACCACATTCACAGATAACCTCAAAATTCTAACGAACTGCTCTTAGTCCCAAGCCCTGGGCATGTTCAACAGCTCCCAACGGTCCAACCTATTTGACCGGTGGGTTGTTGAACACGCCCCTGCTCACAGACAGAATGCCAAACTGAGATAAACACACAAGTCAACTAACTCGAACGTTGAGTTCAGCAACCAGAAATCTTGAATGCTCAGTTGCCAACTTCATCTCGAGGTTTCCAGTCGACGTCGACGGCATCCCAATTAATATATCTGTACAACAAAGACGGAATTACGTCTCTAAACAAGTACTACTGTATAGTAATTAATTAACAAATTATGCCACTAACTTACAATGGAAACACATGGTAGTATCCTTGATGACCTTGGAGCATGTTTCATGGTCAAACTAGGAGATGATAATCTACTTGCCAGTGAATAGGCAATTTTTGAGATTTTGGCCTCAGTGGAGGTTTATGCTCCCAAGTGCTATGTGTGCATACTATACATCAATTACACACTAAGTAGAATATATAATGTGTGTATATACAGGGTGTGCCAAAAATTACCCCCACAATTTCTTGCTAATAACTCGTCAACAGCTTAAGATAATTTCATAATACCTTGTGTGACTGCTGAGCATTTATATTGAGGTACATGTGCCAAGTTTCACTTGGCTACAGATAACAACACAAAAGCTACATAACATTCAATGCTGCCACCTTAACATTTTTAGCATTTTATCTTGATTTGCGAAGACCGAAAACGGATTCGGTTCATTTTACAGCTATCAGAAAGTTACTGACGGCAACAATTTTGCTGACATCGAACTGCTACTTTACAGCAAAATGTGCAAATATAAGCAAGCATTTCAGATGGTAAAGGCTACAAAAATAGATTTGATGCAGCCCTCTGCCTCTTCCCTAAAGTTTATATCAAGGGTGTCCAACCTTTTGGTTCAGAGGGCCACACAAGCAACTTTCTAACAGTTTGCAGGCCACATTAACGAATTTTCAATGATAAAACTGCCAAATTACATTACACTGGGCCACTGGCTCTCAACCGCCACCATTTTCAATGACACTGAGTGACATTTGAAGCTCAGTGAAAAACGTTTATGTCATAAAAACATGCCATAAACTTTTTTGGCAATCATGTATACTGAACAAGTTACTTTTAATTTTTGAACTTTATGGGCATTTTAAAACTTTTAAAAATTCCGGAACATACCCTACAAAATTTTAAAAATTGGGAAGAGAACGTGTCAATTATGTCAAAAATAAAAATGCATGTATTGAAATTAGCAGCCCCCGCAAACATCGGCGGCCCTATGCAGCTACATAGTTCGCATGATGCAAAGGCCGGCTCTGAGCACACTATCTGACTGGCTATCACCAGGGCAAGATAATAAACAACAAACTACAACTATGTACATGTACTATATGTGAATTACCCAGCAGCTGCCAGCAGGCTCGTCCAATACTACGACAGCCTTCGGACACACTAAAAAAATGAGATGAAAACCGATTCCTCGCATGGATCAACAGAACTCCAAGTGCCAGTGCCATATCCTAATACACAGAAAATACAACACACCTCACTAAACTAGAAAGGCAACAAGTTCACTATTACAGCATCCATAAAAAAGAAGAAATTGATTATTTAAACTGTTCATTGTGAGTGACTACATATACAATGCTCATTTGTGACAAGCCAAGTCCGTGGCCTACAATGTGGTGTCTACAGATTCTCTAAAGAGTCCTTTGTTGATGCACAGATAACACGTGTCATATTAGTAGATCATTAACAGC
>Ga0209339_1000811_pt1 | contig 12129 bp, 2 predicted proteins | sample OlaalgELextract3_FD_187376 | JGI IMG/M metagenome (GOLD analysis project Ga0209339, IMG submission 187376) | Olavius algarvensis symbiont microbial communities from Tuscany, Italy - Type A ELBA extract 3 (SPAdes) (version 2) | ecosystem: Host-associated > Annelida > Digestive system >... | reverse complement strand
GTCGCCTTCTGTTTGTACACTAACACTGTTATCTTTATATTTTATATGAACCATGCAAGTTTAGTATTTCGTAGAAGTATGTGTACCTTGATTGTGTTTTTAATTTTCTGTAATGTTTTCAATTAGTGATGTCGTGTCTAACACTTCGCACTGCTGACATACATTTTTTCTGTCATCTACAGACTTTCTGTCTTGACATAGGTTCAATTATGACGTACATACGTGTCATAGTATGACTGGATATTAGTATTTCAAGTGCTCGTTAAGTGCGCCAACTTGTGTCCATGTCCATTATTCACTTTACAGTTTTGTTCGTTATTGCATTTTCGGCGTTCCATAGCATTCGGTTCCCCATTTTCCACCACCTACACACTGGTACCGGCTTTTCCAGTCCTGCGTTTTCCACCCCTGTATTTTTGACGGTGCCGCGTTTTCCGTTCTCGCATTTTCAGTCGCCCCAATGATAGTTATTTACGACCCACAACACTGACAATTTAGACACGAAGGTGGCTGATTACATTGTGTTCTGATAGTAAGAAGACAGATTTTTCGTTCCGTTTAACTTTAGCATTTAATATTAGGTATAAAGAATACTGCAGACAATACGCTTATTATTAATCACGAACGCAATGAAATCATAATAGTACAGAAAATGTATAGTATTTAGCAATTAGCGTGGTTATCTGGCGTCACGTATGGCTGTAAAGCAAAATACCTGTTGCGAAATCACCACAAGACGAGGCGGATTCCGCATTATCTAGCCAGGGACCTTCACCAACGCTGCAGCTACTAGTGTCGTGGTCAAAGTCCAACGGAAAATATTCAGACTCGCCGTAATGTTTTGCTTCTCCGAGCAAACTTCCTTGAGACGAAACACGAGCGTGACTAAGATCAAGTGACAATGGTATTCCAAGTGATGCATGCTGCGGCGGCAGACTAGACGTAGTGTCTTTGTCAGCATCTTCTTCACTGCCCACAGCACGTTCAGTTGTCTTCTCTTTGATGTAACTGCACGGCTTATCCACGGACTGGGTGTGATCAGTTTCCACGTTTACGCTCAGTCCTGTGTATGAGAAATCTTTGCTACTGATAAGAGTATCACTTTCTACTAACAACTGTCTTGGAGCTGAATCCATATTACTCTGTTTGCATTCGCTTGCAAAGAGCTCGATCTGTTCATCAACACATGACCGAAAGTCTCCTTCAACACTCGAAGTCCCTGTTATTTCTGAACTCAAAGCCTCGGCTGTGGTTGCATACTTATCGGGTTCATCAAATACCATCTCTTCAAACTCAGGACCTTCAATAACAATGTGTTTTATGATCGTACGCCTCTTTCGGACGCGGACGACTTTACGAGTGATCGTTACTCCGTCTGGTTGTGTCTCTTTAACTTCCTCCACTCGTCTTTCTGTCCACGGCTCTCCCTCAACGGTGTCTGTGTACACTTTGATGCTGCTGGCGGGCGAATGGCGGTCGTCTGACTGAGGCGAGAAATCGGGCGGTGAAGGCAGATTATCACCGAAAAAATACGGCGTGAGAGAAGCTGGTCCGAGCGACGTCGGAACTTCTTCAGACTTTACTTTTTCAACAACTCTGCCGTCTGCGCTGACTCTCTGAACTCTTCGTGTAATAACTGATGACTTCGAGCCAGCAGAAAACTCAGCCGGCCTGTCGTCAGTAACGACTTCATGTTCAGCATGTTTCTCACGTTCCATATCAGATGCCTTGATGCCTTGAGGTCCATCATCCTCTTTGTTTACATCGCCCGACAATCTGACCGATTCAGTGCTGTCAACGTCCAATAAACTGGCAAACAGCACATTCCACGGTAAATCAACAGAAGACTTTAAGGTATCCTCACTCTTGACAGTTTCTGGTTCATTATGCTGACTGTCATCCGTCACTACTTCACAAGACATATGTTCTATGTTTATAGTTTCACAAGCCTCAGTTGCTTCTGACTCTTCGCCATCCACTTCAATCAGTTTACTTGTTTCAAAACTGATAGCCTGTTTTTCCACTTCATGCTCACTTTCCGTACTTGGGGTCTCAATGTGGCTTACTTCCGCATGATCCGTAAAACTCTCAGGAAGAACAGATGCTTCGAACTGTTGTGTTTGCACATCTTCAAGAAACTCTAGTGAGGAAGAAGTTGTATGATCCACATACTCAGGTTCCAATCTCTGACACTCACTCGCAGTTGCAAAGAGTGTGTCAAACATCTGATCAGAATCTGACAGCGACTTCTGAGGACCAACAGTGTACACGTTGTCATCTACCAAGTCAGAAACTACCAGTTTCACTGCCTCGTCGGTATGAGACTTATCCACTTCATCGTGAAATTTGTCATCATCAGTATCCACACTTTCAGTTCCTTTTTCTTCCACAGAAACGCTTTCAGAAAATTCTGGCTTTTCAGGTCGAGCAGTCAGTGTATCGCCTTCATCTAATAGTCTCATCTCGATCACAGTTGATTCGGATGCTGCATTTTGCAACTGAAACAACTGCTGAATATTACTGTCCATTTGCAATTCGTATTTTTCAGCAGAGTTAATTAAACTACTGTCGAACAAGCCACTGTGTTCGAGAAAATCAACAATTTGAATTTCTGCAATGCCGAAACTTGGCTGATCGCCTAATAGACTACTCTCTACGTTTTCTGGAAAGACAACGGTAAGATTATCACATAAAAATTCTTCGTTTATACTTAAAGTACACTCAGCCTGTCCAGAAATCTGTACTTCAGTGATATGTACTGAATCGGCAACACGCTTATCAACTAAGCTATCTGACAAATGTTCCAGGATAACATCATTCTGAGCATGCATATCACCACTACGAACAATCACAGAACTACTATAAGGCACAAAAAGCTCAGGTTGTACATCTTCAAGAACTGTACACTTTGCACCCTTCATTGTGGGTGTATTCTCCATCATAGAGTCGGTTTCGAGGTGGGATGGAGTTTCAAGTGTTTGAAACTGCAGAGTATCATCAAGCATTTTACGAGTTGTATCATCATCACAAAGTGCTACTTCATCTACCGACGCTACATCAGGCACTCGGTCACTTGTAGGCAATGTAGGAAACACGATGTGTGATACTTCAGTCTCACCAGGTACATATACACAATTCAAGTGCATCGTAACTATGCTGTCATCAGCAACTTTTATCTCACACAGGCCTTCACCTTCTGTTGGCCTCATTACAGTAAGTGCCTCATCAGTAACTGTAGTGATTTCCGCTTCTATATCCTGAATTTTGGGACGCAGAAATCGAACATCTTTTGTAACTTCTTGCTGTTTATCTGTGGTATACAGTACAGATAATGCAACTTCATTATTCACTGATTCAATTTCACTTGCAACTTGACAATGTTGCATTGTAGGTTCTGCCACAACAGGTAAATCTACCCAACAGGGTTCATCTTTCATCTTTTCTCCATTCGTCGTGTCAACTTCCAAAAGTTCTCCGACATTTTCGTCCTCAGAGTGAAAAAGTGTCGTTGCCATTTCATCTGTTGCTATTCCTATACGTTCGTGCATGTCAAAAGCATGTTTTATAACTAATAAGTCGACTTCATGCTCAGCTTTGGAAGAAAATACCATTGCTCTGGCTACAGCTTCTGCAATTACTGGTTGCATGGTTTCCTCTTCATCGTAAGTTTCGATGTCACTTGCTTCTTCAGAACTATGCGCCATTGTCAACTCACTGTGCTCTGTATCTTTCCTCATGCTAATTTCGATCTCTTCTATACATGACACAAATTGTTGTGAATCTTTCATTGCAAATTCTTTCTCGTACATGACTGGACGCAGAGTTTCAATTAATCTGTCATCTTGTCCGTCATTTTCAGTTTCCGCATCTGGCAAGGTATTCAAAATACTAGCTTTTCCTTCAATTACTTGTGGTGTCATTAACACAGCTGTTTGAATGTCTATTAAAAACGTTTTAGCTTCATGTTCTACACCCTCATGATGAACCACTTCAAAGTCACTGTCGGCCAAGATGTCATCATCTTCGATGTCTTTGGCTTCCAAATGCAATGCTGACATTACTATGTGCATTTCGTCCGTAGAAGCTGCAACACTTTCGACTGCCTGAGTCATTTCTGCAACGTCGCTTACCACTGACAGCGTATCATCGTCAATGACAGGTAGCATCATTTGAACTTCGGTTGAACTGATACCCTGATGCCCAACATATAATCTCACATGCGTTGTTTCTTCAGCCACTTTCGCGCCACATTCTTCTATTTCTAACTGCATTACCTCGTCACACTTGTCATAGCCTTCAACTCTAGTGTCGGTTATTTCATGTGTCAAAACACTTTCATTTGTAGGTAGCATTATTTCAAACTCTATCCCCGATTCATCATCACATATGGTCTCTGTACATTGCAGTACGCTAGTAGTTTCTCCTTGTGCGTTAGTTGGTAATGTTTCAGTTTCTGCCAAGTGATCAGTGGCTTTTATCTCTTTTTGTAAGTGTTCCATCTTTTTTGCTTGTACTTCCTGGCATACTATCAGTGGTTCTTCAACAGTTTCGTCTGGCTTCTCCACTGTTTCCTCTGTCTGTACGGCAGGAACATCTTCAACAGTCTCTGCTGCAACTTCAGCCTCTGTTGCAATTGCACCTTCTTCCATTTTGCTTTGTGATGCTTTCAGTACTTCTTTTTCTGGTATTTCATCCACAGCTACAACCGTGTTTGACACACATATAGATGTTTCTTTTTCAGTTTTAACAACCAAACCTTCAGTTTCGTCAACTACGTGTACTAACAGTGCCACGGATTCAACTGTTGCGGACGGCTGTACAGCTTGTGAATTCACTGTCACTGTTTCTTCTTGCATCGCGTAACTCTTCTCAACTGTCGCTGTAAACTGTGGCATCACAAGCAATAACTTGTCTGCTGGTTTCTGTACAACTTCACTAGTACCTTCCTCGTCTAATGACTCAGTTAAGATCTCTTCCCTCTGATATAGCACACGTTCCTTTGTCTCTTCCAACTGTCCCTGTTCCATTACATTATCCTTGTCAATACTAAACTCCGCGAACTTCACATTTAGTGTGATGACTGCTTCTGTAGATGGACAGATTTCCTGTTCCTCCGTACTTTGCTTACCGTCTGAAATTCATTCCCGTAATCCAAGAGAACAGCATGAAATGAAAAATATCAATAAACAGCTATAGTAGGTGAAAACATGTAAATATATGTTAGAAATGTTAACTAACTGAAGAACCATCAAAACTAGTAACAGTAGACTGTTTACTATACTTCTGCAATGCTAATTTAGTGACACATCACAGAAATTACTAAACATTTTGCGAACATAGTCATTGTTTAAGCCACGCTCTTAAATGATAAATAGTCCGTACAAAAGAAAAATCATCTAAGTGCAAAAAACTAGCAATCCAAAACCATGTGACATGATGCAAGTACCAGTAAGCAGTCTAAGGCAACCGACATGCAAAAGCATCATCAGAAACTGTAAATGGTAGAACAAAATGGTATGGCATCAAAACCCGATCAACAAGCCAACAAATAACAGTCCATAAAATATTACAAACTGCTCATAACAATATACGGCAGTGTAGCATCACACATGCTGTCTACGCAACCAGCTTCAAATGTCATGAAAATAAAGAATATTCATATGGAAATATTTTCAGCTTACAACAATTCTGGCTTGACGGCACTGTTTATCAACAGCATATAAAACTCCTCAAAAATACACACAAACGGTAGGCTAAGTTCTAAACCACATAATTATTATATACCGTCAGCACAATGTTCATAGTTAGCCAGTATTTAACTGTACTTTATAGTACTAACAAGTAATGCATGCTTAAAGCCGTACACAAAGCTTGAAACGAGAATGGCTAAGTAGTAGAACTGCGTGACACTGCCTGTCAAAATATTCTGATAATAATATAAAACTTATACACTACTCATTCATGTGCTACAATAGGGCTGTCCAGTAACACAGCACCAAACATCACACGATTTTAGACAACCAGACATCGTCAGTGAATAGGCAGAGTCTGCACCACTAATTCCACTAAAGATGATCAGCAGCCAGCCACACAGTTTGACTATGTAAAAGTGAGCCCAGCAAGTTCATGAATGCGTATATACCGTGCCATTTATCGACTACGCGCATGTGTCACTGAACAGTCCTATGAGAAAACAACGTGGTCTATGCAATGTCGGCGACGCATGCACGGTAGCAAGCCGTGCGATAAGCCAGCCGCATGCACTAATGCCTTGTATTAATGCACTGCTATTGTATATACCTTGTTCATCCTCACCAACGCCAGCGATACACTCTGACGCAGGCGCTGATATAACAAACAATGCAGCAAAACTAAACAGCTGCTTTCAGTAAATTCAGTAACATCCACAATAACGTGATATTCGAGTAAATGGCAGCTCTAAATTGTTCACAAATGCAACATGCAGCAAAGTTTTCAGTCGACACAGCAGCACGTACTGTCAGCTCGTAAGTAATGTGAGACAGGAAACTCTAAATTCACAGAGTAAGACTATAAAAAAAACTTACCTGCTTCTGGCAGTTCAATGACTTCTTCTGCTGTCAATTCAGTTCTTTCAGCGTCTCCTTGCGTCACACGAGTTTCTACCAGTGAAGCATAAACTTCACGTAATTGTATTTTTACAAAATAAGCATGTAGAACAGTCAATGATTAGTTGGATTTTTTAAACACAGAGAAATGTCAACTAAGTTTGGGAGTAACTTATATGTATACTATGTATTCTGTTTTCTGGGCAAATAAAGATGCTTGCTTGCTAAACTTCGCAGATAAAGTCCAAAGTGGGAAAGAAAACTATCATACAATACTGCACTTTAAAAACATTATTAATGAACGACACATGATAATAACAGTTAAATATATAGAATAGGATATTTCATTTGCTTTCAACTAAAACACTGACTGAATTGCAACATAGCCTCTTCGGGTGTCATGCTTTGGGCCAAAACACAAACACGATTCTGGCAGTATTTGCATGTACAATGTGACGATATTGTCACACAAATGAATGAGAAGAACATAAGCAAAATGTCATACTTATTACAGAATCTATGTTATAAAAATAAAAAGTGTGGCACATTTATGGATGCCACGAGTAAGCTCTTAGCCCATGGCACAACCATAATTTTACAGAGTTTTCCACCGGGGATGAAATATTGCGACACTTTTGGTGGCTGTCGCTACGTGGAAGGATTGCTGCTACACAGTAGAGGTGATAGATGAATGAACAGATAGCCAGACAGACAGACAGATGGACAGCATCATCACGTAAAGTCCCCTTTGTGGCGGGGCTCAAAAACAATAGTTGGCAAAGGCAAAGGCACTATGACTCTTTGCACTTACTGATAAATACTTGAATAGCAGACAAACCTGTGATTTTTACCAACACGTGTCATATTATACCTGAGTGCTTCTAAGCTGATGTGTCATTCAAGAGGTGCTATGTGTACTTTTACCAATACATTTAACAGCATTTTTTACTGTAAGACCCAATAGAAAGATTACCTGACGCCTCCGATGAGAGTACGTTCTGCAGGTCAACATCCTCTGTACTCTCCACTACATCCACAAATGTTCTCTCCATGACCAACTTCTGCTGGGAGGTCACTGTGGAGTGTGTGACAACCGAACGTCCATCCGAAAGCATGTCGTGTAAAGTTTCATCTTTCAATGTAACAGTCACTGGTCCCTCCTCAGCACGATCTGAGTACCGCAGGAAGGCTGGCGACAGTTCTAACTGGGTCGAAAACTGATCATGTTCTGTGGAAGTTTCTTCGACAACGACGCGTCTCGTAACAGCTTCGTGCCGAGTGGTTTTGACAACTTTCCGTCGGACGAGAGTACCATCAGGCAGGAATTCCTCGTACTCAGTCATCTCGGTCTCACTGTCCGGCCTCTCTTCCATCGTGTCCGCGTACACAATGACAGCTGATGAAACTGCCATCTCTGACTCCTCCCCACTCTCTCCACACAGGCTAGTCTGTGGAGATGGAAGGCCTCCGAGTGCCTCCAGAGCAGATGTTGAATCTACGGTAACAACCTGCTCTACAATCTCGCCATCAGCTTTGACCGATCGAACGACTTGCACTACTGTTGACCGTCCACCTTCTGTGACTAACTTCTGCGGTACACTTACTTGTCTGATCTGCTGCAGTTCGGTATCTTCATAAGATAATTTTTCAGATGATTCTACCTCTTCAGCTGTTTTTATTGCCGTACTGACAATGCTGGCAGCAACTTCATGTATGGTCTCCTTGGTATCGTCTGTCGAAGCTGCTGCTTTGATATCCGCTACATCAGCAACTTGCAAACTAACATCAGCTAGATTCTCACTTCCTGACGGAGTATATTCAACGTCTGATAAGTCAACAGCTTCAACTGCCACGTCAGAGGAACCTTTGTCATCTTTCTCAATGTCGGACTCATCAGTGGGTTCTGTTTTAAGAAGAGCTATATCAGAAGACTCAATTTTATCAGAAGAATGGTCCATACTGTCCGGTTCAAGTAGAATAACACACGAAATGCCTGGCTCGTCAGAACCTGGCTGGGCTTCGGTCTGCAGTAGCTGTGCTTCTTCTGTGTGCAGCTGCATGACAATTGAAGCATCAGATGTATAATCATTTTCGACCATTTCTTCTGAAGTACTCAGTTCATCAACTGCCAAAGTATGCATCTCCACGGCGTCAGCATCCAACTTTCCCTCCTTCTCCACTTCTATCAAACTTTCATGTTCTAATGAAACTTCCTCCTCCACTACAGTTTCAGTTAACTGCTTCCGTTCAACGTTTACAACGTCTGTGAGTTCAAATGTTTCAGTTTGAGAGGATAATGTCTGAGGGTAAACTATGCCAACATTGTCCACCAGAGTTTGCTGTGATACTCTTAGCATCATCTCCTCAATCATACAAGAACTTACTGCTTGCATGTCAGCGCAGATTTCTGTAGTTGGGGTCTCTGTGTGCGTTTCGGTGTCGGGCATTTCAGTCATCTCAACACTCACTGCTGCAGTCTTATAATCTGCTGGAACTTCACCTTCTGCTAGCACTGTTGCTTTCTGTTGCACATCCTTGATATTTTCTTCAGCACTAACTTCCTGTGGACTGGCAATACGCTTCTCATCATATACTTCGCCTTCACCTTGTTCTTTATTGATTTCAGCAGAAAGTAAACCAGCAGAATCTCCCACTTCAGGCAAACGACTTTCTGGTATTTGCTGAGAAATGTCTTCGTCTTTTTTGGACTGTTCTTTATCAAGAATGGCACTTGGCAGCTCCATGAGATCTGCTGTTGTTTCATGCCGGACATCTTGTGGCAACAGCTCTAAGAGTGGATCGTTTACCTCACTTCTGGATATGTCATACTTAATTCTGGATTCTTCGAGTAGCAGTTCTAAGTCACTTTCCAGCTCTTCATCGGATATCTGATCAGCAGCAACTGCTTTCACGGATTCATTGCAAACTTCCTCGGATACTGATGATTCAGCTTCTGGAGCTTGAAGCATTAGCAGTTCTACATCTTCTGCAGATGTTGCTGCCAACTCTTCTCGTGCCTCAATTCGTACCTTGACTGTTGTGATTTTATGAGCAACTGTTGACTGCGTCCATGTCTCATCAGTCTCAGAATGTAGTTGTTCATGTTTTTCAATCTTTTCAGTGGCCAAATGCACTGGCTCAACCTCATCTTCTGCAATATCTTGGAAGATTCTTTGTTTTGCAGATATATCTTTCGTCACGGTCGGTGCCGCCGGTGGCTGTAAATCTTCAGCATCTGTTGACAATAGCACTTTAGCCTGTTCTAAAGTCACCTCAATTTGTTCTTCAGCGCGTTTCTGTGTAAGTTCAATTTTTTTCTCAACTACTGTTTTCTCTTCTTCCTCCATTACAAGCGTTGCTGGCATTGCTGCAATCTCATCAACATCATACTGCTCTTTGTTCTTTTCCGTAATTGTTTCAGTCAGCTCAGAAGTGGTTTCTTCTGTTCCCATTTTTTCAATTCCCACTATGGCTTCATCATCAGCACGTGGTGCAGCATCTTTTAATTCCTCTGTCATAGCCACCAAAGATTCAGTTTCGGTAGCCACTTGACTATCAAAATATTTAATCTCTTTTATTTCTCTTTCAAACCTTTCAGCTGTTTCAGCTTCAGCAGATATTATTTCTTCTACATTTTCGACATCAGCTTCTACCAGTCTTTCATCTTCTGCTGCTGCAGCTGCTGCCACAGTCTGCTCAAATTGCAACAGCTTTACGTCCACAGCCAGGTGTTTTTCTGCCATTGACAACTGTAACTCAGTTTCTTCAACTTCTGCTTGAATTGGTTCCAGTAATGGCTTGTCAAGTCCTAGTTTTTCACCTGGATCAGCTTCTTTTACAGCTGACGATGCTGACATCTCCTGATCTTGCTCCTCTACTGCGGATAGAATTTCTTCAACATCATCTTTGGTCTCATACAGTTCAAGCTCTTTAATGTCTTTAATGGCCACTGCTTCACTTTCGGTTACTGTGGTACCTTCTTTTATTTCTTCCGCTTGTGGCAATTTTTGCTGTGTGACTTCTTGTTGGCTTAGCAACGGGGGCTCTTCAACAGTCATCTTCACAACGTCACCTCGGGTTGCCTCTGTAGGTATATACTGTTCAACGTCAAGTATGCATGACTCTTCTTGTTCTACTACAACTTTAGTCTGCAGCATGACTGTGGTTTCTTGTGTAAATTCTACCGTTTGTTTACTCACAAGCAGATCTCCTTCACGCTGGCTTTCTGCTGTCTGTATTTCTTCAAAGCTCTTTTCAAGCTCATGTTTGCGTGATTCCTCTTGTTCATCTTCAGCTTCTAACGCAACAGTCGTAGATTCTTCCACTTTCATTTGTAACGAATTGACAGGTTCTTCCACGCTAACGGCCAAACATTCTTCAACTGTTTCCTGCTGTATTGCTTCCACGGTCGCTACTTCAGCAGCCTCATCTGCTTCGTCCTGTTCCATCACTTTTGTTGTCTCAGCAACTAGTTCACCTTCATCTTCAGTTGTTACTATCGCTTCTTGGCTACTGGGCTGCGGCTCTTCGCCTGTTACTGGCTGTGTTTCCTCTTCAACCTCCTCTTCTTGTTGAAGCTGATGTGGCTGCAACACTTCTTCTGCCATATCCGTTACAATATCAGTTTCTGTTGTTGATATAAGTTCTTCTGAAAATCTTTCAGCCAATGGCTGTTGAATTACTGCTGGAGGCTCGGTCTTTTCATCCTCTGTTTCGACTGCTGGAATTTCTTCAGCAGATGCTTCAGGCTCAACTTTGTACGGTGTCATGTCATCAGTTGTCATCACCGGAGCGACTTCTATCTCTTCTGTCTCAGACAATTCCATTTCTTCTTTTGTGTGTACTTTGGCCACTGAGACGTCAGCTATCTCACTAGGCTGCTGCGCTTTATACTGTGCTTGTTCCACTGAAGGAATTTCTTCAACAGTCTTTTCGCTCATAGGCTTGTATGAATCCACATCTACTAGGCGAACTACAACGACTTCTGTCTCTGTTAGTGTCGCGGTTGTGCTTTCTTGAACGTTTGTTACTATTTCTTCTTCGCTAATGGGCAGTGGTTCTTCAGCAGTTACTTGCTCTGTTTCTTCTTCAACCACCTTTTCTTGCTGAAGATGGTATGGTTGCACATCTTCTTTTGTCGTATCAGTTACAACTTCAGTTAAAACTGCAGTTTCTGTTGTTGAAATAATTTCTGAAAATCTTTCAGAAACTGGTTCCTCAACTATTGGCAGAGGCCGCACCTTTCCATCCCCTATTTCTACTGACGAAATTTGTTCAGCAGTCACTTCATGCTCATGATTGAGTGGTGTTGCATCTTTCTGCATTCCTGCTAAAACGTCAGTTGCCATCACTGAAGTAGATTCTGATACTTGGTCATCACATGATTCCATTTCTTCTTCTGCCACTGGCATTTCTGCTATCTCACTAGGCTGCTCTACACCATGCTGTGTTTGCTCTACTGAAGGGATTTCTTCAACAGTTTCTTCACTCACAGGCTTGTATGACTCCACATCAGCTTTAACTGTAACTACTACAACTTCTG
>Ga0209339_1000808_pt1 | contig 12135 bp, 7 predicted proteins | sample OlaalgELextract3_FD_187376 | JGI IMG/M metagenome (GOLD analysis project Ga0209339, IMG submission 187376) | Olavius algarvensis symbiont microbial communities from Tuscany, Italy - Type A ELBA extract 3 (SPAdes) (version 2) | ecosystem: Host-associated > Annelida > Digestive system >... | reverse complement strand
GAACTGTCATACGGCCAGTTCAGGCGGTCTCTGAAGACATTTTTATTCGGACAGTGAGACCACGGCGCATTGTGAACTGCTTAATTGCGCCGCCTAGAAATATTCTTACTTACTTACTTACTTACTAAGCAAACAACCAACTACGGACACTGGACTCCTTGAATGCGACGTGCCTACAACAACGTGTGGCGCGTCTATGAGTGCCACGAGTAAATTCACACGACCGCCAGCATAAATTTCACTGAGGTTGAAGTTTTTCACGACAGGAAACATCCAGGACACCCGTGGTCTGTGTGTACTGTACTAGCAGCGCTGCGGTCGCTCACGGTCGTCAGCAGTATTGCGCTGCTAAGTCAGTCAGGCCATTGCCCGACAAGTACGCGTCGGCGACAGACAAACGAACGAATAATTAGCATAATTAGCATAAGCAAAAAGAATGACAGCACCGTCGCGTGAAGCACCCATTCCGGGGGATTTAATAATGCGTTACATACGTTACATTTCCGAAATGTTGATCGTGCGTTGCGACGGCGCAGTCACTTGATAAGGTGGTAGATGTTTTATGCCTGCGCCAGGCCGGACTGGCAGGTGGAGGCATTAGCCTATGTTCTTAGTCTGTTTGTTCATTCGTCCGTTAGTCCGTCTCTCCGTTCGGAAATTTGTGAATACGATATCTTGACACAAGTGGTTCACGGGGCAAGGGCATGAAACGATCAACTTTGGGGTCAGGAGGTCACAGCTCAAGGTCACACGAAGCCGAAGATGGATCTGGAGGCCTCGCGGAAGCATCCTTCTCGACCCCTTGGGTTGAGCAGCTTTTCTAACTATTTTCAAAAGTAAGCTCAGTGTTAAATTTAGCTCCGTTCATGAATGCTGGATTTAGTTTAGTTTGTTTGCGTTTGCATCGTTTTTTTTTGCTATATGCCTGAATCCGTATCACGAATGTCTTGTAGCGAGAAAAGATCGGCACAGAAATGCACATCGTGTCTCTAATCTGTGCGTAGGCTAAGATAGATTTAACAGGTAATTGCATTTAGCCGCGGCTATTTCGCTTAATGTAAACCAGACATGTTGCGCTAATTAACCTATCCGGCAAACTGCGTCGGCAACGTCAGATCAGTCTGTCTGCCTAACGACTTAAAAGCAACTTACCTGGCCATCTCAATGCAAAGAATGATGATGACTGACATTTGTAAGTATTTGTGTAGGCCTACTAGTACGCCATACATAGAAGTATCGCTGTAAGTATAAAGTTAAAGTTTAACTGCTCAAGTCGTTTTGCTTTTGCTTTTACAACATTGCTCTGTGGGAAAATTTCCACGTTTATTGTCTAAACAGTGTAGTAAAACGTTTATTTTCGTATTTCACAAATAAAGCAGTGTTTCAAATATGTTTCTGCAGCTGGATTAGCCAAATTTTGAGTCTGTTTTACACAACGCGAAAATACTTTTTGTTAATAATCTGCACCTTCTTGATAATAGGAACTGTGGCTGTGTCACGCACTTTGTAATGACTGGTTACATGCAATGTTTTGGTATGAGAGTGTGTCTCTGAGTTGTTGTATTCAGATGCGTCTTTTTTCTTGTATCTTACCTTCTGTCCGTTTGTATTTTTATTGTTACTATGGATTTTCGTGGTCTGAGTCAAATGAAGAATGAATGTTATACTGTACAACACTACCACCACCACCACCACCACCACCACCACCACCACCACCAACGTCATCATCATCGTCGTCATCGTCGTCGTCGTCGTCGTCGTCAACGCCATCGTCATCATCATCATCGCCATCATCAATAACAACTCGAAGATTGTTTTGACCGCAAGAGCCAATTTATGTATGGCCATACGTCAGAAGAACAAAAAAGGTCATGATTGTTAGGTCACACGAACTTCATGTATAGAATTCACGAATAGTCGTGTTATGTTTAATGTCTTATGTAGGTTTAAAATTGGAAAGTAAGAGCCGCATATCGTGCGGTTTTTAGGACTGAACCTTGTTTTCGGTTTACATGATGTTAATACGTTGCGGAATAAAAATACCTGTAGCCTTAATCGTTTAAACTTAGAAGAATAATAACTTTACAGTAAAAAGTAATATTTAATTCTGAGTTTCTGTAAATTATTGTATGGCTACTGTATTTGATAACAGTGGCGTTTCCAAAGGAGGCAAAAGGGGCCACGTCCCCAGAATTTCGGATAGCTCCTAGATTGACCCTAATTTTTTATAAGCTACAACGCTATAGCGTAAGAAAACTGTCCACACCTTTTCAACTATCTGTTGCGCTGCTGACAGCCATTCTGGAATATGATAAGGTACTACGGGCTGGCTGGTATGTCCAGTTAGCTGGCTAATATATCCGAGCTTGAAGCATCAAAAGATGGTTGCTTTTCGTCAGTGGCAGCTTGTGATAGAAGCTCTTGAGAAGACAGTTATGGACTCGTGGTGGCGCATGATGAAGGCCTACTGTCCAAGAAGGCAGGCAAATTATATTGGTCGTCATTTACGACACTTTGCATCTTATTGCATGTGTGCACCATTTCACACCTAAAGTTCACAAATATTCCAGCGGAAACCCGTGTATCCCCTTTTCGAGTGACAGCAGATATATGCACTTCGAGTTTTTTGTCCTCTAACATTATTTTAGCCTTCGCGTAGACCCCTTGACTGTTTGAGAGCTAGACACGCGCCTGATAATATGTTTATAAATATGCTTTAACGCTCTGTTCTGTGTATGACAGTCTTAAGCAAAAACTGACATTATAAACGGCAGAATTTTGATGAGATAAGCTTTGTATCGCTCTACACTGTGAGATGTAAGAAGTGTCACTTTGTCTTTACTGGCAAATGTAGAAATTTTGTCAAGACAAGGTGTTTCAAACAAAAAACTCAGCTCTCGCAAAGAGACTGCGCGATACTTCGTGACATTGAATATTTAGCTAAATCACTCAAGGTCATTAGAGATGGCGTTTTTTAGTGTGGCGTGTGTAAGTCCCTATTGGTCTTCCATTGTAACTACGTCTCTATCTCGTACCGTTCATGAGATATTCAGCGCCAAATAATGGCGTAACCTCGAAATCTGGGTTAGGGGTCATTCACGAACATTGGAAATGGCACCATTCGATAGATCGCTTACGAATTCCTATTGACGCTCCGTAGTAACTATGGCCATATAGTGTATCGTTTCTGTGATAAAGCGAGATATTGGTCCAAAATCGCAATTTTTTTCTTTCCCCACCTTCATTCAACACCACCGTCAGAATATTGCTATAAGGTTTGGTAGGGAATAAGTAAAACAAGTTTGATGATACATTTAGCCGTTTCGACGCAATACCGGCGACGGAGAGACGCACAGACAGACGGACATCCATCCATCCATCCATCCATCCATCCATTTATCCATCTTGCGGAAGAGCATAGTCCGCGCTATACGTACGCATCGCGAGGTAAAAATATATCCTTTTGTTCCTTTTGTTTCTTACATAACTCCTGTGGAAATTAATCAATTTAAAAAAAAATCAGACAACATGACTGAGAAAATTCTATTCTAGTCATTCGAAAATAATTTGTGTATGCTGGTGGAGACTGTCCCGAGTCTGGTCTCTGTAAGTAAGTAAGTAAGTAAGAGCAATTAGCGTGTCCATAGATGACAGTGTCACTTCGCGGGCACGACAACAGTAATTACGGGTAACAGAGTTCGGAGAAGTATGTCTTCAAGCGACAGCAGAAGACGGGAAGTGACGGAGCAGATGTGCTATGCTGCGGAAGACTGTTTGAGATCGGTACAGCGGCGACTGGTAGGCCTAATGCTCGGCCGCCGTAGGCTGAGAGGCGGGTACGAGGAACAGACGGTTCGTGAGACGAAGCAGAACGCAGACGCCTTCGAAACTCAGACTCTGCTGGATGATCAAGTTCATCAGCGACTGTACTTTTATGATGGTTTAGCACGCCATACATACCATCAGAATGGATGTTAAACCTACGTTACCGAGCAATACACGTATGTTGCTCATGAACGCACGCAGCAGTTATTAGTTACAATTAACGTCACCGCATTGACAGCCATTCATCCAATCCTTTGTGTAAACAGATGCATCGTCTAACGGACGCAGTTTACTCATAACAATGAAGCATGCATACTGCCTACCCGAGCATCGCACAGAGCAATCTATCCCGATTGAAAAATCCACAAATGCACTTTGAGCAGCGCGAAACACACAGCAGAGTAAGTGCATTGACTATAGCGCGCTACATAGATATAGAAATTTTCACTTCACTATTCCGTGATATTTTTTATTTATTTGTCAACCTTGTTTTGCCAGATTTTTATGCAAATGAACCTTGTATAACACTGTACAGTGTAATAAAATTTCTCGTGTACTACAACACTGTACTCTCAATAATGTAATTACCCTCGTGATCATCATCGTCATTATTATGATCGTCAGCATCATCATAGGCCTACGTGTAGTTTGCATGCTTGCAGTTATCGATGACAAATCTATAGTAACTACAGTGTGTTCAGAAATATCCCAGTTTGTTTTCTTGCGTAACTCTTAAAGCAGAAAACTTAGCTGTCAGCATAATATAACAGTCCATCTGGTCGAATACAACAGCAAAAATAATTGCACACACACTACGTCCTGCTGTAACTGACTTCGTTTATTAAATAGGCTGTATGTTTTGATACAGACCACGAAACCGTTTTAATACCTGAAATGACCTTCAAAGATAACTCAAGTTATTGGCGATGGCACAATTCAATTAACCACACCACTTTCTATTAGTGGTCTGGAGCAACCATGTGTCTATGTTGTATCGTTTCTGAAATATTCAACGTCGAATAATGGCATGCCCTTGAAGTCTGAGTTATGGGTTATTCAAAGTCAGTGAAAATGGCACCATTCGACTGATCATATACGACTTCTTTGTTCTTATCAGTCCGCCATTATAAGTACAGCACTGTCTCAAGCCACTTTCGAGTTACTATACGTTGAAAACTATGATGACCCTTCAAATTTAAATTAGAGTTACTCAAGGTCATTTTAACTTGCACTATTCAATAGATTGTATGCAGGTTCCTATTAGCGTTCCACAGTAATTATGGCACTATCTTGTACAGTTTCGAGATAGTGAACGTCGAATAATGGCGTGCCCTTGAAATCTGGGTTGAGGTTATTCAGGGTTATTAGCATCATTCGATAGATCATGTACGATTTCCTATCAGTATGTCATACGATACGATACTGTGTATTTAACGTGCAGTCAAAAACTGACGGGTAGTAAGTAGGTAAAGTTCTATCTTGTACCATTTTCGAGATATTTGACGTTGAACAATATCGTGACCTTGAAATCTAGGTTAGGGGTCGCTCGTCCTATGAACTTATGCACAATCTGTACATCGCTGAAATCTACAGACCCAGGACTAGGGCTGTCTTTTTGCCGCTGATAGTATATGATCTTCACTTCTACACGGCAAGCCACAGAAAAGAAAGCTATTATCGGTGGTTCATTTCGGTCGTCCACGGTGATTCAACGACATCAAAATTCTACCAATCGAAAGCCCATCTGCAACTTATTATTAGTCTTGCATTGTAACTATGCGTCTACCTTCTGTCGTCTCAGAGAATGACTTCTTGGTCACAAATCTCCGTTTTTCGCCGTTTTACCACCCAGCTTACATTTGAAGCCATTGCAAGGGGGTTCCGCTGGGAACTAAGGTATGAACGTTGGTCTCAGAAAAACAAGAGGTCAAAGTAATTTGACAAAAAGCGCCTCACGGGGAGCCCATTCCCCGGTTAGGGGTCACCCCAATGGGTCGAAATTTGTACCATTGAATTCCTGGGGTAGGGGTTCCTATTAGTGTTCCATAGTAACTATAGGCCTAGGATGCACCGTTTGGCCACAGTGCACGCGCGTGACAACCAACCAACCAAAGACCAACGACCAACGACGTCACGACACAGCCTATCTCAATAAGCGCCTCTTTTACTAAAGTAAAGTGAGGCGCTTAACTAGAGTCCATGGCCGTCCTGTTGGTGAATTAGTTTTGACTAAACATCAGCGTGTGACGGACAGACGAACTGACGACTTATGCCTGAGTGGCGCTCTAGCATGACTGAGCGCGAGAAAAATTAATCTATTTAAATGAAAATTTTACACAACAGAGATTATAAAATGCTGATTTTAAGCATCTACATATAATATGTCTTCTAATCAAATATTCTTTACTAGCAGCAATGTGAAGAGGACGTCAGTGAAAGTGCAGAATTTACCATAAACATCTCATTAAACGATTGTGAGCAAAAAGTATGTATCAACATTCTTGCTCAGTATTCATTTTGTGCATACGCCTAAGCAGACTGCAGGGCAAGCAAAGGCTTTAAGTTCTCGACCTGCCCGTTTGTTCTTTCGTTCGTCCTTCCGTTCGTTTGTCTGTTGCCAACCTTGCGAACATGATATTTTACAAGAACTCAGCTATCGCAAACAGATCGCGCGTCAGCTGCGCACACAATACGTCGAGGGCATCTATGATAATCCCATCACCTTGACCTCTAGGCTAAGGGTCACTCAAGGTCACTTGAAACGGAAACTTTGGATAGATCATTCACGACTTACTATTAGTCGAGCTATTTGACGTTGAATATTATCGTGACCCAAATGTGGGTTAGAGGTCACTCAAGGTCATTGAAAATGGTACCATTTGAAAGCTTGGCTACGGTTTCCTATTCGCCTTCCATTGTAACCATGGCCATATCTTTAGCCATTTCGGAGATATTCAGCCGCAAAGAATGATTTGACCTAGAAATCTGGGTTAGGGGTTGTTCAAGGTCATTGAAAATTGTGCGGTTCGATAGACCATGTATAGTTTTCTATTGGTCCGCCATTGTAACCACAGCTCTATTTAGTACCGTTTTCGAGTTATTTGACGTTGAATAATATCGTGACCTTGAAATCTGGCTTAGCGATCACTCAAGGTCATTGAAATTGGTGCTACTCGAAAGCTTGGTAGCGGTTTCCTATTTGCCTTCTATAGTAACAATGGCCGTATCTGTAGCCGTTTGTGAGATATTTAGCGTCAAAGTGTGGTGTGACTTTGAAAACAGGGTTAGGGCTCGTGCAAGTTCATTGGAAATGGCACTATTTGATAGATCGCGTACGAGTTTCTGTTCACCTTCCATAGTAACTATGGCTCTATCTTGTATCGTCTGCGAAATATGGCGACTTATTGGTAGAAAATCGCGAAATTTTTATACCCCACCTGTATTTAGCGCCCTCGCAGGGGGTGACGCCGTCGGAATTTCGCGAAGATGTTTGATGCTCGTAAAACTAGACTGATTGGACTACCGTCTGGTGAAAAAAAACTGTGACAACATGTTAAGCCGTTTTCACCTAATACCGGAACGTCACGGACAGACGGACAGACAGACGGACGGACGGACATAATTGCTATATGAATATCGCGCGTCAGTGTGCTGACGCGCGATAAAAACGGACGAACATATTTTGATGCCAATGGGCACAAGTAGTCTATGGCGCAAGGCCACGAAACGATTAACTCTGGCATCAGGAGATCAAAGGTCAAGATCGCACGAGGCCGACGATTCAATTGGGGAGCTTGGTTGAAGCATCATTTCCCACCCCGTTGAGTCAAGCAGCTTTTCTACTTTGACAGCAGATGAAGCGTTGATAGGCTAAAGACACTGATAAAAATCAACGCGAGATCATTAACTTATCTTTGCAGTTGGATGGGCAATGTGTGGTCGACCACAGCGCGGACACCAATCGAAAGATCAATGATGTCACTGCCGTCATTTTTTTCCTAATTTTTTTAACCCACTTTCACTCTATTCTCTGTCAGGAAACATATGAACAAAGGGGTTTCCTTCATACTTTTTTTATTTATTTGCAAGAATTTAATTAAAATTAATTTTCAACGTAAATCCTATTGCTGTAATTATTAACGTCCTCTTTACGTCGCTGCTGACAAAGAATGTTTAATGAAAAGGCAAATTATTTTCGGATATGTAGGTCGTACTCGAATCGGTTGACATTTCTAAGAGTTATGCAAGAAAACAAAAGCGGGTGTTTATTTCAATGTATAGTGTATATTTCTGGCGTTATGAGAGGTGATGATGTAATTAGTGGATTGCGTGCTCTTATGGTCTGTCTCTGTAGGTGGTGTCACAAAACAGCAAGTCTGGAATGAATGCGCATGTCAACTGTCATCAGCGGCGCCTCAGCTGCATCATCCAGAGATCGTCGAGGTCGTCGCTGTCGATTGCAGGGGCCCGTTTACCGAGCTGGTCGAGCGTCGACATGGCCTGGTTGTAGCGGCGGCGGTACGCGGCGTCGTGGACGAGCCCGGCCAGTGCCGTCAAGTCCTGCGTCACGGACAACGCTCGACGGCGCCATCGAGTCACCGGGGCTAGCCCGGCTTCCGGTCGCCTGCTACCTTCCACGATTTGTTCTACCGTCTCTGACGAACCAAACTTGCCGTCATCACTTCCCAATGCTGGCTCGCTCTTTCATACATAAATACACACGCATGCACAACGTCAACAACTGCCAACGGCAACGTTAAAGGTCGCAGCCAGTTTAGTCTGATGATCAGGCACGAATGAAAGACATCCTAAAGTGACACAACATAAAATAATGGAAACAACGCACTTAAAACAAGAATATCATCACTGCAATAAAAAGCTGGCTCACAGCCGCGCTATTCTGAGAGGGGGCGGTCGCCCCTCCCCAGGCGGGAACGTCCCTCTGGGGAGGATCTGAATGCAGCAACAGAATCAGCAGTGTCAATGCTATATAATGTTTTATAGTAACTATGGGTCTATATTGCTTAGTTTTCGAGATATGACCACAAGACGGACTACGAACTCACGACAGACGGACCGACGTCGACAAACAATGCATATCCGCTCAAGTCGGGCCAGCAGTAAGGTGCTAATCACCGATAGACTTGTGCCAAAATGCACCTAATAAACTGGGAACTTCGGTAGGAATCATAGCGTGTAATCTATCTTCGTGGACGCTTACAGTAAGTTATTAGCTGTGTTATTCATGTAAGACTGTGCGATTCGTCGAGTTGCGTACGCACAACATAAACTATTTATTGCAAACTGGCTGCATTCATTCGGACTGCGCCTTCATTAATCACCTTCCGACGACAGATGAAGATATTCCGGTAGAGATCGTGTTTCCACAACACCGAGTTACGTTACTGTCTGTCTTAACATTAACCTTACCGTCTCTCAGAGACGGCAGACATTAGTGATTTTACTGCGCTGTATACGCATTGCAAAGCGCGGTCTTACCCGTCGTCGAAATGCCTGCTCGTCCGTTTGTCCGTCACTGTCTGGCACTGTGATAAAAGGAGAAACGTATCGTTCAGCTGTCTAGACCGCATGGTATCCCTATCCTATTAGCTTATGAGAATACTAAAACTTTGTCAAAATTCTAACGGAATCACGCCCAATGATGGCGTCAAATAAGTCTGTTGTGAGTTAGAGTTGGCGTTTTTATACAGACAAATTGTCGCCTACGTCTCTCGCAAAGGGTGAAAGTTACAGGAATAGGAAACCGTATGCAATCTATCGAACTGTGCTATTTCCAATGGCTTGAGTGACCCCTGACCAGATTTTAGGGCATGCAATTGTTCATTTATTCAACGTTGAAACTTAGCAAAATTTTCAAAACAAGAACTTAGCTATCGCAAACAGATCGCGCGTCAGTTGCGCACACAATACGTCGAGGGCATTTAGGCCTAGTTACCCCGTGACCTTTAAATCTAGGTTAAGGATCACTCAAGGTCACTGGAAATGGAACCATTAGACAGATCATACACGACTTACTATTAGTGGAGTTATTTGGTATTCAATATTATCGTGACCTTGAAATGTCGGTTAGAGGTCACTCAAGATCATTGAAAATGGTACCATTTGAAAGCTTGAGTCCGGTTCCTATTCGCCTTCCATAATAACTATGGCCGTATCTTTGGCCATTTAGGAGATATTCAGCGTCGAAGAATGGCCTGACCTTGAAATCTGTGTTGGGGGTCGCTCAAGGTCATTGAAAATGGCACGGTTCGATAGACCATGTATAGCTTTCTATTGTACCGCCGTTGTAACTATGGCTCTACCTTGTACCGTTTTCGAGTTATTTGACGTTGAGTAATATCGTGACCTTAAAATCTGGCTTAGAGGTCACTCAAGGTCATTGAAAGTGGTGCCATTCGAAAGATTTGGTGCTGTTTCCTATTCGCCTTCTACAGTAACTATGGCCGTATCTGTAGTCAGCGTCAAAGAATGGTGTGACCTTGAAAACAAGGTTAGGGTTCGTTCAAGTTCATTGGAAATGACACCATTTGATAGATCGCATACGAGTTTTTATAAGCTCTCCATAGTAACTATGGCGCAATCTTGTATTGTTTGCCAGATATAGTAACTTATTGTTCGAAAATTTGTAAAATTTTTATACCCCACCTGTATTTAGCGCTCCCATACTGGGTGACCCCGTCGGAATTTCGTGAAGATGCTTGATCCTGATAAAACTAGAATGATTGGGCTATCGTACGATGAAAAATCTATGACAAAATGTTAAGCCGTATTCATACAATACCGGAACGTCACGGACGGACAGACAGACGGACGGACGGATTTGCTATATTAATATCGCGCGTCAGTGTGCTGACGCGCGATAAAAACGGAGCGTCGCGCGGCCTTTCTGCAGTAGCTGAGCTTCTGGTTGTTACTAATTAAAATATTGCGACTAGTTATTAAAATCCTAATGAATTATAATTGGAATAACCTGACATCTAATCACTTGGAAATATAATTACCTATGCCCTACATTTCTATTGATAGTTATCAGAGTAGACTGATCAATAACCACCAAAGCTTCCTGATGCGAAATTATCCAATTTAGTGAAACTGCACAAAAATATTTCCAGTTTCCGTAGCTCTTCGTTACATCGTACAATAGCAATAACTCAAGATAGGCCTACTTTATAGAGTCTTCGGGACAGCTACATGCCTGCCTATAGCACTACCACTGTGCCCCGCAGCAATAACGTTCTCCCGCTGCCGATCTCGCGTGTTGATTGCTAATAAAAATCTAATTAATAAATAACTGTAGACTGAAGGCCTGTATACATGCTGTACACAATACATGCTTCAGTCTATATTGCGATGACTTTGAGGGTCGGCAAAGCAACGTTTCGGGAATAACTGCTGCAAACCCCAACCAATCCGGACAAAATTTGGCAGACGTGCACCAAACTGACCTTGGAGTCAAAGTGAGCTCAAATCTCTCCTTTAGTGAACATATAAATAGTATCGTGGTTAAAGACAAGTTTAGAGCTAACCGTATCATTCGACGTTTTCTTAGTAAAGATTGCAATTTACTTACGTGCGATCTTTGCTTGAGTACTGCTCACCTGTTTGGTCACCAAGTTATGTAACATTGATTAATAAGATTGAATCTGTGCAACGGTTTTTCACTAAAAGATTAAATGGATTGCAGTCAATTTCGTATGATGATAGGTTAGCCATGTTAGGTTTAGAGAGACTTGAACTCCGTCGTCTTAGGTTTGATCTATTAATGTGCTATAAAATAGTATACAATCATGTCAATATCAATAAGGATTGTTTTTTTTACATTTGCTACCTATCCCAGCACTATAGGTCATTCCCTTAAACTAGCGCTTCCAGATTCTAGGATAAATGCTTGCTCACACAGCTTTGCTGTCAGAAATGTGACAACATCGTTGGGCAAGCTATTCCATACTGGTATAATTCTGAGTCAGAATTATACCAGCATGGAATAGCTTGCCCAACGATGTTGTCACAGCAGCTTCAAATATACAGGGTGGCCCCAAAAAAACGGGGCCAGCGTGTTTCATTGCAAATATTTTGAAAACTCTACGACCGAATTGCGTGAAAGTTGGTGAACTTCTGCAGTATTGTATGTTGAACGCAGTAATTACCTTTTTGTTTAAAAGTTTCGTCGCGCTGTGGCGCCACCTAGCGAAAACGTAGCTATTGTGTGATGCTCAAATCTATTTGTACAATGTTAATAAACGACAGCAGCATTTCAATAGAATTCACAGAGAACAAAATTACAGTCAC
>Ga0209339_1000807_pt1 | contig 12146 bp, 14 predicted proteins | sample OlaalgELextract3_FD_187376 | JGI IMG/M metagenome (GOLD analysis project Ga0209339, IMG submission 187376) | Olavius algarvensis symbiont microbial communities from Tuscany, Italy - Type A ELBA extract 3 (SPAdes) (version 2) | ecosystem: Host-associated > Annelida > Digestive system >... | reverse complement strand
ATCGCGTGCCAACTGGCCGCGTGCTGCTACGCGTGACAAACAAACACGCCGGCCGCCGCCGCCGCCGCCGCCGCTACGCCCAGGCAACCACACGCAGCAAGACTACTCAACACAGTATACATGACAACCCCTACAGAAAATCCCCTGGGGATAACCCCTCCCGCTGAATGTAGCAACATTCTTAAAGCAAAAAATGTGAAAAATCGGCGCTAACCCATACTCCTGACCCTGCCGACCCACGAGGCGGAGGTCCTGACATAACCGACCCATCGGGGTTACCTCCGGGGGGAGGTTCTCCAGGTGGGTAATTTCCGGCGGAATGTCTCCATGGGTATCCCAGGTTGCCAACATTTGTTCAGTTGCATACGCCCTTTCGATTGATGCCAAAATCGTAGACCTTGAACAACCATGACAGATCATACTAACGGATTAAAAGCTTACCATTGCCATGATATCCGTTGGAGTTTGGCAGTCACTATCCAGATCCAGATACCGAGTTGGTTATTATGGGAGATAGTAGAGTGGACGTGGCTGTGTTTTTCGCTTAAGTGAGTAAGTAATTTGAAATATAGCCTAACAAAGACATTCTGCTTGCGTAATTATGTAGCACTAAATGATATAATGTTGCCGCGCGTTTTGTCGACCGTAGCCGAATCTCTGGTCTCGTTTCTATTACTCGTCTTAATATTGCTGTACTGCTGTTTTCATCAACACCAGCCAAAAAACAAGTTGGAAATTCGTAAATTCGGTTAGACATCAAAAGTGGAAATGGTAATCACAGTTTTATTCATTAGTCGTATTCTGGATTTTATTTTCAAGCGGTACAAACCCGTGCAAACTAGACTTCACTCAGAGAGACTGCACGCACCTCCACCAATGCCAAGTTCATCTGATCCAATGAACTTTTATTGCCTCAACCAAAAGTGCTGCGGTATTCGAATCCGGATCTCCGGATTTATCCGGATCCAGGTGTCCGCCGGATCGTTCCCAAAATGTCGTGGATTCATTTCCTTGTCGGCGTCAGTCATTTTGCTGAGTTTCGTGAAAGCGGCCAGTGACTGTTGTATGAGAATGCTAATAAATCTCCCGAGATGTCCTATTCTGCAATGCTGATGGAAGTGGAACAGTCATCCGGAATCCGTATCCGGGACTGAACACCACCGACAGTTTATCGATTCTTCCCAGTATACCAGGCCTAATTATAACATCAACTTTTAATGAAAACGCCTGATTACTTTTGCAGTAATCCTGGACACACACACACAAACAGAACCAAAAAAAACATAACCTCATCCAACTTTGTTGGCGGAGGTAATTATGACCATGACTTGTCTCACTATCGCAATTCGCGATAATGGAAATTTCATAAATAATCTTTGTGAAGATGGGAGGTATTAAAACAACATAATAACGCAGCAACCTAAGCTCATCACATTCGCTATGGTATATCACTGAACACGAGAACCTTTCACCTTATCCTTTGTAAGTGTTAGCGGCTACTTTCACTGATGCGAAGTTATAGCTCATAAAGTTATAACATAGCCTAATGCACGTCATTTCCGTTTAATAGCATAACCGAGCGTTAAATGTTATCGGTGACCATGAATGATGTCGAGATTAAGGCCACTATAGGCCTATCGTTCGTCGTCTGTAGGCGATACAGATTACAGACCGTCGTCGCCAATTTCCGTATATCGTAGCGTCATAACAGCGTTGCGTAGTTACGGGCACCCTGCCCGACGGCATTGCACATCACAGTCAGCGCAATTACCTGTGCCAATGGTTTCGTGCAGTAATCTGCATCTAAATGCAGCGCAATGCGGCGTCGAGCAAGACGGGACGCCAATCTGCTCACGATGACGGCGTAAACAATCATAATACCGCCACCCGTAATAACTTCTCATCAGTATGTGGTCTGCGTTGAAGTCAAACTAGTTATCGTCGCTTCTAATTTTTACCATATCTATACAATAATAAATATACATTGTATCCTGAAAATACTAACCCCATAATAAAAATTGCATCATAAAACTGCTAATAACGCACAGGAGGTCAGTTTTTTCTAGACTAAGTCTATAAACCAGCTTATAAGCGCCGTTAAGCGGCACGAAGCGTGTCCAGAAAACGGCGTCGTGTTGCTTTGCCGCTCTTCGCCAGCTGTGTCAGATCCGCCGATCTGTACCTACTTCTGCGTTTCAGCAGCTGGTGGTTGTCCTGGTGCATCCCCGGCTGGATTATGGCAACGGCATGTTGGTGGGTTGGTTCTGAATGCAGCGCTACGGCTGATCTTCAATATGAAACGCTCCGATCACGTCACCGACGCACTCGTCAGCCTACACTGGCTGCGGGTCCCAGCGCATACAGTATAAGATTGCAGTACTGAAAATGAGGTACAACCTACAAAGTTCTTCACGATACCGCACCGCGATACCTGAGACCACTCACTCGTGTTGCTGACATAGATGGTCGACGAGCACTCCACTCTGCCAGCACCAATCGCCTGGACGTACCTCATTTCGAATTTTTCACCATCGGCGACCTACCTTTTCCGGTTGCCGCCTCACAGATGTGGAACTCAGTGCCAGAAACAGTCGTTTCGGCATAAACTTTGCGGTCGTTCCAGCACCAATTGAAAACTTGCCTATTTGAACTATCCTTTATTCATTAACACTGTATTAATTTAGTAATCTCGTAGTAACATTCGTTACTTTGGTTACTCTAATCCTGTTTGTTTGTTTGTTTGTTTGATTGATTGCAGCATATACATAGTAACAAAATTGTGTGCCAACAAACTTTATTCTTTAATTATTGTAAGTCATTATTAAGGTTTAATAAATAATAATAATAAACTTAGCACGTTAAAACGAAGTTTAAGGACGATATCACACAACTAAAACAGCAAAAAAAATAAAAAAAGTGATATTACTTAGGAACACAAAATCAGCGTGCTCCTACGTAATATCACATCTTTTATATCATCTTCAAGGTCGTTTCAGCTATTTTTATTTGAAAAATAAGTGTAGCCTACTTTTATGGTCTTTGGCAGAAAGTCCAGGCGACCTAACAAAGGATGACATTGCTAATGACCTTGAGTGATATTTGAAGGTCGTTTGAGGTACTGTATAAGTGGTTTCATTGTTTGTTTCTCAAAATACAGCATGTACGAAGTTAATTACAGCGGTTGGACTTGGACGTCATAATGTGAGCTATTGATGCTGAGTGCACTGTGTTAGCAATAGCTAAGTTTCTTGTTTCATACGCAATATACTTCAGAAAGTTACTGTTTCTGGGGGGGGGGTTATGCGTGCGTGCTATATGCAAATAATAGGCCCTAATCTAGTACATGCATTGCGGTGATCAAGTGGTGTAATAGGTGGAAATATACATAATAACGGCAAATTTCAAAATGTTTGTAAATGTTTGCAAGTTAAACTCAAAATGTAGTGTTATTATTTACAAAATATTTGACGAAGACAAAGGCCTATGAGTCACGCGCAAGTCGATCGATGAGAGTAGGCCTACCTGAAGACCGCGAGGACGACCGTGAGCCAGATGGAGACGGTGTGCACGACGACGCTGAAGCAGGCGAAGAACAGCATGAAGCGGACAGCAGGCAGACTGTTCCGCTTCGGTGTCGCCTCTGTGCCGTACAGCACGTAGAACCTCAGAGCGAAGGGAAGGTAGGCGGCCATCGTCAGTCCGTCGGACACAGCCAGTCCAGTCAGGATGCAGTTGGTCGCCGATATCATGTTCCGACGTGTCAGCACGACGATGTTCAGCGCGTTGGCGATGATGCCGAAGACGCAGACGACGCTGGCCAGGTAACCGTGATACTGCTGGTACCAGTCGTGGAAGACGGCCAGCTCGCGAGCACCGGGATATACGTACTCGACACTAGCTGCCGGGTCTGTCTTGGCTACTGTCTCGGCGTCATCAGTTGGTATGTCAGCATATTGAAACTCATCAGTCAACGACATTCTGTCAACTCAGCTCCGCAACTAGCAACACAACAACATGCAGTAACATCATTATCAACAACAACAACAACAACAACAACGTTAACACACAGCAATAAATTAATAATTTGTGATGAGGCAATGTTTTCGTTTTAACTCAAAAAAATTAGAGAACATTGTCGAAAACAGAATATTTTAAAACTGATTTGGAAGTTTCGGTCATTTGTTCGGTACATTTGTATGCTTCTTATTCAAAATATTTTACTCCATTTATTCTAATATTATTTTTGGCCCTAACCTTATTAATTCTAATTTTTTAGCTTACAGTACATCACTTAAGTATACAGGGTTGCTCAAATTAAAATATCCCACCGGACACAATGCAATTTATCGACAACCGTGTGAGATTTTTATGCCCACATTTCTTGATTTATATGGGAGAGATCCTGCTACAATTCTGAAATTTGTTAAGCAATTATTTTAGTTTTCTCCAAAGTTATGGCTATATAAATATTTTATGCCATATTTCAATTTTGGCACGGAATAATCAACAGCAAGTTGTAATTGTCATTGTCATTAAACATTGACTGTTATTACAAATACCAAAATCTGACAAGTAGTTCATTTTAGCGTATGTACGAAGTGTCCACCAGTACCACCACCAGCTTTTACACAAGCCCGAAGTCTTTTCGGGAATAGCTTTGCTGATCGATTCCTGTGGCAGCTGGTCCCATAGGCCTATCAACTGCAGAACTTTCTTGAACTCATCGAATCGATGTTCTCCGGCTTGGGTTGAAATGACTTGTATAGTCTTGTAGCGTTCGAGCATAGCTCCCCGGACATGTTAGTCTAGAGAGTTGAGGTCACGTGAGTTCGGAAGCCATTCGTCTTTACCAATAAATTCATTGCAGTTGGTAACAATCCAGTCTTGAGCCAGCTTTGCCGTGTGTGCAGGTGTGCCGTCCTGTTAAAAGATAAAGCCAGATGGCAAAACAGATCTGCAATCTTGCACAAGTTCCGTTAACAGGGTTTCAACATAAAGTTTAGCATTTACTTTGGCTGTGTCTGGAATGAAATGCAATCTGCCCTTTCCACCGAAACAGACGCCCGCAGAAACCATGACGTGCTTGGCAAACTTTGCTCTCTCAGCTACCAGCCGACGTTTATCGACGTTTGCGTGACAGCTGGTGGTGGAAACTTCGAACATACGCTAAAATGAACTACTTGTTAGATTTTGGTATTTGTATGTTTCTTGACAATGACAATTACAAGTCGCTGTTGATTATTCCGTGCAAAATTGAGAATATGGCATAAAATATTTATATAGCCATAACTTTGGAGAAAACTAAAATATTTGTTTAAATTTCAGAATTGTAGCAGGATATCTTCTACATAAATCAAGACATTTTGGTATAAAAATCTCACACGGTTGTCGAGAAATTGCATTTTGTCCGGTGGGGTATTTTAATATGAGCCACCCTGTACATGTTCCACCGTACAAAGACATTGATAATAATAAAACTGAAGATCACACGACCAAAGCATTATAAGAACGCGCCACCGTGAACGAGTGAATCGTATAACTGCGGGTCGTTACTTGATAACCTGGGATCAAAACCACTTGCCTGGTTAACCAGTCTGTTCACCAGGATGATAGAATCCCAAAGATATGGAGACAAAAATCACAGCTCTGGAAAAATCCGACAAAGCTAGACATCTTTTTGCGACTTATCGGCCTATCGCTACTGAGTGTATTCTACAACTTACAATATAGATAGATAGATAGATAGATAGATAATGTCGATTTATATAGCGCATCGTCCTAAAAAAACCTCTAATGCGCTGGACACACTAGTACTTAGCGAACAAGAATGTTTTCAATTAACGTCTGAAAGACTCGTTATTACACGTCGGATCACGGAGGTCAGCCGACAGCGAATTCCAAGTAGTTGGTCCAGCGACAGCGAAGGACCGACGACCAACGTGAGACGAGTTGGTAACGCGGCACAAGAAGTTGGTGACGATTAAACGTTATCATCCTGCAGATATCTTCGGTTATAGACGATCTTCAGTGTAAAAAAGGTTGGTTTTCAACATGGCTGTAGCACATAGGCTAAGACCAGTCACAGCACTTACGACATTTATTAAGAACGGATTTCAAAAAACGCTTAAGAGAGCGCAAAAAGTTCAAGAACTCCTCTTTGACCTAATGGCTGCGTATGATACCATTTGGCACGCTGGTGTTGTTGGCAAATTATCCAAGTGTCTTAACTATTGATGTGCTCGGACAGCCAAGCTTCTCTTAACAAATCGTCGCTTCTGGGTTCACGTGGGTGACGACGTTAGCTCATAGAGCAGGTGAACAATTTGTCGCATGAGCTCCGTCACACCAGTGACCTCTACTCGCCACCCTTAGGCGCAGGCTCGTCTTCGCCTTCGTCTTCGAACACGTGTTGTAACTTTTGAAACCGTAAAACATTTTTCATTCCGATAGAAACACTGTTTGTTTGTTTGTTTGTTTGTTTGTTACCTTTTCTGTTCATAAGGCAGCATAAACTGTGGAATGACGCGCAGTTAAGTATTGCTATATGGTAACTCGTTTCGGCTGGTACTTTGCTACAAATGCAACTGTTATCTAACGTTGTAGTTTAATTATGAATATTGAGCACATGCTATCTCTACCATTTTATTTAAATTACAGAACTTATTATCGAGTTATGTCAAAATATCGTAGGTCCGGTTTATGTTTTTGCTTCTTTCGTGGATTTTCAAAACTCAGCAAAATGACTGATAAAGTAAACTACTGGAAATTATTTTTTAAGTTGCTCGATGATGGTGCAGATGAAAACATTGTTAGAATTTTGGCCTTTTGGTACAGTGAGCAAATTTGTTATGTTAAATGGAAGGATGTTGTTTCCTCAGGATTCCGGATGGACAATGGTACAAGACAGGGGGTGTTCTGTCTCCATTGTTATTCGCAAGATACATAAGAGATTTATTGGGCATTGTTGCTGACGCAGGCGTTGGCTGCTTTATTGGGAATCATTGTATGAATATTCTAGCTTACGCAGATGACTCGGTGCTGCTGGCACCGTCTTGGCATGCTCTGCAACTACTGTTAGATGTTTTGCATGTACAGTCCTCATTAATTGACTTAACTTGCGACGTTAGAAAAACTGTGTGTGTGATATTTCCACCTAAGAACCGCAACCGAATGTTGCAACGACAACATTGCATTTCCTTCTGTCAAAATTGGCACTGCAATTTGTACCACAGTTTAAGTATTTGGGTCACATCGTCACCAATAATCTCTGTCAGATGACGACGATATACAAAGAGAAATCCGCTCAATGTATGTGCGCTGCAATATTCTGTTTCGCAGATTTCATAATTGTTCTAAACTTGTTAAGTTGAAATTATTCCAGTCCTTTCGTCTGTGCTTCTATGATGTTGCATTGTAAACTTCATTCCATAAGAATTGTTTACCGGTATATAAATTTAAGTGTTGTTATAACCGGACATCAGGCCGGAGTGGAAGCGCCAGCGAGGACGACCATGCCGAACGTGGGTGCAGCAGATCGAGGACGACACTGGGCTCAACGCCAACGACGCCTGGAGGATCGCACATGACCGCAAGTCTTGGAGGGCGCTACGACCCGTGGCCGGTCAAGCGTTCCACTGACTGACTGACTGTTGTTATAACAAGTGTGTAAAATTATTTTTCGGCTGCCGGAAGTATGACAGTGTAACAAATGCACTTTTTGAAACAGGATTACCTTCCTTTCATACTGTTCTACATACCGGTAATGCTAATTGTGTTTTCAAGTCAAGATAGAACTTGTGTCAGAACTCTTTAGTTGTCAATTTGCGTTCTTTGAACTCCAGCTACTGACAATGTTCGTCGTTTCCCAATGCATTGTATGTACTGCTTGTTTCTATGCATTTCTCTGTTTGTCTTTTTTTGTTAAAATGGTAAAAATGTTCGTAGTTAGTTAGTTCTTAGTTCGTAGGTCATAGTTAAGGTGGCTGTTCCTGCTGTTGTGTTTGTTTTTATATGACCCGTGCTGCCTAAAATAAAAGGTTCGTTCGTTCGTTCATTTTGACACACAGGCCGTTAAGTCGCTACTGTTGCTATGGAAACCGCGCAGCTGGTTCTGAGCCAATTTTAAAACTTTTTACTTCGTGAATTGAGAATTGAATAAAATCTCTTTGTGCCAAAAATAATTAATAAATGTTGTAAATTGGTGAAGTTATGTCATATTTACTCGTAGCGGTCCGGTTTTTTTGAGACACAGTGTAGGTTAAGGGTCACTCAAGGTCACTGCAAACAGAACCATTAAATAGATCATACACGACTTAGACTGATTGGGCTACCGTGCGGTGAAGAAACTATGGCAATATTTTAAGCCGTTTCCATAGAATACCGAAACGTGACGGACAGACAGACGGAAAGACAATCGGACATTGCTATATCAATATCGCGCGTCAGTATGCTGACGAACGATAAAAATCATGTTTACATTGCGAATGGACAACGTCTAAAGCGTGATTCGTACGCAGTTTATCTTGCTATTACACTAGAGCGTACCTGTCGTACGGGGAAAACTTGATAAACTGAACAGCTGATTCACAACTAGATGACAAATCATGAGGTTCTAGTTCTAGCCTCCCGCACCTCAGTCCTCAGGTTCTCTGTTACTCAGTCACTGATGCCAACTTTGGTCAGGATCGTCGACATACTAGTCTCATTGATAGTCAGTCCGCAGTTCCATGCACTTAATTCAGTCTGCCTACGAACCATTCAGGTTCCATGGTTACCAGTTTATGCCAATATTGCCCCTCATCCTTGACGCCAAAACTGGCAAATGACAATCGTTGAACAGTGTACTGTACAAGCCCACCCAAATTGATTTTATTATGACACCCGTCGACGTAATGCGCAATGAACAGAAGACTGGTTGTTGTATTCTGTGGCCAGTCACATCCTTGTAACTGACACTACTATACAACATATAGGCCTACCGGTATCTCATCAAACATAGTCTCTGCTAAATCGCTTCCGGGCAGGTTGAGGCTCATGTCTTGCAAACCTACGCAGATGGGGCCTTGCCAAATCATCTCTCTGTAAATGCAGGAGCCACCAGCAGACTATGAACCACGTAAACGACACGCCCATTAACAAAATTTTAAGGCGGTCTGCAATCACTCTATACAGTGCGCGTAACTGTTTGGAGAAATATAGCGACTCATCGATGTCAGTGCAGTCGCGAAATAAAACGAAAAAAATGGCAATAGATACAACTTGAAAAGCAGTCGTAAGACGGACGAAAATGCATGGAAATGACAACAGTCTTATCAAGTTGACGTTTTGATGGAAGGAAACATTACGATGTCGTTAGATTAACGGGGTTCATCGTCGACGCTAATGCCGTGGGCGCCGGACGTAGCCGGTAGTTACATGTAGATAGTCCGCAGATCGCGTTTACAGCCGATCTCACCGGATCAGAGGAGCTTTCTTTTCCTTGGCGAGTCTCTGGCAGCAGCAGTGGCTGCTGCCGGCTGCACTTACCTGATTGCGGTCATGACGTACCAGGCGACGGAAAAGGCTCGTGGATCGACGTAGCTTTGAAGCTGACCGACCGGGCGAGTAACGTACACCGTTATAAAAACCAGTCGTCAGTCGCCTGAGACAGCTAGTCGCATCCATTAATCACCGGACGACATGAAAGCACGATGTCAACGCTGATATCCATTACGCCTAGAGTGTATGATGTATGACAGCCAACGTTACAAAATGTTGTAATTTTGCTGAAGAAAAATTATGCAGAAATCTATATAATCATGCTGAACCTTAAACGCACGTAAATACCGTGGCTTTTTATGCCACCGCCAGACAAGATGTTCTCAGGTTGTCTGTCCGTTCGTTCGTCTGTTACCAAACTTGTGAACACGATATTTTGAAAGCGAACGACCGATTTTGATCATGGTTCATGGGGCAAGGACATGAAACGATCAGCTTTGAGGGTCAGGAGGTCAAGGTCACACGAGTCCGAAGATAGATTTGAAGGCATCATTATCGACCTCTTTGGGTTGAGCAGCTTTTCTAGTCATTAATTTATCCTAATGTGCACACTCATAACGCGTGGCAACAGATATTTTAAAACGTCCAAGTTATTATTGTTTATGAAGCATGCTATCGTAGATCAGACAGGAAAGCTACGGTTTGATCAATTCGATAGCCAGCGAGACGGTTTATTTACTGTTATTGTTCTAATCACGCATGTGCAAATTTCGTGCGATATTTCACGCAGTGATGGTACGGTCTCAGTAATCAAATTACATTAGCCTGTCTAGAAACAAACGGCATAACCATCTTTCAGACTGCGAAAATCGAACAGAGTCATTTGGCGGCGATGATGAAAACGACAATGAGTATCGACAATGACCGCTGCAAAGATGAAGAGATAGATAATAGATGACCAACGACGTTTCATCTCGCGCCTCGTGGGTCGCTCGGTCGATCGGCTTCTCAGTCCATGCTAAACCGCAGCGTCCATCGTTCTTCTGCGTCGCCGCGTCGCCCCTCGCGGTCTGGTCTCGTCGTTCTGCTATGATACAGCGACGTGGGTGGTCGCCGAGCAAGGCAGCTGGTTCTCGTCATGACACCGACACCGACGATCGATTGGCCAGCGCAAGTAATGTTTACGGCATCTACCTCGGCTACCCACGGGTGGGTACTGTTTTGCACGGCGTCACACTGTCTGTGGGTCTGTCTGTCTGTCCCCTGACTATACGGCCACGTATTCAGATGGTGTCACCACATAGCGAATTGATTCGAACTACTTAACCTCTGTAGTGTATGTAATACCGGCGGCGGTTCTCTTGCTGTGCCACGCACTGCAGATTTTTACCAGCGCCCGGTTACTATCGGCCGGAAGGTGTTGTTTTACAGTGTGTCACGTCTGTGGGTCTGTGGCTCCATCCGTTGGTCTGTTAATCCCCCAATATGGTCCATTTGCTTCAAGTAAATACCAAAATGTTCCTATTCGGGGGGGGGACTGTGCCTGCTATGGCTCGCATATAAATTTGTTAGCGTCATAAAGGCTCAAATGGCCTCAGATTGCATGAACTGTATCGTAAAAGACTTGAAGATTATTTTTAAGCGTCAGCGAGATAGATGCAGCGATGGCTCTAAGCCAATCCTGTTTTGTGGTCTGCGTAACCATCGATGTCAAAATTTGTAACGTGGGCGGAGCCAGATCCCGACATTGCTATACAACAGGTTGCAAGAACAAGAACTTAGCTATCACAAACAGATTGTACGAAAAATCCACATGCCACAAAATGAGGGAGTAATTATATCGCAAAAATGGAGCGCGATGATGCAGCGAACGGACAACTTTCAACCGAAAAGCGCGTAATATTGGAAAGTTCCCCTATACGAACTACTTTTAATCGTCACTAAAGTCCCATCAAATTTTATACAATTTTGTCATGGTCACGCAACTACAACTACTACACTGTGTTCCAAAAAAAAACATATTAACTCTTGTGTTTTGATGCGGTCTGTCATCATTGTAATAAAGAACGTATGTATGTATGTATGTGACCACGTTTTTGATGATAAGTTGAACTAGAACTGTCCGTTTACAAAGATTTTTGGCACGTTCGGCTGTTGGCATCGCAATTCCGTCTGTCGTCGGTATAACGTTGGTGCATCTTACTCATGGTTGAACTTTTCCGCAATATTTTGCACCATGTTCTAGTCTATCCATGTGTTGTCAATGATGATATAAAAAAATCTCGATTTCGACGAAAACAGCATTCGTGGCTAAAGTAATGATATCCTTGTGCCGCAGTCTGTAAGTTATCATAGCATCTCATACGACTACTACGGATTCCACGTGAGTTGCGCTGTGACACTGTCAGCGATATCTTGCACCGCCGATGTATGACTGTAACTCAGTTGAGCAATCATTTTTCAGGTTTCGTCCAATTTCCTGGTCGATCATGTGCATCTCTTGCTTTCTCCACTAAACATTTTCGTGCGCGTTAATCTCAAAATACCCGCTCTTCATCTGTTGTCACTCTTTCTCGCCCGCCAACCATCTCCTCCTTGAAAATCACAGATCGCTCATTTAGATATGCATCACCTCGTCTTTGGAATCAACTTCCAGATTCATTCCGTCA
>Ga0209339_1000806_pt1 | contig 12146 bp, 7 predicted proteins | sample OlaalgELextract3_FD_187376 | JGI IMG/M metagenome (GOLD analysis project Ga0209339, IMG submission 187376) | Olavius algarvensis symbiont microbial communities from Tuscany, Italy - Type A ELBA extract 3 (SPAdes) (version 2) | ecosystem: Host-associated > Annelida > Digestive system >... | reverse complement strand
GCGACGTAATCACTCATGCACTATTTCAGCTCAACCGGTTCAGGGGTTAGGGAGCTACGGTAACCCCAAATTCCCGATTTCCTATACTTAGCGATCATGACCCTTACAACAGTTAGCACTACCGTGGTATACTGTGATCCTGGAAGTTCAACGACGTGCGTCAATAGGCCTATATTTAAACCGTACGTTGTAACAGCGAAGTATGGCCTACGCAACATATAATACGATACGATTTGACATGTTTGATGTGCAGTTAAAAACTTGCGTGTACGCTATTATTAAAACATGAAAGATTGTATTTACCGAACAAACTGTCACCGTTTCAACGTGCGTAGCTGTTGAACTTAGTCCGAGTATTCCGTACTGCGCTGCCATGTCTGAACATGTTTTGTTTATCGTCGTCATAGCAACCGCGAAGGACAGAGCACGTGCACTGTCGAAAAATAAGTAAAACATTATACCGACCGACCTTTTCCGCTGAGACGTAATTCTGGGCTTTATTTTGCCTTAGTATAGAATAGTTTCTTGACATCGTAACGTCCTACTTCACATCTTATCTGTATAATGTCTGTAGATTTTGTGCGTCACGTATTCTCGCAGAAAAGCCGGTTTGCAAGACCTGCCATGCAGCCATTATCGACGGTCGCACGGCACAGCGCTCGAGCAGATCTATAAGGCGAGTAGGAGTAGACGTGCTGTGTACCGCTGGTCCATCGACTGATATTATAATGAAGTCCAGACTGTTTTGCGTTTGGTAGCTGCAGTAAGCCTACAATTCGGGCCACGTATGACGTACGCACAAAAGGATAATGAATTCCGCTGTCAGTTATGCATGTTGCCTAATGCCAATGCGTGTACGCGCGGCCTATGATACGTTACATGGACCAGGGCTGGATTTAGCAGGTGGAAGGCCTGGGGCCCAGGTTAATTGGGTGTCACTAGGTGGGAGACTGTAAAAGCTTTAGGATTAAAAGTACAATACTAGCAAGTAAGAAAATGCATGATTGAGTAAATTACTAGTATAATAATCATATTATTATCAGTATAATAATCATGCATGTACCTGCAACTCTCACACAAACTCACAAAGTCAAAAGTCAAAGACCAGACACTTTTCTCGATTTTGCAACAGCAACGTCACTGATAATGGCAGTAGTCTATCTCACGCAGAATGTCTGACTCAGTGCTCATGATGGCTAGATTGACTAGTCTTCCTTGAGTCATGGATTGTCGTAGGTGATTTTCAATTTGTTTGAGTTTGGAAAAAGAACGCTCGGCACTACAGTTGGTGACTATCAAAACTAAGTACATCTTAGCACGATCCCAGCATTGGGCAAAGTGTCCTGCACACCCTTATCAATAATCAGCTTGTACAAAAATAGCTCAGTGCTGACGTTTTCTGGCTCATCGTCTTTGAATAATTATATCAACAAACTTGGCACATCGTTCACACCACACTGTCACTTACCTGCGTTCCAATGTGCCTGAGTTCATTGAACCAGAAAACTGGCCACCGAACGGTCCAGATCTGACTCCAGCGGATTTGTTCAGTGTGTACAGCGTTGTAGCAGATGGTGCAACGTCACAAAATTTCAGACACTGATTAGCTGAAGCAAGTTCTGGTCGACTCCAGGGCTCAGCGAAGCCAGGAGACACTAAACCGAGCGATTGATCAGCTGCTACTAAAAAGACTGACAATGGTTAGCAAGGCAAAGGGTGGTCATGTTGAATTTCATCTGGACTAACCGTATGTGTTAGAGATAGTCCTTGTTTTATTGTATTTCGAATGAAAATTGAGCAAAACTTATGCGTCACGGTCAAATCCAATGCAATTTTGGGGGTATTGACGATTTATGCAAATTAGGCAAAGACTATGTACTGTAACTGCACTAACATGCAAGTTATGCATTTCATTCTAGACAAAATTCTGAAACTTTTGACATATTACACGCCTTTCTCTGTCATTAGTCGTTGGAAAGTTATCTGATCTCAAAAACAGGCCTGTTTTTTTTGGCCCACCCTGTATAACACTCAAAAACGCTACGTCTATTTCGTGCTTATAATATATCTGGTACATTCGTATCGTGCACAGAAACATAAAAACAACTTAGGCCTAATAGTGCTTCTCATTAACTGGCGATGTCGCGATTGTCGCCAGTTAATGTTGGAAGCCATAGATTATCATACAATCATCGCAGTAGGCGATATGTGGTTATGCGCAAAAATCTGTGACGTTTTTTCTGATCCATGCACCCAATTCTTAATCATTTAGCTGTCACGTGTGACTTTTACTTTTTAACTGCAGTTTCAATGTCGTTTAATGTCTATTATTTGATAGGCTACAACTTCAGAGCTGAAATTGCGGTGTCCGTCTATAGATAAGTAGGCTATACCGTAAAGAGAACAAGAGGTCAAAATAATTTGACAAAAAGCGCCTCACGGGGGGACATTCCCCGGTTAGGGGTCACCCCAGGGGGTCGAAAGTTGTACCATTGAATTCCTGGGGTAGGGTTTCCTATTAGTGTTCCATAGTAACTATAGGCCTAGGATGCACCGTTTGGCCACAGTGCACGCGCGTGACACGTTAACAACCAACCAACCAACCAACGACCAACGACGTCACGACACAGCCTATCTCAATAAGCGCCTCTTTTACTAACGTAAAGTGAGGCGCTTAAAAACTATATAGGCCTACAACAAGTAAGTTTAGCATGAACTTGCATAGTAGCAAAGACTCCATTTTGAAAGTGACTGACAGCCAACGGTGCTGAGATGATAGAATATTTTAAGACAATAAGGAAAGTTGTACGGTTTCTCTTCAACAGCTAAGTTACTTGTTTTAATGCATCAAATTTATTGTTGATTTATTACCGAGTTGACACACAGCACAAGGTGCACGTTGCCGTGGCAACTGTCATGACGTCACGGCGCAATGACCCTTGATCTCTCATAAGGACGGCGCTGACTTCTGACCGGCGAGCTGCATCTGTACGATTGCGTGTCCGATCAGCCGACCTGCATCCACTCAACGCCATTACGATAATCAGCATCGCAATGGCTTTTCCTGACGTAGAATTCGACATTTTTCATCTGACCTTTAGGTCGATTGTATGCCTACGAATTTAATTGTATGCACTATTTACTCTGAAGCCGAAGTAAGTAATGATAAAAGACTGCGCCTGAGGTTGTTGAAGTTAACTACACTGTGTTTCAAAACAAGTATACCACTTGATGTTTGATAATAACTTTGGCAAATGTGGACCGATTTTCAAACTTCTTTCACTAACTGATTCGTAAGAAAATTCTCTATGTTGTGCACGTCGCAGAGATTTCTACATTACCTGCAATATGTTGCTACACTACCTTGTGAAAGTTGGAAATCAAAAAAAATGTTACTGATTTTGACAGCATCCTCAACAAACTGTTGACATGTTTCTCAGGACACTCTGTCACTTTGAGGACTTGATTTAACATTTAACAGCAGTTAAACAGACTGTCTCAAGACTGCTGACATTGACTGACTGACTAACATTTTGAATATTCGAGACGACGTTCGAATCAACAGTTAAACGCTGTTCAGTTGAATGTTGTTGCATCATGGTGATTTTTGTCACCATAATTATCTTTGCACCGTCTTCGTTCTTTCTAGGCTATAATTCGTCTATTGTACACATATTTAAGTAAAAACATTAGTGCGATATTTTCGTGGCAGGTTACATAAAATTTCACATTAAATTTTAGTTAAGCATATTGATTGTCACGTTCAATGTTAACATTCGAGAACATTTTTGGATTTTCAAATTTCACAAGGTAGTGTAACAACATGTTGCAGGTGAGTTGGAAAACTTTGTGGTATATACATAGAAAATTTTTTCTTACGAATCAATTGGTGACAAACATTTTGAAAATCGGTCCACATTTTCCTAAAGTTATTATCAAACATCAAGGGGTATACTTTTTGAGACACAGTGTACTGACAGACACGAAACATCGCGCGGCCTCTCTGCGGCAGCAGAGATTTTTGTTTTACTCTGGACCTTAGTTAACAACGTTACCCGATTGTGGCATTTATCTGCAAATTTCATCTCTTCTTTAGAAATATAAAAAATGCTTCGTGAATCTGAAACTCGACGTTCATAGTCAATGTTTTTCGCGGATGTGTCAAATGGCTAAAATTTTAGAGTCGATTGAATAGGGTGTTTTGTGGGATATGATTGGGATCAGTAAATTGCTGAATGTGTTGGCCGTGTTAGACTAAACTTAACTATACGAGACAGCTGCTGTATTGCGTTTGTCTGGATAAACTGCCGGATGGTTGAACTTGAAAATGCCTATTCCATTTCTGCATTTGCCATCTAATGACAGCCTGTTCTATAATATCCCAGTCTTTGTTCTTTCCTGCTACAATTTCAGCTCTCAAGTTGTACTGTTTATCCGCTGGCTTCAAATGTCATCTCTGAGATGATCTGAATTGCGAATAGTTCAACTAACAAGTGAGTTCCCCTGTGTCAGATCGACAAGTACATGCAAATACAAACATGTGAATGGGGAGAAGTCGACGTGTATCATCAGCCGCAGTGTCGCGGCTGGCCATGCACTGAGCTGCAGAGACAAGCGCGACGAGATGTGAGCTGACGAGCGTAAAATCCGATGATTGAGAAAGCAGCACTAAACCACAAAACGCCCGAGTATTGCGCCATCGTCGACGAAACTCGGGATCAGATGCAGCAGCTGCAGCAGCAACTCGAGCTGGATAATCTACATGATTTGCTGTCGGCAGATCTACCGACGTATTGCATCTTATACAGCTCATCTAATTTTACTACCTGCGCAGCCATAGCGAGGCGAAGGTGGTATTGTTTTCATAATGTCTGTTTGTGATTGTGTGGGTGTGTGTCTATTTCTTTGATTGTCAATGCGATAAATCATGAAATTTGTATGACAGCAAGATATGGTCGAAAGCTCGGCTAAATTTGAAAACGCCTGCACTCTGATGCACTGCGGCGAACGGTAATATATAACTTGAACATGAAAATACACAAAGTTACAATTTCTGCAAAATAGGTTCTTTAAGATCAACTTTAGCGGTTATCCACTTTTATCATACTATCACCTTTAGTAATACTAATCATTGCTAAAATACAACTTAGCTTTACACGACTTCATGCAGTACCACGTATGTCCAATTTCGATCGACATAGTCTCGATCGAGAACAATTAAAGCGCATTCTAGACAAATCATTGTTAGACAACTGTGATAAAGCCTGATTGTCTTGTCCTATCAAAAACATACGGGACACAAATTCAGTATACCGGTAAACTGAGCGGCCATAAGAACAATATTTGCACCAGATCTCATCAGAAGATCACTAAGATGTAAACATTTGGTCGTTTTGTTTTGCCTGCAGTTAGCGTTGTTCGGTTTGTTGGGGGTTACAGTCAGAATATTGCTATAATGCTTGATACGGAAAAACTAGAATGTCGGGGCTATCATACGGTGAAAAAAGTTCGTCCGTCCGTCTGTCCGACACGTTCCGGTATTCTACGAAAACGGCTTAACATATTGTCATAATTTCTTCACCATGCACACGGTAGCCCAATCATTCTAGTTTTACAAGTATCAAACATCTTCGGGAAATTCCCACGGGGTCACCCGCTGCTGGGGCGCTAAATACAGGTGGGGTATACAAATTTAGCGATTTTTCGACCAATAAAGTTGCTATATCTCGCAAACGATACAAGATAGCGCCATAGATATGGAAGGCTAATAGGAACTAGTATGCGACTATCAAATGGTGCCATTTCCAATGACCTTGAACGAACCCTAACCCTGTTTTCAATATCAAACCATTTTCGACGCTGAATATCTCACAGACGGCTACAGATATGGCCCTAGTTAGTACATAAATAGAACAGGAAACCGCACCCAAGCTTTCGAATGGCACAAGTTTCGATGAGCTTGAGTGACCTCTAAGCCAGATTTCAAGATCGCGATATTATATAACGTCAAATAATTCGAAGATGGTACAAGATAGAGCTATAGTTACAATGGCGGACTAATATAAAGTCATACATGGTCTATCGAACCGCGCCATTTTCAATGACCTTAAACGACCCCAAACCTAGATTTCAAGGTCAGGCCATTCTCTGACGCTGAATATCTCCGAAACGGCTAAAGATACGGCCATAGTTACTATGGAAGGCGAAAGGAAACCGACCGTACACAAGCATTCAAATGGTACTATTTTCAATGATCTTGAGTGACCTCTAACCCACATTTCAAGGTCACGATAATATTCAACGTAAAATAACTCGACTAATGGTATAGTCGTGTATGATCTATTCAATCCGTTTTCAGTGACCTTGAGTGACCCTTAACCTAGATTTCGAGGTCGCAGGGTTGCCCTCGACGTATGTGCGCAGATGACGCGCGATCTGTTTGCGATAGCTAAGTTCTTGTATTATGCTCAAGGTATACACGTTATCGTAAGATTTCGAAATATTACATGCATATATAATTCGATGGCGCCTTTTGGAAACAGACGAATGGCATTTGGATGCAGCGAAGAAGGCTAAAAGCGCCCTACCACCCACGTTCTTGTACGCAGCAATCCTCTGTCCGTCGATGTCTGCCTATCGCAACACCAGTATAGGCTGCAAGTTACAACGGTTCGTTGTAAATTAGTCCTATGCTAATCTGCGCTTTCTTGTCTGTGCGCATGTAATCTGGCTTTTCAGTCGCGATGGCGTATAAATGATGCAACGATACACGGCGCTTTGACGAAGCCAAATCTTCAGTCCTGAAGCTACTGCTGCTGCTGCTGCTGCTGCTGCTGCCCGCACTGACCTCGTTGTCTTTTACGCATCAGCGGCGCCGCTAGCGTCTAATGCGATGTGTCATGCATCAGCGATTAGTTGATTTGACACGGAGACATCGCCGGCAGCGGCATAACGCTGATATAGGCCGACAGACTGCTAAGTCGGCTTGAAATGACTACAGCGCAGAGGTAGCTTTATCGTACCATGCATATCTCGCATCAAGTCAAGCAAGCTATTTGTATATATGTTCCTTACTAACATTTTGTTCCTGAATTATACAATTATTGCAGCTATTTCCGTTCGAGCTCTTAATATTCATCGTCATTAATCACAACTATTTTTAAAGAATGCTTTTACCCGCCATATATGTTAGTCTGGCAGGGTACTAAGTTTACTGTTTTTGTTTTGTTGTCCGACTACAGTCTTGGCGACGGTGGCACCGATCGGCGTGAAATTTTGCATGATGGTACGAGTATATATCGGTCCCGGACAGGTCTTCTCCCCTTTTGGATGCGGGGCCCCAAGGGAATCCGAAATTTTGGGTCTAAATTTTGGTTATTTGACCGCGAATATCTCGAAAACGGTAAGTCGCAGCGTTACATTCAATTAGAGTTTATAATGTAAATCACGGGGGTAATATTCCCAGGGATCCCCCAAATCCGAAAATTGCCCATCCCGTATGGCGCGTATTGTGTTTTGCTGACGCACTTGTGCTAATATTTATTTTCGTTACCTTCTATGTTGTCTTGGACCTTTTTTAACTCTCCCAGTTTAAATGAACATTACTAATAATTTATGGGCCATGACACTGCATGATTGCGTCACTAAACGGTGCTGCTTACACTATACCGTACTTTTTACCGGTACTGTGTTAATGTTTTATGTCGCATTCTCTATTGTATTGCGTGAATTACTGTGTATCATCTATTTGTCTAATTGTACAGCGAGTGCTATTGACAGTTGGTTCAAATAAAGGGCCACCTTACTTATTTACTTACTAACTTACAACTGGCGGATCAACAGCTTTATGTAAATCTTTATTCACCATATTAATTTATATCGATCAACTTTAATGCCGTATGTGTAATTGCACAATGGTTCGTGTCATGCGAGTTTTGTTCCAGGCTTACCTGTATACAGGTGTATAAACTGACATGAAGACTGTTAATCTACGTCATACTTTTTACTCGCTGCGCATCCGAATGTATAGGCCTACAACATAGCGTGCATTGGATTGCTTAAGCGTACGTGGACATCCAGCTTCAAAAATGTTCAAAAAACTTAAAAAGAAATTAATATCACCTATGAGAATTACAGTTGAATTTGTTAATGAGTTCTGCGGTTATGGGGTTGCTTTGCTCGATCTCTATACAATTTACTGCTTGGCAATCTTCAATTCTGCTTCGTTTATCCGGCGCAGGTGCAGCTGAAACTTGGAATCCAGTCGATGCAACAAGATTCATCGTCAGAGTTGTAGGTCCAACGTCCATTCAATGCATCTCTTGCGGAATGCGCGAGTCATTGTCGATCTCTTAGAGTCAGAGCGATGCAGAACGAGGCGCAGCGTCATGACGGTCGGGTCTGCTGCGCGCTGTGGCACCGTCGCCGAAGCGCCATTGGTCGTTCGCCGACCGCCTGACTCCGCCCATCCACCAAGTCGCCGTCGATCGCCGACCGGAGTTCCGCTCGCCTCGGCGCTCAGGCGTGGAAAAGGATCGACGGACGGCGTGCCGCTCGATTCCACTCCACTTCTGAACCGGAAAGACGCGATCAGGCGGAGGTAGTGACCGAGCGTGGACCAGCGAAGCGGGGACGCCGGCGCTAGTCGACCAGGTAATGCGACTTGTTATTAACGGTTGTCTACTCGACGTGTATATGAGCGCCACAAGGCACGAAGACTGGGTTGAGCTGAGTCTCACAAATCGACTAGGCACGCTAAACGGGCACCTGCTCCGCCATACGGATTTACAAATAATGATGACAAGCTGCGTTGACGGCCGACGACGGCGACCTAGATTGTCTTAACACAACATCGCTAAGATCACGCGAGCTGACACGATTTCCGTGACAAGCATCTGCGCACATGTAGAAACCAATATAGGCCTATGTTGCGTGTATTTATTTATACGTAATTACGTATATTAATTCGTCAGCTGCTAAACGAGAAACTCGGCACCTTCAGGCGTCCCCTGAAAGCGCATCTTTTTGTTACGTCATCGTTTTAAATTTTTTCCCATATGCGCTCACCGGATTTTATTTTGTAGTTTCATTTGTAAAGTGGTCTTGCAGTAATATTTACTCAACGATACTCTAATAATACTCGTTTAATAATAATAATATAATAATAATAATAATAATAAAACCGTGCCTGTAATTTGTTTAAGAAATTATGACTCAGCTAACGTTCACACTTACCACAATAAACATCACAGTAAAATATTCATATTAGTCAGTTATTATTAAAGATAGTAAGTAAAAATAAACGAAGTTTAGGTATTCTGCTGCCTCTGTGAAATATGAGTTGCAGTCAGACATGAAGGATGGCTGTTTAGTCAATAGGCCCTACTGAACATTAACGTGGACTAATAGAATCAAAGCAAAATGTTTCTCAAGAAAACGTGAAAACAAACAAATATTATATAAACGTTAGTTATTATTTGTGGATATTACCAAGTCCGTTTGCTTGTAGTTGTATTTATTAAAAATAGCTAATGTGCTTAAATGTATACCGCTATCACCGTCAAAGACAGTACAAAATGACCAAATTAGACAACAAATTGCCACTTTGTCGTTCGCGTGGTTAGTCAAACAAACTAGTTTTCTAGCATTTCGAAAATATATAAAAGTAACCAATTTAAATGAAAATTTCAGACAAAATAGATAATGAAATGCTGTTTCTAACAGCATAAAATAATTTGTATTCTCAAATATTTTTGCTAACCGGAAGTCAGTAAAGGGGTCGTTAGCAATGAGATTTACCATTCAATCAATCAATCAATCTTTATTTGCTCAAATTTGGTGATGAACATCTCACTAAATGGATGTGAGTGAAAAAAATACGTAAAACGCTTGCTCAAGATGTTTTTGACAGAAGATGAGATCTTTAACTTTGTTAATGTTTGCAGTGGGGTGGGCATTGTGTGGTCGACCACAACCCGAACAAGAGTCAGTAATGCCATTGCTGTCACTTTCTCCGTCAAATGTTTTAACATATTAACCCATTACAACTCTATTCTCTGTCAGGAAACATCTTCAGAAAGTGGTGTGTTTCATACTTTTTATTTCTTCACGAGCATTTAATTATATTGTGATCTCCAACAGTAAATCTTATTGCTGTAACGACACTTTTGAAAATCTTTATTCACCACATAATAGTGATAGCATCGTTGCTGGCAAAGAATGTTTAAGAAGAATACAAATTATTTTAAGCTATAAGAATCAGCATTTCATTAGATATTTTATTTGAAATTTTTATTCAAATTGGTTACTTTTTCTAAGTGTTATGCAATAAAACAAAAGTGGGTGTTTTTTTCTGAACACAGTTAAAAAGTTAACTGCAATTTGTGTTTCACTGATTTAGCAATTTATTAGTAATTTAATGTCCACTTTAACTGAATTTATTTACGTCTTTAATAAGTTAATAATGCATGCTCATATTGAATAGCTCAGTAATATTACAATGTTCATACTTATAGCAAATCTCGCATGATGTCGTGTTGACAGGCCGTGGCGCAAATAGTACATAAACTAAATCAAAATATTAACGTATGCCAAAATATCTCTGGAGTGGCCTAATTATGTTAGGTCGCAAAATTATTTAAAATATATAGCTGCACAGTGAAAATTAATGTTTCGCAGACGACTTCATCGTAACAAGGTTAACTCATTCTCCATGGTGTGGAGTATTGCGTTTGCGGAAAGGAACTCACAACTGAAGCGATCAAAACTGGCCGATGCTATTTGAGTAACGTAGCACTGTTAATGTGAATTTATATGTAAAACAAAACGATCGAATCGATAATGCGCTGAACTTTTTTCGTTGAATTACACATTGCAGTGAAGATGAGTAGTTTACAAGTAGCGGTGAGGTCACTGATGACGGCATAATTGAGACGACGGTGAATGTGTTAATAATCACAATCGGCGACCTGCTCGACGGCACACAGGCCTATAGATACAGCGGCAGGCAGTGCGGGGAGCACAATCAGTTGGCATCATCAGTGAGACGGCATGCAAGGAGGCGGAGAAGCTCTAGGATGAGGGCTTGTGCTGTGAGTTAATGAGGCCGTGCAACGCCTTCGGCCGTGTCGCGTTTTGTCGCCAAGTGCTGCTGCCGCTGCTGTTGCTTACAACGCTGACGATGATGCGGTGTTCGGGCCATCGCACGTTGATCACGGCATGTTATGCCGACGTGACGCCGGCAAGCTGCGGGTGGCCGCAAGGTGGGATATGCCGGTGAAAGATGGTATCGGGCTCGCTGCTGAGACAAGACACACGCGGCGATCGCGACCCGTTGATTGGCACAATTACGTCAGCATCTCGTTATCGTCGCCGTAGCACTTGACGACAACAACGACGACCGACGCCTGGCTTGACGTCGTCGTCGCGTCGATCAGCAGCCGCGGCAGCTGCTGACAGCATCATTAATTACGCCAACAACCTCTCTCCGCGCAGCCACGGTGCTTCAACTGCGGCAATGTTTCATTCTGCGAGTTTCTACTCAACTCGACTTTATTAATGATAATTGCAGCCCGAAGGATGGATTAAAAATAAAATAGAAAAACACCACACAACACAAAGTACAAAAGCTTACTAATAAAAGCTAAATAAAATCATATATAATGATCAAGGGCATAATTAATGAAAGATGTCTTAGAACGAGTAGTATGCACAGTAGCAATGGACGGGTGACGCAGTTTACCAATGACACGGTCCGATCTCTCTTCAGGCAACAGATAATTGAGACAACTACATTTATTTAATATACTTTGAAAAAACTGTCTGGCCAACAAATCACGCCTTTCATACAGTGTAGACAGACCGTTCCTACTGCAGAAATCCAAATAATCAAAGCTGCCAAAAATAATTCTAAAAGCACGCTTTTGAATTGCCTCAATACGATTGATGTGTTCGACCGTGAAACTGCTATGCCAGACAGGGCATGCATATTCGAGAATTGGTCTGTTAACAGTAGTGTAACAACGACATAAATCACCAGGGTCCACAGAGCTACGTTTTAGTTGTTTCAAAAAATAAATACGTGAGGCTTCTTTGTTACATATGGCACTGACATGGTCGTTCCACTTGAGAGATTGATTAATATGAAC
>Ga0209339_1000804_pt1 | contig 12158 bp, 12 predicted proteins | sample OlaalgELextract3_FD_187376 | JGI IMG/M metagenome (GOLD analysis project Ga0209339, IMG submission 187376) | Olavius algarvensis symbiont microbial communities from Tuscany, Italy - Type A ELBA extract 3 (SPAdes) (version 2) | ecosystem: Host-associated > Annelida > Digestive system >... | reverse complement strand
TATGTTGGATGCACACTGAGCTGCTGTACCAGCTGAGACATCTTCATTTCACTGTATTCTTTGAGTTTCAGCAGATCACTTGTAGACGGTAGATCGACAACTGTGTGCTGCTTGCGAACCTTGAATGTAGTAACAGCAGGACTCGAGATGTGGTCTGTCCATTCTGCATTATGGAGATTAACTCTATACTCTAGTGGGTTCCAATTTGTGTCATTCCGGGTGTATATTCCAGATTCCCTGTGGCATGTATACACCTTGCTTGGAACCTGGAACATACACACGGGATGGCACAAAGTGGAGCCAAATGGAGATACAGTTGCTGGGTTCTGGATTCGGGGATACCTTGATGCTATCATATATACATACTATCGGAACGTGGAACGCTAGTGATTAACCCTGCGTGACATTCTAGATTCTTGCTAGCGAGCAAGTGAGCTGTATATGCAGCAACTCTGTACTTTAATGGGTTCCACTTTATGGCATAACGGGTGTATATTACGGGTTCCACTTCCCTGCTGCATGTATACACCTTGCTTGGAACACAGTACATATACGAGATGGCACAAAGTGGAACCCAATAGAGATAGACAGTAGCTGGGTTCTGGGATACATTGATGCTAAGTGTCACACTGTCGGAACGTGGAACCCAGGACAGATATCCCAGATTCCTGCTTACGACCAAGTAAGCTGTATAATACATCGCGTCGAAAAGTGGAACCCAGAGGGGGCCATTTTCCTCTGTACTTTAATAGGTTCCATTTTATGCCATTCCCTGCTGCATGTATACACCTTGCTTGGAACACAGTACATACACAGGATGGCACAAAGTGGAACCCAATAGAGATAGACAGTTGCTGGCTTCTGGATTCGCGGATACATTGATGCTATCATATATACATAAGGCCCTACTATCGGAACGTGGAACCCTAAAGTGATTAAGCCTGCGTGACATTCTAGATTCTTACTAGCGAGCAAGTGAGCTGTATATGCAGCAACTCTGTACTTTAATGGGTTCCACTTATGCCATAACGGGTGTATATTACGGGTTCCACTTCCCTGCTGCATGTACCTTGCTTGGAACACAGTACATACACGGGATGGCACAAAGTGGAACCCAATAGAGAAGATGGTGAAGACACTGCTGGTGACGACACAGTTGCTGGGTTCTGGATTCGGGGATACATTGATGCTACTGTATATACACACTGTCAGAACGTGGAACCCAGGACAGATATTCCAGATTCCTGCTTACGAGCAAGTGAGCTGCATAATTTATACATCCCGTCGAAAAGTGGAACCCAGAGGGGGCCATTTTCCTCTGTACTTTAACGGGTTCCACTTTATGCCATTCCAGGTGTATATTCTGGGTTCCACTTTCCTGCTGCATGTATACACCTGAACACTGAACATACACACGGGATGGCACAAAGTGGAACCCAATAGAGATAGACAGTTGCTGGGTTCTGGATTCGGGGATACATTGATGCTACTGTATATACACACTGTCGGAACGTGGAACCCAGGACAGATATTCCGGATTCCTGCTTATGAGCCAGTGAGCTGTATATACATTCCGTCGAAAAGTAGAACCCAGAGGGGGCCATTTTCCCTATTTTTTCCCGACCAAAACCAAAACTGTATATACACAGGTTCTGGATTGCGGGTTCCAAATCCCACGAAAATAAGATTTTATATATATATATATATATATATGTACATATACATACTATCTGTTATATTTTCTGATATTGTATAAGTACTGAAAATTGTCACTGTAAAATGCAAGTTACGTTTTAATCACTATATAGAATCTCAAGAATAGCGAACTTACAAGTGAATAACCACATACCAATTTTATGCAATATCAGACAGCACAAAGAAAGCAATGTACAACGCTGCAGAACTTTGTTACATGACTGTTGTTAGTCAAAAACATGTCGGACAGATCATTTGTCTTTTATGACAGCAGTCAGTCGATATTTTCACTGCATGATTACTTTTGAAATCATGTCTGTGGTTATCATAGTCGATGTCGTTTGAACATTTGAACTTGAGTCATTGCATATGTGTTGCAGATAGACTGAACACTTTGCAGAAAATACTTTCTTGTCGTGTACAGTTATATTAATAGAAAAAAATCTTATATGTTTTATCACTGTTAAGGCCCGTTGTTCATCACACATCTAAAACAGCAAAAATGGCTTGGTTTATTTTAGTACTGCATTGCACCGTCGATGTAATAGAAGTTATATATTACATGCATGGCCCAACGGAGCACGCACGAAGTCAACTATACAGTTCGATTACGACGTGAAAATTTGATATCGATCCGATATTGCCTGTCGGAGATGTTACGATTTTATAATTTTGGCACTTTGGCTGCAAAATGCGTAACCACGTCTCCTTTTTGGGTTTATTCGGGGGTTTTGTACCCCCTTAACATTGTGGGTAGTCATTCAAACCGCCAAATGCCACATACTTTCGTGACAACGTGTCATTTAAGCGATAAATGCTTAAATTCGATCCAGCGGTTTGATCTGGGCGGACTTGCGAGAAAAAAAATTATAACCAGGACAGGACAGGAGAATAAAAAATTCACAAAAGTGTAATATTTCACTTATTTGGGATAAAGCTCCGCGTAAAGATATTGCAATGAAATTTACGTGGGCAGACTTTGATGTTGAAAATTTAACGGCTGTGATTTTCTTTTCTGCAACTTATGCAAATCATACTGTTACGAATTATACATTGTTACACAGATAATTTATCTAGGTACAAAACTATGCCAAAGATCACTAATATGAGTTGCTCACATTGTGAGTAATAATGGTTTTAACTCAAGGACGTTATTTATGTCAACCCGCTATATATCATACGAAGTATGGACATAACATGGATTTGTCTGAAATATATGAATGAAACAGATAAATAGGCATCAACTACCACAAGACTGCTTAATATTATCATATTATCATTAATAATTTTGTCTTTTGTCAGGTGGAGATCAAGTTCAGCCAGATCATGCAGAGTACGCAGGAAGTCAGACGATGACAGCACGAGGAGGAGATCATGCCGAGTACGCAGGAAGTCAGACGATGACAGCACGAGGAAGAGATAATGCCGAGTACGCAGTAAGCCAGAGAATGATCACAGCACGAGGAGCAGATCGCGCAGAGTCCACACGAAAGCAGACGATGATTACACCAGGAGTAGGAAATCGTACGCAGTCTGCAGGAAAGCAAAAGATGATAACAGCCGTAGCAGGAGATCGTACGAAGTCCACAGGAAGCCACAGAATAATGAGAGGAGTAACAGTAAATCGCGGTGAGTCTGCAGGAAACCAGACGATGACACCAGCAGGAGCACATCGTGACGAGTTCGCAGGAAGCCAGACGATCATAACAACAGGACGAGCAGATTATACCGAGTGTGTAGGAAGTCAGATCACAACGATACCAGCAGGAGGAGATCATGATGAGTCTGGAGCAAGTGTGATTATGATCACAGCAGCAGCAGGAGATCGTGACGAGTGCGCAGGAAAGCAGATTATCACTGAATAAGATTGAACTCAACATAATGACAAACGCTACAAAGAATTTGATTTGGTATGCAGACTAGTAACGCTGTATACAGTGCTGTAATTAACATAAGCTGCCTAAGACTTTGACGTAATTTTTCGATATTCTTTGAAACCTGTGACAATGGACACTGAATGAGCTTCATTTTTTGAAGGTCATTTGCAGGTATAAAATGTTCAGTAGCCATGCACATGAATATGGCAATTGATAGACGTCTGTATCATACGTACATTCACAGATGTAGCGAATAAACAATTTTGTTTTTCTTTGATGTTCATATTTGAGCTGTACGTTGTAAAACTTAACTTATTCATTTCTTTTGTTAGCCACTGTCTATCTACCATTTTTAGAAATTGTGTACACTCATTTTTGAGATATAGTGCAAAATATCCGAAATCCAGTTAGAATCTGCACCATACATTGTGGCTTCCATTGCCTAGCTCACAGTCTAATTGGTAATTCTTTGTCACATTGCGACATCATTTACGACTGCATCAATTTATTTACTAACATGCCACATCTGTTTCGTCAAAGAACGAACTTTGGAACTCGTTGTGAATCCTCGTTGACCTTACGTCAATATGATTTGCTCATGCGTGATGCAATTCAACGAGTATTACGGACAGATGAGTTTCCACATAATGTACCGTTTGTCAACGCACACACACATATCGCAAAATATAATATAGATTTATTTATTGTTATGTAAAACATTGCGAACATTCCATTAAAAGCGTGGGTTTATTTTTGCTGTGACAGAGGTGCAGTCGCCAGGTACTCCACCAGTCTCAGTCATTTGTGATGTTCGTGCTGTGGCAGTGGTACATAATCCTGAGACACAGTCAGCTGCTGCCGAGCCTGTCAGTGTGGAATGGGATGAAACGGGCGTGATTCTCCCAGTACCTGAGAGCTCTGAAGTTGAAATTGAAGTTGAAATTTCGACTGTCGTTCCGCTTGTCAATGAACAGCTATCCAATGCCTCCTTACAGGGAGCTGTAGAAACTACTGATAATGAAGCTGTCGATGCGCTTGAAGTCGCAGAACCCAGTGTGAATCCGTCCATGAGTCCTTTAGCAGTTGTGGAGTCATTGTCACCGAGACCAAAAGTTGGAAAGGCAAGACAACGCACTCGGAAAGTCCAGACAGCTGCGGTCATAACATCATCACCGTACAAGGCTCAACTTCAGCTTCAGCAGCAGTGTGCCAGTAAGAGTCGCAAGGTGAATAAGTCAGCACAGGCAGCCACGAAGTCCACACTACCAGAACAGTCCAAGAAGAAACCTACCATGACAACCGTGAAGCACAAAAGAAGTATGCCTAAAAATGGACAAGCCACGAAGTCGCGTAAATGTGAAGAGCAACAAGATGATACACCATGTTCTATTTGTTCGAAGAAGTATTGTGCAGAGCCATATGTGGACTTTTTACAATGTGCTAGGTGTTGCTCATGGTATTGCGAGCCATGTGGCCCTGCGGACATTAACATGTGCTATAAATGTCTACCATGACTGACCATCACCAGTTTGTAGGCTACTGGACATTTGCTCTGCTTTTATAGACTGTTTAGCTATTATCTGTCTTCTCATCACTTTAACTACTAAGAAAGTTGATATAAGCCAAAGCCTACTGCTCAACATGCTGAGACAACTAGAATACAGCAGTTGTTCATGTTCATGGACACCCCTCCCCACACCCCACCTCCCTCGGCGCCTTGGTTATTAGTGAGGAAAGGGGGGCTGGGAATGGGGTGAAAATTTGGGTGGGGTGGGGCGGGGAGGGTTAGGGGTAGGGGTAGGGGTGAGTAAACCCCACGAAAACATCCGCTGTGTCACAACGTTTCATACGATACCTCATTTGTCCAGATCGGTTTCGTATTCGCCGAGAAAATGCCGAAAATCATCCCGGTGACACACACAAACAAACCCACAAACCTACAAACAATAGGCTAGGCTAATTTATGTATAGATAGATAGATAGATTGCATTGGAGTTAGATAGAACGGGGGTAAAATGCACGTGCTGTATGATATAGTTAATAGAGGCAAGATGCACACTCCTGTGGGCATCTTGCCTCACATAAGGGGCAAGATGCCCATTTTTCAGTAATTATTTTTCTGCAAATACAAAAAAAGTCAAACTATTTGGGGCACAGTAACAGTGTGATAGCAATTAGATTTTCAACCACTATTAGCCTGTATCATAAAACCTTGTATTTCGGTGATTAGACATGAGAATAATTGAAATTTGCTTAAGATGGGCATCTTGCCTCTCCCTCCCCTACTTGCCTACACCTATATAGCTGTAAAGTTTCGCTTTCGTAGCTCCATTAATGTGTGACTTACGGAGAGCTGTCTGTATAATAGGTTTTGCATTGAAAGGTCCCCAAAATGGGGTTTTGGGCTAATGTTTAGGGTAGGGGCGAAGACGTTTAGTGGGAAAGTATATCTGTCCTTAGAATTGCACGTTTTGAGCCATCTGTGGTCCAGATCTCACGCGCCGTGCAGTTGCATTCTATATGGATATAGCCATTTGGCATATACGGCGAAAATTTGGGCAAGTTTGGGGCTCACCAGCTCCCCTAACAGAAGTCGTAGGAAATCTTCGGTGCCGGAAGGTACCCTCTGGACCTTCGACCACCACATGGAATCATTCTGCGATGTAACCCATGGACTGTAGGCTGGTCACCGGAAGGTACGTATTAGGGGTTTTGTATGGGTAAAATAAGCCAAATTCCGAAAATTGCGCAATTTTGACGTCCTGTAGCTCCGCAACCGTAAGTTATGGAGAAAAGATGACCGATGTCGGAAACTCGTTGACCTTGGACTATAAACGTAGAGTAAACAATATCTCTCTGCAGTGCATTCCCTTACCCGTTTGTTGCTCCGAGTGAGGTTCCTGTTTTTACCTATTTTTGATTTCAGATTTTGGGGGCAAATGACCTCTAACGTGAAAATTTTCAAAAATGTATTTCCATATTCCGCAACGGAACACTGAAGTACGTTTCGTGACCAGATTTGGTGAAAATCAGCCGTTGCGAAGTTGCCGAAAGGTGGCGTGGTTTACCACAGAAAAAACCTCGCGCTCCGCGGGACTCGTCCCAGCTCCCATTTTGCCCAAAATGGGCTGATCGCGCCCAAAATTACCTGAACGTTGTCACCCCTTGACATGTCGGCGTACACCGAATTTTGTCCGGATCGGCTGCGTTTTGCTGGACTTATTCCAAAAAGATTGCTTTTTCGGCCCAAAAAGTCAATAAATATCCGGCTTTCAGCCATAGACCTCTTAAAATATCCGGCTTTGAGCCCAATTAAGTGGTGTAGTTCTGAGTGACCTTCAGTGACTGAGGGAAATATCCAACTACAAGAATTTGTCGGGAAGTCTTTCTGCGGACCACTTTTGAAAAAGTTATAGAAAAATACTAAAAATACCAATAGATCCAAGTTCGCGGACCTGACAGTGGCTGCCGTCAGTCGTTATTTTAAGAGGTCAATGGATTTTTTAGATGCTACTTCAGGACGTCATAACGTCATTACGCTGTCATACTGCTGGCAGCAACACTATATGTCTTATGACAACTTTGTGTTCTACCACGACAGTGTACTGCTAACAGCACCATGCATGTGCAACTGTTCAAACGCTGCATCAGCTAGTAAACGCCAAAGATTCTTGCGACCAACCTGTGGCCTCCAAACAGACCAGATCTTAGTCCTCTGGATTACAATATCTGGGCTGTCATACATCTTTATGTTTACTATACAGACAAATGCATAGGGTGGCTTAAGTGAACCGACTCCCACACCGACTTCAAGGTCAAAAGGTCAAAAGTCAAGGTCACGGGCGGGGGCATATTGTTACGGCCACCTAGCCGCAAAGTTTGTTAATACAGTCATACCTGGTCTAGCGAACGGCGCCATTCACAATGACCTTGACGCATCCAAACCGATATTTCAAGGTCAGGCCATTCTTCGACGCTGAATATCTCCAAAATGGCTGCAGATACAGCCATAGTTACTATGGAAGGCGAATAGAAAACCGTACACAGGCTTTCAAATGGTACCAGTTTGAATCACCTTCAGCGACCTCTAACCCACAATTGAAGGTCACAATAATATACAACATCAAATAACTCGACTAGTATTATGTATGATCTATCCAATGGTGGATGTCTACAGTCAATTTGTCATAATTAATTACGATTACAGCGTAGAACAACAAGCTACATGCAGGCTAACGCATCAACGCCTACGCAAAGAGTGTAGTCTGCATGCTGGACGAAATTAACCGTCACTATTTTAATATCAGATAACAGTCCCACCACTAACGGCAGGCAGACGTTTGTGTGCATGAATTGAATATGCTTTTCGCATCGTGTCTGTGTTGTTGTCGTATGGCAGCACGTTTTGTCAGTACATGCACAACAAGTGCACGTACATATGCTGCAGACGGTATTACCGTTTCTGAGATACAACGAGATATCTGTGAAAAAATGGCCATTTTATCATTCCTCCTTGCATTCGACGCCCCCGTTTGGGAGGTTCCTGTCTCAATATCGGCATGCCGTTTGGGACGTAAAAACTGTAATGGTATCGCTATCTGGTGGTGAAGAAATTTCTAGGATATCTTTATTCGTTTTGAAGAGATCCACGAATGTCACAGATAGACAGACAGACAGACAGACACTGCATGACAGTAAAGACCGTGGTTGCATCACATCGCGCGATAAAAACTGTGCTACTTAAGACGTAAGCATTTCCTTACATCTAATCTGATTTTTTTTGGACAACTTCTTCTCATGTCCTGTTCTCCGACTTTCATCAGAATGAAAGAATAATGCAAGGTTTACATGTTAGTGTTAAACGTATCAGTCACATCATATCTGCCTCGTCTCACATCTGTCTGTCTGTTCGTGTGTCAGTTTTGTTAGTTGCGCCAAAAGGAATAGAGACATCTTCGACATTTTTTCTCCATGTGGTATAGGCAAGCCATTGTAGTTTTTAAGCGCCTCACTTTACGTTAGTAAAAGAGGCGCTTATTGAGATAGGCTGTGTCGTGACGTCGTTGGTTGGTTGTCACGCGCGTGCACTATGACCAAACGGTGCATCCTAGGCCTATAGTTACTATGGAACACTAATAGGGAACCCTACCCCAGGAACTTAATGGTACAACTTTCGCCCCCCTGGGGTGACACCTAACCGGGAAATGGGCCCCCTGTGAGGCGCTTTTTGTCAAATTACTTCCACCTGTTGTTTTCCGTACCAAACGGGGTGGCGCTGTTCCAAAGTCTGTATAATAGCCTATGGCCAGCAGAACTGGCCCAGAATGACAGCATCCAATCTAATCCATTGAAATACCAACTGAACGATAACAGAAGTGTGCATTTTAATTAACCAATTCCACTGTTGCACGATATATTGCACTGCATTACTTCTCTGCCTCCTAACAGCCGTGCCGCTAGACACCTGTGTCCGCTAGTCGGCGGCGGGACAAAGAAGCACTTTCCTGGTTTAGTTTAGTCCGTCCAACGCGTGTGCGTCTGTGCGTAGAAATACTGTGCTATTGAAGTACTTTAGAAATACTGTTAGTTAAAAGTAGCATAGAAGTAAAGCAGTAATAATAAGTCAAAATCTTGGTGAAAATATAGGTAACTACTTTTGTTATCATGTCTCAAAAAAGGGAAAATTAGTAGTGCACAATTAGAAAGTAAATGCGCAGTGTGCAATGAAGTACCCGGGGACAACTGGTTGGCTTGTGAAATCTGTGACAAGTGGTTTCACGCTAAGTGTGTAAACATCAAGGATGATGCATACAAAGTCATGCAAGAATTGGTAACATGCAACTGGTTTTGTGGGAGTTGCAACAGTAAGGTTGGAAAAATTCTTGCAAACCTGGTCAATGTACATCACAAAATATCTGATATTGAAAAAGCGATCTCTAAGGTGGAGACTGAATTTGAAAAAATATACGGACAAGTACTGAAGGTGAAGTCAGAATGTTAGTAAAGTTTTAAATGAAGTTAACAATGTTAAGATGGGAGGAAATCTGGCAATGCTAACCTTGCTGGATCGCTCAGCTGGTTTCGATAGTGCAGATCACGACACTCTGCTGCAACGGCTATACAAGTCCTACGGTTTGCAGGGACCAGTGCTTTACTGGTTTGCCTCATACCTACGTGGACGAATTCAACACGTCCGCTTGTCTGCAATCAGTTCACCACTATCCGAGGTCCTTTTCGTAGTTCCACAGGGTTCGGTCTTAGGACAGATCCTGTTGCTCCTGTACACGGCCGATCTACTCCAGTTAGTCAAACGTCACCATCTTACACCTCACACCTACGCTGACGACACTCATATCTACGGGTCTTGTCGGCCCGCAGACTGTGCTGTACTCTCTGAGAAGCTATCCGTCTGCGTCGACATGGTCTCGGCATGGATGGCAGCCAACCGGCTTCAACTTAACCATGCCAAGACCGAGATGCTATGGTGTTTCTCATCACGCCTGCAGCATCAAGTTCCCACTGACCCGCTCCGCATCGGCAACACTGAAGTGCTACCTGTTAAGTCTACATGGACGCCGATGTAACCGTGAGGGCCCACATCACTACTGTCGTTCGGTCGTGTTTTGCTGCTTTACGTCAGATCAGGAGTGTGTGGCGTTCTCTCCCACGTCATTCCTTGCTCACCTTGGTACGTGCCCTATCGTCAGCAAGGTGGATTACTGCAATTCAGTTCTTGCCGGCATGTCTAGGCATCTTCATGATCGGTTGCAGTCAGTTGTCAACGCCGCCGCCCGTGTGGTTTTCTCGGCCAGGAGGAGCGACCACATCATTCCCATTGCTCTGGTACCTTCACTGGCTGCGCGTCCCAGAGGGTGTCAACTGCAGGTTATGTGTGTTGGTCTACCGGTGTCTGCACAGCATGGCACCGTCGTACCTGGCCGACGAACTGCAGCTGACTTCTAATGTTGGTACCTGCCGTCAACTGCACTCTGCTGACTCTTCGACTGTGGTGGTTAGGTCTACTCGACGCTCGGCGACCGCACATTTCCCGTGGCAGCTGCACGCGCCTGGAACAGCCTCACGCTAGCTGTTAGGGATGCGCGGTCACTTCTTTCCTTCCGGAGCCGCTTGAAGACATGGCTGTTTTAACTGACACTGGCGTGACACTGACCTCAGTCTGCGGCCGTACTTCATTTCGTTTTTTATTTCAGTAACTCTGTAAAGAGCCCCTGCAATGTTACTTATGACAGTGTCACGTACTGTAATCGTTACATTTTTAATAATAATAATAATAATAACACTCTGCTTCATCCGCTCTGGCGCTTTGCTATTCAGCAGCAGAGTACTGCGCCCCAGTGTGGTCACACTCTGCTCACACAAGTCGGGTGGATGTGCAATTGAACTCTACCATGCGTCTCATCTATGGTAACCTCTGTTCTACACCTCTCCCCTGGCTTCCAGTGCTGTCTAACATTTAACCGCCAGCCGTATCAAGGAAGGCTGCCACTGACAAGCTGATGGAGAAAATTGTCAAACATGACAGTTGCCCAATCCAGCCTGATGTTGTTAGCCGACCATTGCTACGACTGACATCCAGGAAGCCGTTGCGTCTAGATGTGTAACCAGTTGTTATCACAAGTCTACGGAGGCATAACTGGAAGTCGGCTCTGTCGGTCAATTCTCACCTACTGTGTGACCTCACAATCTGGCAACCAGGTTTCGATATCCCTCGGCAACAGTGGTGTCTGCTGAACCTGTTTTGCACGGAACAGGGACACTGTGATGCCTGCAGAAGGAAATGGCGACTTATAGACAGTGATCTGTGTCCTTGTGGCGACACCCAGACGATGTGTCACATTGTCAAATCCTGTCCCCTGACAGAGCTGAATGGCGGCTTATCTTGGCCACACTCTGCGGTTGAAGACGCTGTTTTGTGGCTGACCAGTTGCTTACGTCTATAGGAATTCAGCCGTCTACCTGTTCTGTTTTCCTTAACGACGCAGTGTGCGATGCTGTTCAGTTGCATATGTAGGGCAGACACCTGCATATATTCTGCATTCTCTTTGGCAGAGGGGTTTCTACAGTATGGGCCACAAGTTCGACAAAAACTGTAATTTTGGACCACTTCTAGCCTTCACGTATCCTATATCTCCGTGACCGCTGAAAGTAGAGGCTTTCAAACAGCGTATATAGCTTTTTATCGTGACATGCGAAGCTTCAAGATTCTATACCGGTACTAATTGTAAACGGACGACCAGATTCGATTCTATTTTAAAGCGACGGGCCGAGTCGAATATTTCTAATCGCCGCGCCTAACACCTTTGCCGTCGTACCATAAACAACATTCACTGATCAACGACAAATTTCAATCTTTTCCGCATTGCTTCTGTCATTTATATTGAGTTTAATTAAAGGGGAACTAAACCTTGAAAATAAATGGACGTTAAATGAACAATTACATATCATGAAGTAACATACCCATCATCAAAGTGAAAAATTTCTTCAAATAAAGATGATGTTTGATGATAAAAGTTCGCCGACCACGCCCACTTTTGTCCTCTAGTGAATTTATTCTGCTTGAAATAG
>Ga0209339_1000802_pt1 | contig 12160 bp, 5 predicted proteins | sample OlaalgELextract3_FD_187376 | JGI IMG/M metagenome (GOLD analysis project Ga0209339, IMG submission 187376) | Olavius algarvensis symbiont microbial communities from Tuscany, Italy - Type A ELBA extract 3 (SPAdes) (version 2) | ecosystem: Host-associated > Annelida > Digestive system >... | reverse complement strand
TGCTCCAATCGTTTTTTTTACAGCGCGATGCACAGCGCGGACTCTGCTATCGCAAGATGTCCGTCCGTCCGTTCATTTGTCCGTCTGTCACACGCCTGTATTGTGTAAAAAACGGCTAAACATATCGTCAAACGTTTTTCACCATCTATAGCCACACCATTCTAGTTTTTCCATACCAAACGGCATGGCAATATTTCGACGATGACCCCCCCCCCCCGCCCTGTCGGGGCGTCAAATGCAGAGGGGTTATGAAGAAATCGCGATTTTCGATCGACCAATATCTCCCTTTACCTAAAAAATGATACAAGATATAGTTAGGCTACGTGCGTGATGCTAACTGGAAACCGTATCAAGCTTTTGAATGGTACCATTTTCAATGACTTTTAACGATCCGTAACCGAGATGTGTCACGCCATTATTTGACGCTGATTATCTCGGAAAAACGGCACGAGATACAGACATGCAGCTACAACGGAATACTAATAGAGGTGCCGGGTATAAGTCTACTGACTGACTTACTTGCTTGCTTACTTACTTACTTACTCAAGGGTGTCATTTCGAATGACCTTGAGTGATCTTGAGCGATTTAGGGAAATATGCCCTATTCAATGACAAGAAGCATCGCGCGGTCTCTCTGCGACAGCTGAGCTTCTAGTTACTTTATGTTGTGTTATGTTACATGTCATACAAACAGCTAATCAACATCGCGAGACACTAACAGTGCAATGGCTGGAAACATCTGCAGGTCTGGATTCTTCTCGTAGTCTTCGTCTGAAAGCAGCGAGTCGGACCCGGCGTAGTTGACTGTCCCGGCCACAATCGCTCGTTTGCCGAAACCGCTGCTTCGAGCCTTGTAGCTGAGTCGGACGTCGACAAAGGGAGCTCGCCACGACTGGTACGCCGCCGTCCATGACACGTAGACACCAGACGGCATCGTTCCGCCGGCGCCGATCAGTTCTATATAGGCGCTGACGTCATTGACAACGATCAACAGCATCAGCAGCCGATACATCATCCAGCGTGACATCTCTTCACCAACATGTATAGATATAAACAACACATATATTTACTGTTCTTCTTCTGCTGCTGCTGCCGCGATTGCTAACGGTCGCGGGACTTATACGGTCTGCGAATGCTAAGATGTTTTAGTTGTTGCAGCGTCGTCGCAAGTGTAGTGTGTTCGCTAATGCAAAGTCATTACTATGCAGCAGCAGCAGCAGCAGCAGAGTTTATTTGCCATGAGAAAAATATACATGTGTATATAAATGTAAAGGATAGGCGGGCTGCCAGAAAGGAATAATCCATCGTGCTGGCCGCCCATGATAACTAATAATAATGACAATATTACAATATTTTGAGTTAATTTCCCAAGAATTACAACATACATGCAACAACATAAATAGTAGAGGGCCCGGACAAGTCATGTTTGACAGTCACTGAAGTGACGCTGAATGATACTGTTGATTTCGATGCATGACTGAAGAATATCAAATTATCACATTGCCATTTGTCAATGATGCCGTGTATATAATAGATACTCACTGTACTGTTGTTTAATGCTATTGCTAGATTGGAAATTGGAATGGAATAGCCTACGTTAATTTAATCGATCACTGTGGTACAATAAACGAAGAACAAACGCTGAAACACTGAGTCTTGGACTTGCTAATTGTTGTCTAATTGTTTATTTTCTGCTTGTGCTTACTTCGCGGGGCCTAGTGACGAATGCTCATCGCTTAGTGATTAATTAAGTAGGCCTACAACAAAAAGTAGTTTTTTTAACCATAACAACATTATTAGTATGAACAGCTAACTAACGGGTCTCGCCTCTCGCGTAACTTGAACTTTTCACTTTCGCACTCGCATGCAGTGATCACATTTACTGAGACTAGTGAGATCCTGACTACGGAGTACAGAGTAGGCCTACAAACTAGTGTTCAAATTGCAACGAATTATAAACGATTAGCTGTCAATCATAGATCTAAGCATCAGTCAGTCAGTAACTCAGCTAAGCTGAGTCAAATGGCTAACGAGTGCAGGGCCGGGCCGCCAGTGGTATATATAAACGAAAAGGAACATTGAATCGTGGACAATGCACGCTGTTTGAGTTAGTATTGTCGCGTAATTAGACATCTGTTAAGTCAAAATTCAAAACCGAAAAACTGGGTTTACACGCAGCCAAAACCGGTTTTTCGGTTTTGGAAAAAACTCTGGGTTACCCGGTTTTTCGGTTTCGGTAAAAACCGGGTTGGAAACCCTACTTGCCTTGGCCTCGAAGCTGACCTTGGAAATGATACAAATGCCGAATTTCACGTTTATCGGGAAAGAAATGTGGGAATCCCCCCAAACTGTCAATATTTCGACCCGCGGTCAGGGATATTTCTAGACCCCCCTAGAAATATCCCTGCCCGCGGTATGCTCGCCAGTTGCGAATTTCACGTTAATCGGCGCAATGTGTCGCCCAAAACCAATTTTTGGACCACTGAGTAAAACAGTACCGGCATGGCTGCGCAGGCCTGCCGGTAAAATACAAGAGCTGCAACAATGACTAGAATTGCTTAAAATGTCTCATCAGTGACTGTTCTAATTGTGTGTCAGTATAGGAGGACACAGGTCACTAATTTGAGTTCAGTCATTTGATGTAGCAACACAAGTGCTGGTAGCACACCTTGTCTTATTGCAAACGCTGTCAGATGTGGATTAACAATGCGCACAGAGGTGCATGCCTGCAGATTGGAATTTTTTTCAGTAGCTCACGCGAATCAACGAATCCGACACAATTACCATCATTTTGTGTTTCCTGAGTGACAAAATGCTCCAAAAGCCCTGGACGACGCTGAGTGACGTGGGTCACGTGACGAGAAAACGTATGATCGGCACAATTTTCAATGACCTAATTGAACGGCCCATAACACACACTTTAAGGTCACGCCAAATTCGACGCTGTCACGTACGTCGTTAACGGTACGATATAGACACATATTGAGGCCGCCTACGTACTTCAGATAACTAGTAAGAACTTCAGTCTTACACGCCCTATATACTCATCGGCGTAATTTCGAATGACTTTGAACGACATAGTGCACGACTTAACAAATTTTTTGTCCAAGTAGCGGAGGTATTTGCCTACGCCCAAGAATCAAGATACGGACGTGTTAGCTTTACTGTGTAGGCCTATCGTATGGCAGTACACAACCAGCTGACTAAACAAGCAACAAAGCAATATAGCTTGTCAGTTCAGCGATGAGTTTTGTAATGTTGTAATCTTTCATTCGAGTATCTTTGTAGCATTCTAGGCCTCCTAATAAAGATTTTATTTGTAGAACTGCTACAGATAGGCCCCTACTGTCAGCAAGAAACTCCTGAGTAAGTAAGTAAGTTATTCATTGTAGGCCTAAATATGTGTCTATCTTGAAGGCTTTTACTGTTAATGACATATTCAGCGTCGAGACGTTACCTTGTTCAAGATCATTGAAGATGGCGCCTATATAGTAGGGTGTGTGTAACTATGACGTCATCTGAGTTTTGTTAGCAAGCAGCTTGCAAGCACATCGTTCCGCTGACAAGTGCTTGGCACGTCGCTTGCACAATGATGGCGTGGTTCAAGCGGTAACGTTCAGCTATTTGATCTACTGATTAGTTCTCGTGAAATTTGTCCAGTTTTGCAGATTTCCATTAACAGAACTGCCGCCGGATGTGCCTCGGAAATCTGCTGTGGCCTATATTTTCGTGATGCATAGATCGCCAATCTGCAATGTGGAAAAATACGGATGGCTGGAAGAAATTCAGCTGATATCCGGATTAGCCGAATTATCGCGTAAACTAAAGAAATTCGGCTAAGATTCGGCTGAGTACAAACATTTTACGGTTAAAATTACTTGATTACAAACAATTTCCGCTGAGCTGTTGAACCTAAAATAAAATGACTGCCAACGTGAGTCACGTACCACTTGTTGCTACCTCCGACAAAGGAGGAGATACATGTTTTTGCTCGTGTTCGTTTGTTTGTTTGTCTGTCTGTTAGCGAGATTACTCAAAAACGCGTGCATGGATTTGGACGAAATGTTGCGTGTCCACAGATGAAAGGACATGGACGAACTGATTAACTTTTGAGCCCGATCCGAATTATAGTCCGGATGCCGGAACCGGATTGCTTTCTCTGATATCGTATAAGCGCTGCAACGCGGAATTTTATTACGTCGGGAAAATCCTACGTGTACGTATTGGCCGCCCGTCGCTGCAGCGAGGCGTGGTTTTAAAATGGTTTTATTCACCGCCAACCGTCGGAACACCTTTGTCGGAGGTACATGCGCTCTACCGAGTGCACTTCTAGTTGTCTGTTTCTTTTATGGTATACAAGAAGCTCAGCTGTCGCAGAGAGACCGCGCGACGGTTCGTGTCATTGACTAGCCAGCGTACTTTGCAAAGTCACTCAAGATCACTCAAGGTCAGTCGAAATGACACTGTTGAGTAGGGCGTCTGTAGGCTAAGTGCCTGTTAGTATTTCATTGAAACGATATCTGTATGTCGCACCGTTTCTGAGATATTCAGCGTCAAAGAATGGCGTGGCCTTGAAACTGGGGGTAGGGGTCGTTCAAGATCATCGAAAAATGGCGCCGTTCGATAGATCATATACGACTTTCTATTGGTCGGCCATCGTAAGTACCGTTTTAAAGTTATTTGACGTTGAATAATCGTGACCTTGAAAAGATCACTGAAGGTCATTCAAACTGGTAGGCCTACCATTCGAAAGCTTGGGTGCAGTTTCATATTCGCCTTCCATAGTAACTATGGCTCTCTCCTGCATCAGGTGCGAGATAAAGCGAGATATTGATCGAAAATCGTGATTTTTTCATACCCCCTTGCATTCGACGCCACCGTTATGGGGTTTCCGTCGGAATATTTTCATCCCGTTTGGCTTGAAAAACTACAATGGTGGGGCTACCCGATGGTGAAAAAACTTTTGAGGACATGCATAACCGTTTAGACATAATATAGGCCTATACCGGCGTGTGACGGACAGACGGACGGATATCTTGCTATGCATACGCGTCGGGCGGTAAAAACCTGCAGGCTGCATCCATCTGTAATAACAAGAAGTTTCTAAATCACGACGTTAACTGTCTCGTGTCCCGGAGCTAGTTCGAGTTTCCGCAGTCTCAGGTATCTACACCTGTGGCCTGTCAAGGTGCCCGCTGAATAGACAAAACGCTTTATTTTGCACAAATAATAAAACAATTGACAACAACATTAGATGTGTTCGGAAAATAAGCTGCTGAATTGTGCCCAAAAAATGATGCAAATCAATAGAGATGTTTTAAGGATCTGACTAATCAAACAGTGTCCCTTGTCCACTTTTTTTCGGGCCACCCAGTAGCCTATTTCAATGCCACAGTGGTCAATAATTTGCCTGCGGCGTAAACAATGACTGAGAGACGAAACCATTTCCTTCCTGTATTTATTATTTTAATTCCTTCTCAAATAATTATGTGTGTCGAGCTTGTGACGTCCTTCCTTCCGGCACGATATGCGCTGGCGTATGCTTCTGCCTGAGGCCTAATGAGCGCCAGAGAGACCGTAATGACAAGCTTATTAAATTGTTCAATAACAGAGCTTCACGCTATACCTACACTAGACAGGCAGACAGATGACAGGCATGTGCACGGACCTCCAAAACGAGCTGTGATTGGTCGGCAGGCAAACCAATAAATGAGTAAGCTGCGGTATGGTACTGTAGGCCTATGGTAGGGTTTAACGTTCCACTAGACACATTTTTTCTGAGTTTAAAATTTCAACTTTGAGATGGGTGGGGAAGGTTATTACTAGCTGGTCATTTTTTTCATACAGTGCACGCGTGTGACAACCAACCAACCAACGACCAACCAATGACCAACGACGTCACGACACAGCCTATCTCAATAAGCGCCTCTTTTACTAACGTAAAGTGAGGCGCTTAAAAATTCTACTGATAAAATTTGGCAGCCCGTAAAATCACCAGCCCTATGCGGTCAGATAGAAGGCACAGTGCTATGGCTGCCTGGTAAGATAACATCAAAGCAACAAAACAACATCAGAAAATTACGTTTTCTTCAGACGGACGACAATATAAAATTGACGCTATGTGAATAACTGTAAAACATGCATCTCATCATATACGACATGTACACATAACAGTGTCAGGAACGTCTCGAATGTCCACTATTCTCCACCAAATCTCGTAAAATATCTTAGTTACCCAGCTCCTACAGTCTGGAATGGATAACTCTACATACAAGACTTTTCCCTCACTACTGGTGCTTTCAAACGCCATCTAAAAACTCACCTTTTCGTCTGCGATTCAGTTTCCACCTTATAAATGTTCGTACACTAATAAAGAGACCTCACGAAGGACAGTTTGTAACTGCAAAGCTTGTTCAAATAAGTTACATCAAACTCAGCTTTTCATATAGTTCATTTAGATTGTACCAACGCCGCCCACCTGGCGACTACTGGCATCTAAGATTCACTTTCCACTTTATAAATGTTCGTATAATAATAAAGAGACCTCACGAAAGACAGTTTGCAACTGCAAAGCTTGTTCAAATAAGTTACATCAGAGAAACGTCAGCGTGTGTAGTATTTTGACTAAAAAAAGTTGCTGAACATCAATGAAGATGTAAGTGGAAATCACTGTTAAAGCAGCGATGCCAGTCCAAGTCCAACACCAGCTAAATCGGTCTCTCAACACTGCCGTGAACATCAGCCTTCACTCGCTGGAGCTGGAACGACTGTAGCGGCGTCTCCGCGGTGACCGCGAGCGTCTCCGTGGCGGCACAGACCCTCGTCGACGCGGTGGACTGCAATACACACTTCCAAGTAAGTAAAAAAGTAAAGTACGTGAATTTATATAGCGCATCGTCGCCAAGCGCCTCTAATACGCTACCGTTTCCCGTAAGTCGGCGCTGATCTCCGCAAGCCAACCCTACAGCCAGGCATCAGCGAACACTGCAAGACCACGTGATACGGGCTGGTGTATCACGCGATATGCCTGTTTACTCCCCCAACTTACACCGGGTACTCATTCGAGCCTAGGCAGGCTCAGGCTGAGTAGGCCTGGGTGCCTGGTTCTGCACCGAGGTGGTTTACCCGTCCAAAAATGGCCACCCACCTAGGCACTAACCGGGCCTAGCGTAGAGTAACTACGTTCATCAGCCGGAACGTGTTACCGCTCCGCTAGACCGGCAACGGCAACCGTAAGTAAGTCAGCAACATAAACATACGCCATTTGTTATCAGCATGTTAAGCAACGAATAAGTACATAAATACAGCCTTTCAATACATAGTCTGGCGGTGTGGCGTAACAATAACACATTGGACTCAATCAACATAACTCTACGCTGGGCCCGGTTAGTGCCTAGGTGGGTAAACCACCTCGGCACTGAACCAGGCACCGAGGTAGACTCAGCCAGAGCCATCCCTCCGTGGGTAGGCAAGAGTGAGTACTGGCTGTGACTCCGGCCTATGCTAGGGAAGAAACGACAAGTCCTGCGTAACAGTAGGCCCTGTGACAAGGACTGCTGGCAGACCGGCCTATAGTTCGTTAACGGCGATGGCTGTTAACAGAGCAGGCCATCCGGCTGACGTAGGTTGTATGCTAGCTTAATTGTGGTCAACCCTCGCTGGCTCAAAGTGCCAAAAGGAGATGAACTCCCTCACAATGGATCTTAGCTGTCTCTGCAAAATCTTCTTCTATACATAGTCTGAAGCTAAATAACACCATTTATCTGGCTAACGCTAAAAACATGACTTTGGCTGATTCACAAATGTGATGGATTACTAGACATATGATACTGACAGTGAAGATAGTAAACGAAATAACAGAGGAAATATAGAACAGATGTGATAAGCGCAGGAGCACCTTCGTCGTGGTCTTGGTGGAGACGGTCTCCAGCGTCCTGACGGAGGAGGACGACGAGGTGGAGGTGGACTACGTCGTATCGGTCGCGGTTGAGGCTTCGGCACATGTACCGTGGCAGCCGTCACCTCCTGACCGTCAATCTGGCCTACATCACACATAGCTATGGTATAGTACGGCTTAACGACCCACTCGATACATTATAGGTCATTTCAGAGACGACTTTTATGGGTCAGATGACCCAACCAACAGTGTCAACTTGCCCTATAGCAAACAACACACAGATGCATCAATATGTAGGTCTATGTGATTCGTTTCCTGACATGCAGTTCAACACGTGTGGCACATTTATGGGTACGATGAGTAAGCCCCGCCGCTAGCATAAATTTCAGGGGGTGTGAAGTTCTTCACGGGGTGACGTTTGGTGTGGGGCACGGGGCAAGGTTTGCTAACACTCAAGATCATCCTAGGAGGTCAAAGAATGGGTTTTTGTGTATGTATTTCAGGCGACAGACAGACAGAATAACAGACAACAGATGGACAGCATCATTGCGTAAATCCCCCACATTTGCGAGTGTGGGCTTAACAATTTCCCATGAACTTCATATGTAACTTTTCAGTTCCTGAGTGAACAAGTTACACAAACCTTGGATAGCTGTGCATAAAAACAGCAAATGGATGGCAATGCATTCACTTGGGCCTACAACAGTGCGTTAGACATCCGACACTGAAGCCACAGGTCCAAGGGGTTGGGTATTGGGTCCAAGGGGTTGGGTGGTCCAAGGGGTTGGGTATTGTGAGGGTTTTTAAATGTCTGTCCCAAAATGGCGTGTTCTGGTGCACTATGATGCACTATTTTTATGGTCTGTATGCCCGTGAGATGGGTGTCAAAAAAGACTATCAATCGACCCACTGGGGTTCGGTCTGAAGAGCGGCCAGTGCTGCCTAACGAAATTTCAATTTTTAACTGCAAACTGCACATTCTGTTCCATTTTTGGCACAGTTTTAGAAGTTCATATGCTCAGTAATAACAGACAAACCATAAATCTCACACAGCATTCTGGCATGATAACACGGCCGAGTCTTAAGGCAGGAATGCAATCGGGCAAAACTGGGTGGTCACGCCCCTGCACTCACTGCATACACCATACAAGGCTAATAAAGGCAATAAGGCAAATACATGTCTTCATGACACAACATTTCAGTACTACCCGCCATAGTATGCAAGAGCACATTGGTCACAGTCACTGTTACTGTTACTGACCGGCTACAGGTATCTATTCTTGGCAACGGTCGCACCAATCGGCATGAAATTATGCATGACAGTATATATCGGTCCCGGACAGGTCTTATGCCCTTTTGGGGGCAGTGCCCCTAGAGGATCCCCAAATCCAAAATTTTAGGCTATTTGACCCCAAATAACTCGAAAACCTTAATTCTCAGCGTTACATGTCAACTAGAGTTCAACGTCAGCTTGACGAGGGCTTTCTAAAGATGAAAGTCACAGGCCAGTAGCCGACAGGGGAGTGCGCCACGACATGTAGCACGTTTGTATATTGCTCACGCACTTGTTTTCTTATAAAAAAAGCTGTTCAACCTCCGTTCATATGCTGCACAGCTTTGTCAGCATCATCAGCGGACTCGTAGTCAATGTAAGCATATCCACGAGAGAACTCCGGATGGTTGCGATCCGACGGCATTTCAACCGACTTGACGTTGCCATAGATTGAGAAGATCTCAACGATGTGTTCGCGGTTCACGTTGCGTGTAAGGCGACCGATGTGGATCTTGGTTGGCTTCGGTGTCGGGCTGCGCTGACGCCGAGGTGCTGCGGGCTTAGAACGAGGTGACCGTGAACGAGATCGTGACCTATGCACAGTGCACAGACTATAACAAGTAGCTCAGTTGTAGCAGACAGGCCGTGCCATGCTTCATGTCAACTGAATTTCACTAAGTCACTCAAGATCACTTGAGGTCATTCCAAATGACACTCTGTTGTAGGGCACGTGTAAGTCCATATTAGAATTCCATGGTAACTATGTCTATAATTAGCATCAAATAATGGCATGATCTTAAAATCTGGGTTAGAGGTTACTGCAGGTCATTGAAAATGGTACCATTCAAAAACACGCATAGGTTTCCAACTTTCCATAGCAATTATGGCGTTAGCCACATCTTTAGCTGTTGCAACACAATACACGAACGTGACGGCCGTTGCACGACGGCATAGGCTGCACTTATGCATAGCATTGCGTGGCAAAAATGATGACAATGTTGTCATTAGAGTTAACAGAGTGAGTCACGGGTGCTACGAGGTACCTGGGATACGTGAATGTGGCCAAAAGCAGACGGCAATGATACAGTCAACACATGCCCACTACTCACATTGCAATCAGTCAACGTCGGACGTACATCTGGCTGCACTGTAGACAACGTGTTACTATAGCAGTCATGAAATGACACGAGCTGACACTGTAGACACTGGCCATTCTAGCTAATTCACTGTTTTATTAGCCTTCACCAGTGCCACTGATGCAATGTGATGTGACAATAATCCATCTCCATGTTTCGCCAACATCATTACACATCCACATTGCGATGTTGTGATCTCCTGAAAAAGTTTGTCGGTCATAGGATACCAGTGGCTTAAATGAGAGAGCATTCTGTGTGGCTGGACCATCCACATGGACCTCTCTGCCCGAGTCTCTGAGAAGGACTGACCGTACCAAGACTTTTAAACGCCGGCTGAAAACGCACTTTTTAACGTCTACCTCGGCTTCATTGTGTTCTAATTTTTCACTGTTTTATTGACTCTTGTAATGCCAGGCGACCGCGGCACTCATAATTATAGTAGATTACATGTGACAAACATACATGATAAGAGCTGCGGCTGAACATCTGAAACTATTCCAGTAACTTATCACAAATGGCTGTTTGAACTGACACTGGCGCGACACTGACCTCATTCTCCGGCTGCACTTCATTTCGTTTTTGTTATTTTAATAACTCTGTAAAGTGCCCCTGCAATGTTATTCATGACAGTGTCACTCTAATCTTTACATTTTTAATAATAATAATAATAAATGCACAAACCGAGACTTCTTGCGTGACGCCGGTGCTTCCTGCTTATCACGAGGTCGAGCCTGCTTCTCTGGAGGGCTCCTGGACTTCGCTGGCGACGCAGTTCCTGAGGAACTGGCGGAACCAGAGCTACTGGATGAGCTCGATGACCGTGAGGATGATCCACTGCTTGACGAGGACCTTGATCTGCTCCCAGACGAACTTTCCGACCCACTGCAAAGGTTTATAACACAAAATGTACATAGTTAATAACTGCTAACTTGTGTGCACTGGATTCTGTTCGGGATCAAACAAGTAAAACTTTATTATCACACCTATTCAGCTACTTCAAGTTTCCGCTACATATCAAAAAGTTTAATTTTGCAAAGTGTAAATTTAGTTATGTTATCTAGAATGCTGGATATATCTAGAAATGTGCATTAAATTCATGTTAAGCCTGGCATCAAATTTCGCCGAGGCAAAGAGTTGCTGTTACACAAAAGGCATGCAGTAACAATTACAGCATTAATTCTTATAATCCCCACTCCCCAGGCATGCCAATCAAAGCATAGCTTTTGTGTATTGGTGTAAGAACTGGCAAATTAACTCTAGGATGTGACTATACTCCAAACCACATGCAGTTTCATGTCCAGATGTGCCTTCCGGTGAGATCAATAATGACTAATCACTTTCATGGTCCAAATTCCCTCAAACCGAAAGTTTCTGGGTGTGGATAGGAATTCAAGCCTAAACAAATGTCTGGTACCAAAGTATGTAGATCTCAGTGACTAACTGCTATCTGAACCAAATTTGGTACAGAGCTCAATCATCAGACTATCAACGTGCCGGACCATGCCATGATGCCAATTTCACTTACTATGAAAATCCAATATGGTAGTGAGGGCATTACACATACCACAGGGTGACTCAAAATGCACAACTGCAAAAACACCGGTACCGGGTACATAAATGTCACTGGATACACTCGACATTGGATAAATTCAACATAAAAAAGTGGATACACGTAACTGTCATAATTGTCGCCATGGTCGAGGTTTAAGTCTTCTTCTTCTCGTATGCGTGTCATTTACCATAATTGGTCAGCCATGAAACAGCGTCCTCATCCGCAGAGTGTAGCCGAGATAAGCCACCATTCAGTTTTGTCAGGGGACAGGATTCGACAATGTGAGACATCGTCTGGGTCTC
>Ga0209339_1000801_pt1 | contig 12174 bp, 13 predicted proteins | sample OlaalgELextract3_FD_187376 | JGI IMG/M metagenome (GOLD analysis project Ga0209339, IMG submission 187376) | Olavius algarvensis symbiont microbial communities from Tuscany, Italy - Type A ELBA extract 3 (SPAdes) (version 2) | ecosystem: Host-associated > Annelida > Digestive system >... | reverse complement strand
CATTGCATCAGTTGTGAGGCAGATGTCTTACAACAACACACCACACAGCTTGCTCAGAGACGAGATCATAGAAAACAAACGAAATTAAAATTTGTTACAACGCTACTGGAACTATACACTCCTGCCATCTAGTAGCATAATGATGGTGTGACGTCACATGTGGTATATGGTGGTCGGCATGTGCGGTTTCTAGAAAAAATTTGATTGTTGAAGGTAATTTTTTTATGTTTCTTTATGATTGAGCGATAATGGGAGATGGTGGCTGTTGCAAATGTAAACACTGCAGTTTATATGTGACAGTATGCAATGTAAATTTGATGGTTAACACTGTATTATGCCATTGCCGCATGTGACGTCACATGAGGTCCAGAACAATTTTACCCAGTAGATGTCGCCACTGCACAATGGCAGTGCACACAGACCAAAGACAAATTTATAAATATATTTTTATTTCGCTTATGAGGTCATAACAAAACAGATCGACTTTGTGAATCGTAATTGTGCAACATTAGCTCCATTACACATTTTTTGGCGCACGTGATAGTATCACTTTCAGTCAGCAGCGGCATGACAGACTACAGACTGTGACCAGCACCAGCCCCAATGCTTGTGTCAAGTATGGGACTACCTTTACTTTATCAGCCAGATTAAACTAACTATTAACCCTAACGATAAATCTAACCTGAACTCTAGAAATGTATCTACTGTTACAATAATAATGATGGATTCTTCCACTAATGTCAGCAATGCATGTTCTGTGCAGGTCAACTGACTGTAGAATATCAGAGGTCACAGAAACAGAAAACAATGAAACAGAAGACGAGTAGAATCAATGTTGTTACATGGTGCTGTTGAATCTGGAGCTGAATGTTGTCCATGACTCGACTGACAGGCTGCAGACTGCTCAGAGCTTGTTCAACTTCACTCAACCACGACATCGTCTCTGTCAGTCGATCATTCAGTTGCTTTGCTTCATCACATGCTGCCGTCAGCTGGTTCCCATGCTCAATAAACCTCAGCTTCACAGCATCCCAGCGAGCCGAGATGTCATCAAGAGACTGCCGAAGCTGTGTGGTGCTGTCACTTGGAGTGCTCTTTGCTATTCTTAGTTCGCCTTGCTCCAGTAGCGACGTGATCCTTGCATCCATGCTGTCACTCGACTCAAACATCTCCTGAACATGTCATAGAGAACATTCTCTGCAGCTAATGATAAATTCTGCAACCACTTCACAAAGCTTGAAAACATTAGCATCAATGTAGCAACAGAAAACAAAGAAAAACAAGTTTGAAATCGGGCTGCGTTTAGTTTCTAACTTTTGTCTTCTTTTTCTTTTGCAAGACTGTACAACACTGGTGTTGCAAGTCTTCTCATCGACTCTTCAAGCTTCGCATACAGCAAAATTTGTGAATTTTAATAGTAAGTTATAGTTTTCTTGCTGTCATAAAAATAACAGGCCTTTTAACGTCATAAAATGTTTGAAGGCTTGCATGTGCCAACCTGAATAGCGGAACATTTTCTGACAACATTGGAGCAATTTTGGCCAGATGCCATTTTTGAAGACACCAATGACCCCACACAGTGATACACTCACAGCGCCTCAGATTCATTTATCATTTCAGCACTAAACAACGCTGACTGATTCACTGACTGACTGAGGTCGGGCAAAAGTTCATCATCTTAACTGAGTTGTGCACGCTCCCTGCAGCTGTAACATTATGTTATCTGTGCCACGGACGAATGTTTCAGTCAGAAATACACTCAAACAGTATAATAATGATAGTGACAACAAAGTCAGACGGCTGACCATGAACTGTCTCTGTTGCACGCGGAGTGTTTCTGGCAGCAGGCCGACTTGTTTAGTGGTTGCCAGGAATGTGTCCATCTTGGTCAGTTGCTTCTCAACGGCTCTGAGGTCATCATAGAACGTCTGAGCCTGCAATTTAACACACTAATAACGTCAACACCTGAATTCAGCATCTTTCAACTCTCAGTCACATATTTGGACCAGTCAAGTATACAGCAAACTGACAGTATCACCGTTTTATGCCTCTGGCCCTCTGCATCGGAGGCTATTATGTTTCCACGACGTCCTGTTGTCCGGATGTCCTGTGCCAACGTCGGCATTTTTTCACTCTGAACAGATTTTGATGAAATTTGGGACACATAATCACTACCACCAACAGGTAAACTGACTACATTTTGGACAAAATTGTACCAGGGACAAGGGAGCAGGATATGAGAGAAAATTCAAATTGATGTCAAATCGGTGCTGCCATGCAGCACTGGCTCACACATTTAACAGCACGCTGTGTCTGCAGGGCTGGCAAGTCCATTGCACACATGCAGCGGCAGAGGCATCATATGACCAAGTACGGTCTTTAGCTCTCTAGTTTTAAACATTAAAAAATTGCAAAACTGCATTCTATGAGCGTACATGTGCACAACGAGTTTTTATGTTAGGTTCCTGAGCAATAAATTCATAATTATAATTATGATTAATGCTCTGCTCTGCAATGATCACAGTTGTATTTTGCTGTAATTCTGCTCCATTCTCATATCAGATACACCAAGAGATGATCGGAGTGTTTTTTTTCACAATTTACGACACGACTTTTGTATATCAACGTTAACTCTGTCCTACTGAAACACCTAGTATGTTCTTTCTACGAACACACCGTCATATGAAACTATTTCACAACAACAACCAGTCACAGCCAGGCGAGTGTACTCTTACCTCACTGAGAGCCGCAGTCATCTCGTCAACTCTCTGACTGAGTCGAGACTCCAGCAGAGCAAGGTTATCATCCAGCTGCCGCAGTGAATCTTGTGTTGCACTCGAAGCCTCGACACTAGTCTGACTTCTCATGATACGCTCGCCTTCCTCACGGACTGCACTTGCCGTCTTCTGCTGGTTCACAAGGTCTGACTGCAGCATCTACAAAGAAAAAACAATACAAATCACCATCAGTCATAACATAACTGACTATAGTGTAATGTAATAATATGTACAGTGCAAATTATGATCAAGTTCTACTGAGCTATGCAGTGTGTGGTGTAGTGGTATAATGGTCAGGGCATCTGATTCATGACCGAGACTCCGGTTTCATCATCCAGTAACGACCCCAGGCAAGTTGCTCATACACATGTGCCTCTGTCACCATCAGTATAATTTGGCATTAGCTGTCAGAGACCTGGTAGGAAGCACTGGCAAGCTACTGCCAGGTTTATAACTAAGTCACCTGCAGACTGATGCCTAGAGAAACGGATCAACTCTGGCACCAACACTCTTAGACAGTATCCTGTAGCTTTACATTCTAATGTGTACCCGCTAGTCTTAAAGACGGAAGGTAGCGGTGTTGTGGGATGGATCAGATAAATATCTAACGGCACAAGAGACGTGGTTGAAACGGCGACTAATGTTTTGTATGAGATTACAAACAACAACGTCCTGTTTGGTTCTTGCACCTGACGCAGCAGTCTTCATCGACGTAGATTATAATGACGAAACTGCCTCACAATGACTGTCAAAGTCTTGCTGTAACACCTGTCAACAATCTCGGCATTAACATGCACTCAACTGCTGATGGGCAGCTTACTCAACAATAGAGATGATGACGTCGTACACTTCTAATATGAGGGTTCTCACGCATCCAGCTGTCTGTGGGACTTCTGCAGCAATTCTGGCAAGATGTACACCACGACTCAGCATCTATCTGAGACAGGTCATTCTGCCTTGATGGCCGCTCATAAAACCACTAACAAATGAAAATTAAAACATTTATGTGTAGCAGATAAACAATTACCCGGAGTCTTGAGAGCTCAGCATCGATGGTTCGAGGGTCGGCGTAGAGAGGTGGAGGACGATCAAGACTTGCAAGAGTTTGATGGATCCACGACATGAGTTGGTCAACGGCGGAATTAAACTCTCCCACATTCAACAATGCTTGCTGCAACTCCAGCTTCACACAGAAAAGTCACAACTTAAATTTCCTCATCAAATACAAAGTGTTCAAATAAGTTAGAAACTGTTTCTCACTTTTCCTAACACATTATATTCCATGATCTGACACTGGACCTTTGTCGTGGCTGCAAACGTCTTAGAATAAATGCGCAAGTGGCAAAGCTAACACACATGAGAATGGCACATAACTACAAAGTGACGCGACTACTGAAATCAAACAATACCTGTAATAAGCAGAAAACAAGACAGAATGCCGACCTTGGTGTCAATGATGCGCTGTAAAATCAGCGTCCAACGTTGATTGACATCATCCAACTGTGAAGTCGCAGACTTGCCCAACATCTGTCTGTTCTTCGCTGATGCATTCAACTCGTCGATGTCAAGATGATGAGGCTGAATATTCATCGAAAGATTCTACACATCATCATCATCATGTTCTGTTAATTAAGTAAGAAAGTAAGTAAGTATCGCTCATTTATATAGTGCACTACGTGAGACACCACTCACGTAATGCGTCAGCTGTCAACTAGTCAATCAGCAATTCACAAATAAATAATGTTGGAATCTTGTCGACTATTTATCAGTAGCATCTGTTTAATTGCAAAAAGACGAGTACTGCAAATATTATCAAAATGTGCAAATGTTGAGGCAGATCCAGTACTAAACTGAGTGACGTCATTTTTGCCAGCACACGTCTCATTAGTTCGATTTCTGCCTAATCCGTAAATGCATATAACAACAAGCACAGCTACATTATGATCAAAACCCTACAGCTGTGCATTTAAAGAATTCACATGGCACATAATTGAATTGATCATTCTAACATACTAACATCATGATGAGCTAACTCCATCTCAACATGGAACGATGTCATACATCTCTCTTCTGATGGCTACACAAATGCAACAAAGTTGGGACTGAAATGTCAGATAATGCATCCCAGATTCCCGACTCTTTCCAAGTCAAACTTGGCGGCCTGGTGAGCCAGCCGCCAGACTGCCAGCAACTCCAGATTAGATCAGATTACATACTACGCTGACCTGAATAAGGTCAATCTGATATTTGATACTGTCACAGTCTGTGCCGACTTGTCCAACTCCTGTTAATTTCTCTTCCGCTTCTTGCAACCACACCAACGTCTTCTGATAACAACACACAGACGAAACTCAACTTAAGCGGGGGAAAATGAATACAATGCAAAAGTGTGTGGACAAAATGCGAACAAACAAAATATTAACTGAGAAAGATAAGACTGGCAGGAGAAAACAAAACTACATGAAGTACAAAACATTTTGACAAATGACACAAAATACAGAATTCAAAAATAACAGGGCACGACGGCATCAGCACAGACTCATTAACACTCAACACTTCACGGTAGAAGTAACAAACACACACGAAGCAAACACTAGCATCAACATGCTGAGCACTAAAGCAATCTACAGTAATAATACACACATTTTCAACAATAAAAAACAATTACATAGCACCATAAAATCTGAAGACACAAAGAATGAGGGAGAGTTGCAGTGTTGAAAAGAAATGGCAACAAAATAGAAGTATGTACACAGTTACAATGTGTAGTGAGTACGAACTGAGAGTTGGTCGTTGAAAACAGTCGCCTGCTGCAACACACTGTCGACCTGCTGGAGCTGAACGTTACACTGGTCAGTCGTGAGCTGCCACTCAGTGCTCAAGTCTCTCATGACCTGGTCAAGCTTGCTCGTCTCCTGCTGGCCACTCACACTGACCAACTGGCCACTGAGGTCACTCAGCGTGTCCAGCTCAGACCTCAACGAGTCCAACTCTCCACTCAGCACCTATACATCACAGTCGGCAGACATGTGATCTCACAGACCTCAACAAACTGAAAAAAATTACTTTAAAATTACTGGGCACAAAATTTCATGGCAAAAATGTTGAAAATTAAAAATTTCCAATTTCTAATATTGTTCCAACCAACTTCAGCCACACTCACAGGAATTTCTCTGCCACATACAGTGCATAATTGATTATTAAATGCAGCCGAGCAATAAATGACTAAACAAGCAAGAAGTTCATTAACAGATGTGCAAAACACTATTCACAAGCTGCAGCAATACTTCACGTATCACTACAACATCTACTCACAGATATATAACTGACACAGCAACTGCAGATAATATCAACACTAGCTATTTCCTGTTAATCGTTAAACATATATTTTGCTCCATCAAGATTTGTCTGAGAACAAAGTTGCTAGACTAACCTGGTCTCTGCAGTTAAAGAGTTCGCAGAGACACAAAAACCTACCTTTTCAACAAATCCTTTCCACCTTAACTTTTCTTGTTTACTCATTGGACTGCCTTCATGATAATAGAACAGGACTGGACTTATCATGCTCATCAGTTTATTTTTAGTTATTCTTTTACATTTTTTGTTCGTTCCGTGTGGTAGACTTTGAAGCTGGCTATCCGTCAGCTTTTTAATGCACATTAAATACACAGTATCATATCGTATCATATCGTGTGCAAGGTAGCAACTACTTCATTATGCCAACAGTGGCATTAACAATTACAAAGGAATGAACTCATTTGTGTGGCACATGCGATGCTGTAACTAACAGTACCTCCACCACAGCGCTGTAACTAACAGTTACTAACGGCAACGAATCAACATCAGATATGACTGAGACCTGCAGAGCATCTCGATGCTGCTGTAGACTCTGTGCATTGTCATCAACAGACAGCTGACCAAACACATGCTTGGCGTCCCTGAGACCGGACGTCAGTGACACTCGAGATGCAGAGATCCTGCTGGCAAGATCAATCATCGTTCGCAGCGTGTGACCGCGAGACTCAGCCTGGTCACATACTTCATTGGACAGCTGCTGTGTTCTTTCCATGTGACTTGTGACCTCTATTAACATACACATCTTCATTTGTAACAAAAAACACCAAAAAACAAGAATCCACTGATTCAACATGCGCAGTTACTGAGTACAGCCCAGTAATGACTTCAATAGCTGATCTAAGCCAGTCTCCTTGTGGTCTTTAAGTCTCAGCTGAAAAGACGGCATAGCAGCAGTTCAAATGACTTCATAAAAACCACATTAAGTATGACAAACTCTGTGCTTTATTGCAGGCAAAAGTAATAAGGCTAAAACAATGACAGGTGATATGGTACTAACACTGTTGTAAGCATACTTAGGTCACTCAACTTTCTGTTAGTCACTTAATGAATGTAAAGCAAATTGAATCATCAGACCATGCCAACTAACGTTACATGTAACACGTGAGGCTGCCATTACCACTAACTGTTGACTACCTTACTGCCATTAGAAAACTAAGTCGTCGTTTCTGGCATGCAACTCACGATTGCGTAGCGCCATACGTCGACATCATCCTCCACAGAGGGCAGTTCTGAGCCAAATCTGCTGCTTCGGGGAGCGTAAGGTGGTGTTGTTTCAGATCCTGTTGGACGATGCTGAGCCACGTGATGCGGGGACGACCTAGTTGTCTTTTCCAGTCTGCCGGAGGGGTGGCTAACAGGATCCTCTTGGCATCTGCGTTGTCATCCATGCGCATAATATGCCCAAATACAGTAAGCCGGCCCGACTGGATTATAGCAGTGAGTTTGGGTTGCTTCGTTAAAATCCAAGGCTAAGTGAGGCACATAAAACTCCCATCCTAGAAAAGGCTGTGGAATAGTTTCTGTATCACTTGATCAAAACACCAGACACTAATCTGAAACACTCAGACTTACTAACTGTATCTGTACTTGGTCTTTCAACCTTATAAGAGAAACATGAACAGCTTTACGTAACTACAGCATGTCCAGAAAAAAAAGAGACCAGATATTTTTGTACATAACTTTAACAAATTCAAACACATCATTGTAATTTTGGCAACAATGCGAAAATGCTGCACTATGAAATGCTGCATTAAATGTACATTTGACATAATCAGTGTCGCAAATATGATGAAATGCTCACAATATTATTAAAGGCACTATACAAATCCATTATTATTAAGCCGCCGCTCGCGATAGCGAGAGCGGCTTCATGCGACGGGCATGTCCATTAGAGAGGGACATTATTGCGGGAATCCCTCAGGACCCCCGGTACTTGCAGGAATTTCGCGGGAATGGAATTTAGATTCAGTCCAATCCCGCGGGACGGTCGGGATTGGTTTTTATGCTGACACAAACGGTCGGGAACGGTTTGCTATCTGTGGTGGTGGTGCACGGATGATACGGATTTGTCGTTTACGCATCCGCACGAGGAATGTGAACAGCGCGTGAAACGGTGGACTCGCCTGGCGCCTGCCGTGAGCCATGACAATTTACAGTTGACACATGGCACTACTAGACAGACTAGCTAATAGCTATCTGCTTGTACGCCAATCCTCGACCGTGGGGTGTCTAACAGAGAGCACTTTTGCGCATATGGCGTACAGAATACGCGCGATTGTGATCAGTCCTTCGCTCATCAGCAGCGTCGATCGACCTCTACGCGTAATCTGATACGCAGCCGTGACGACGACAATCAGCAGTCTGCACTGCAACCCACTTCAACTGAACCCACCTTGCATTTAGCAGTCTGCTGCTGACTAAGTGATCATGCTGAAGTTAATTTACAGACACAATCAATGCAGTTTATAGTTTACATTATAAGGTTACTTTAAGAATAGACGGTTTGTCCAACAGTACTGATGAAACGGGACCGGCGGGAATGGTTTGCTAATCCGCGGGACGGGACGAGAATGGTTTATGTTTTTACTGGATCCTGCGGGAACGGGATGGGAATGGAACCAGTGGAATGGGATGGGACTGGTTTTCATTTCCGTTCCCGTGTCCCTCTCTAATGTCCATCTGTTCGTCTGTCTGCCTGTCTGTTGCCAAAATGAAAAAAATGCGATTTTCTCAAAAACTAAGCAATTTAGAGCTATGGTCTCTATTGACGACCTACAGAGAGTTGTACCTGGGCTTTTCAAAGAACCAATTATTGGACCCCTAAAATCCAAGATGGCGGAGATATGCCATCTTGACGCCAAAATGCAAAAACGCGATTTTCTGGAAAACTAAGCAATTTAGTAAGTTGTAATTCGGCTTTTCAAAGAACCCATTGTTAGATCCCTAAAATCCAAGATGGCTGAAATCTGCCATCTTGAAAATCAACATGACGTCATTTTTTTCTGGTCCGATTTGGATAAAATTTCAGGGACAGGTGCAGAATGACATGTCGACTGCGGTGATGTGGTCGAAATCGAAACCAGATGTATGAATTCCAATATGGCAGATGTTTGGGCAAATTCAATGGCATGTCATCCCAGAGCTACGTATCACATTGCAGGGTGCTGCCACTTGGTGAATTCATTGTCACGATTCAACAGCCACATGCCACATTGCAGGGTGCAGTCACCTGGTGAAATCATTGTCATGATCGTGCCACATTGCAGGGTGTAAGAATTCCATTCGCCATATTGAAAATCGTTTTTCGCCATTTTTTTTGTTTTGTTTTTAATGCAGTTTATACTTCGTCTCTGATACACTTGTTATTATTATTATTACTATGCAATGTCAAAATGGACTAAGTGCAAGAAGACAAGTGTGGCCTTCAAAATAACTGGATTTAAATCCACTCCACTGCAGCATGCGGGAAATACTGCACAGTATGTATACCAAACATGTATCGCTGATGACAACGATGAGCATTTTTCTGCAACGTACAGTAGCAACAGTGGTTTGGTCAGGTGGACAATCTTTGTATTATTAGTTCTACAGCATTTTTGCAGAGTTGCTTGCCAAAAATTATGTCAGAAATGTGTTAAAGTTATGTACAAAAATACCCAGTTGTATTAATAAAAGTATCCTAACCATAACGTCAAGATTACGTATTTGTAAACTCACCGGCAATGTCTGTATCCAAGGCTTGTGCCTGTGACTTGGTGGCCTGCAGCTGTGAATCTAGTGATGCAAGACGGTGCATCAGAGCATCATGGCTGTCTAGCTGCTGCCGTAACTCGCTGACATCGTATGATGTCAACTCGCTCGCTGTCACTGTCGCTGACATTTGCTCACGTGTCACAGACAATGACTGCTCCACTCCATCCAAACTTGCCACCAACTGTACATTGTACAAAATGACAGCAGTGTTTAATGGCACAGAAGAATAGCTCAACATCACAAAGTGACCAGCAAAAAACCAGCGAGGCTTCTGCTCAAAATTTTTACAGTCCACACTGGTCAACACAAACACTAAACCCAAGTTAAAGCAAGAAGACGAAACACAAAAAAAAAACGCAAATAAAATATTACTAACTTGCCAACGTTAATAACATCTAGTCCACTAGTGATATGAAGACCACACAAGGTCATATTTGTCCGACATCAGTTGTAAATGTTTTCTGTGCCGGCATTGCCATGGCAAGCAATAAGGTGCAATGGACGAATGGACAAATAAAGATGTCTGTGTCGGCTGTTAAAAGAAATTGTATAATAGTCCTATGAATGAAAAAAATTGCTGTAAAAATCTTTATATGTTTACGTAAAATTCACGAGTGCTCTAAATTAATGTGAAAATGTGTCTGCACTCGCATCTGCTGTCATCTTTGCAGTGAAATTTGTGAATTCATTCACTAGGCATCAGCACTTGTTTGACATCGCGGCAAAACTGACTGATGTCGATTAGAGTTTTCTCTCATATCCAGCTACGTTGTTCTTGTTCAGATTTCGCCTAAAATGTAGTCATTTAATCTGTTCATGACAGTGATTAATTCTCGTGAATTTCATCAAAACCGTTCAGTGTTCTTGTGAAGTGAAGAAATGTATTCGGCACGAGACCGACAGAAGACGGGACAGGCAAGGCAAAAACATAATGGCTCCGGTGCAGCATAGGCTGTGGAGACATAAAGAACAGGCTTAGTAGTAGCTGTGTCACGTGTGAGTTGTATTTCGTAACAGAAAATATAGTAAAAGTGGTAAAAATGATGGTGACACATATAAAAACAAAATTACAAAACTTTGAGATGCATTGAAGTTAATTAAGCATTACTCAGTTCAAGTCAACTGGAAAGTTAACTGCAGTGACAATCAACAGACTACGCCAATATGCCCGCAGTACTGGTCATAGGGGTTACCAATATTGCGATGCTGAACTTTATATTCTACGAGTGACAAGACATATATGTAGATGAAAACATTACGTCATTGGCTTGTCGACAGACTGCATCGAGCTGTTGTGATTTATTGCTGAAAGTCTGCGTGAGACTGAGGTATCTGTCCATGTCGACATCAGTCAGCTGTCTGATGTCGGCCGTGCTGTCGGTGCCAACGAGGTTCGACAGTGTCGACGTGATCTGCTTCAACTGATCCACGACTACTCTCTGGTCCGCCAACTGACACAGCTGCACCTGTTCACATCACGTAGCACCGTCATTTCTACTCACGAGGACGATCACAATGACAATTCAAGCAAAATGTAACAAATACAGACGAGCAGTTCAACAATCAACAGTTACTGCAGCTTCTAACAAATACAAATGAAAGTGATTAGACAGACTACATGACTACAGGAGCTCTGCATCTTCCACTATGTAGTCAGTACAATAATTGTAAGTAGTTATGAAGCTATCACAAGCATTGAGAAAGTTCTAAATATATGACTACAGAATGAACCTGTATGGTATCTTGCAGCAGCTTGACCTGACCCAAATCATCAGCTGGCTGCAATGACTCGACCTCAATTTCCTTCTCGAACTGGTCGTAAAAGACAAGAAGATTTTCCCTGGTCTGCCAGAAGAGCTCGACGAGGGGCTGAGTCTGTTCGAGGAGGCTGAGCTGCTGAGCAGAACTCTTGGCCAGGTCGTCAGTCTTGTGTCTCAAAGCATCAAGTTCATCAACGGCCGACTGATCTTCACTGAATGATGACTCGCGGGAAAGCCGGCGGGCAGCGGAGTACAGCTCACGAGAACGAAACTTCTGTGTCACCACCTCCTCATTCAGTGCCTTCACATTTACACTCCACTTATATATCATACTAATAATTATCATTTATTCATACAAAACTTTTTGTATTAAGCTCTTACGTTGCCTTTGGTTGGGGAGCCTAGGCCACGCAGCTTGGATGCCTAGAACACCCAGCACTAAGGCTTGGATGCCTAGAACACCCAGCACTAAGGCTTGGATGCCTAGGACACCCAGCACTAAGGCTTGGATGCCTAGAACACCCAGC
>Ga0209339_1000800_pt1 | contig 12182 bp, 11 predicted proteins | sample OlaalgELextract3_FD_187376 | JGI IMG/M metagenome (GOLD analysis project Ga0209339, IMG submission 187376) | Olavius algarvensis symbiont microbial communities from Tuscany, Italy - Type A ELBA extract 3 (SPAdes) (version 2) | ecosystem: Host-associated > Annelida > Digestive system >... | reverse complement strand
GGTCTCGACAGTTTCCCAAGGTAAAGTAGGTGCACGAAATAGGTGAGGTGGGAAACTAAATATACCTGTCAATGGCCTATACTCTTGGTAATAAGTGTGCCAAAAATCTTTGTAAACGGACAGTTCTACTTCAACTTATCATCGAAAATGTGGTCACATGTTTTTTTTGGAACACAGTGTACATAATATGTAGCGTCGCGCAGTTTCTTGGCGATAGCTGAGTTTCTTATTGGTTACTGAACTATTTTCAAGTACTTAGGTACTAAGTATAGGGTAATAAGTCAATACCGAGTCGTGTGTCTTGGTCATCAAGTGTGATTTCAAAATCATAATTTCTGATCGGCGGTAGAACAACTATGCCAGCCAACCGCATATCGTTTCAGACTTTTAAGACGATACTTGTGGTAACGTTGCAGTGACTAGCGCAGAAGCGACTGTGGAGTCTATACAAGAAGACGACGATAAAGAATATGCAAACAGCATTGAAATTGAACAGCAGTTGTCAAGAACGCCACGTAAGCCGCTGCCACCAGTACCAGTGAAGAAAAGCGCACCTCTCGGAAACACGGCTGCGTTACATTCGCAAGCCGAGCCATCACACAACATAGGTATGTCACCATATTGTGACCTAAATTCTCCTAAATTTTGACTACAAAACTGTGTAGTTGTAGAGACATGGAGTTGGAGCCACGGCGCCGCGCTGCGACGCCGAGGCCGGGTGAGTCTGTGAGTGACATGGGCGCGTGTGGCGTGGTAGGCGGCCCAGGCTTGGCGGAGTCTGCTCGTGCAATGTAGAACTTTGTGGCGGTTTTATTCTGGGATGAGAATCGTGGCGTGCGGACAGGACTCCGTACTGGAGCTGTGAAGTGTGGATTGTGTAAATATATCATATATTTGTATATAATACTTGCGTTGCTGATTATGTCACTATACGTGTCGTTCACCATCAAGTCACTCGCTTCCAGGAACTAACTTACGGGTCCACGTCATTTCCGCTGGGTGACGCAACCGGATCAACTAACAGGAGGCTTTACGCCACGACGGGAACTATTACGTCCCCACTGGTGAAGACAGGTCCCACCGGTCACTACCTGGTCCCAACTGGTGACCTCCGGTTCTAACTCATGGTAAAATACTGTAAAATACGTGCAACATGTTCTGCCTTTGTGTATATTTCTCGCCGTGTTTGAGTTCCATGTGCAGTCGACTGTAATTGTTTCAAAGTCAGTGTGTGTCAGTCGGAGTAGTTCGTCAGAATAACTGCACTGACTAAAACTTAATTTACCATAATACTACAAAAAGTAGAAATACACGTGGCATTGATTTTGTCAGCTACGCCAGGATTAATTTTAACATGTGTATGAAACTTGCAGATGTCACGCAGCTGCCCGGGTATCAAGTCATCGCGCCTGATTGTCCGCAGTGGAAACGCGTCCTCATCGAGAAGAAAAATGCCTCGTTACTTTCTGAAGCAATGGTGATGTTTCAATAATTGGTGTTTAGCATTCATTTTCACAATTTTCAAGGTGACCTAGGCCGTATTGCTAAAAGTAGTTCATTATACGTGATAATGCTATTTTGATATACACAACGTGATGATGTGTTTATGGGTTTGATAGAAAGAGCATGAAGCAAAGAGGCAGGAAGAAGAGCGGTGGAAAGACGTTCCAGAGTGGAAAAGGAATCTCATTAAGAAGAAACAAGAACATTGAAGTACGTGTAAGTATCAAATAACTTGTTCCAATTAATCAAAGGTCAGAGGTGCAAAGTTCAAGGTCTGGACACTTGCTATAGCGCCGGTTACACGAGTCAGTCTCGTCACCAGCAGAGCCTTACAATCTCGGCAGTGGCAGCTGATTGGCATGAGCTAATGGTACCGCAGCGCATTATGTGGCCATCCATTGCCCGCGCTAACGGACCCACGATGCAGCTAGCAGACACACCATCACCCCAATCAGCCAAAGGTATAGGGCTTCACCCCTTAGCCTACAACAGGTCAGATACTACTCATTTTCTATCCTGCTGAGAGTAGAGGGCCGAGTTGGCCCGAGCACACAGTAGGTTAGCAACTCGCTCAAGATTGCTCGCAGTGAACTGGGAGAGTCGAACCCGAAACCTCTCACGAGTCCGATACTCTACCATTAGACCAACTGCACCCACCAGACCAATTGCACCAAATGTACAATTTCTTTGTCTCTTGGCAGGTCGTTTGCATAGTAACATTTATGCCACCCTTTTACTGCCTTTCATTACTACTAGCATGTGGCTCTCACCTGGGGGGGGGGTGCTGCATTACGTGTTTAGTACACCCCATCCGTCCATTTATCCATCCCATACCCACCATTAACTCGAAAGCGGAAAACCATACATTGTTCAAAATTAGAGGAGAGCTGACACACATTAGGAGTAACTGACAGAGCAGTTTTGAGGTCAAAAGGTCAAGGTCACTGGTGCCAGAAAAATGGATGGCAGCATATCCCGTTGGCCATTGGGGCGACACTATACTTGTTAGAATATGTTCAATGGTCATCAATTCTGATTTTTTTTACTATTCAGGGCTTATTCAGTTATAATGCATCTATTACCAGCTGTATCTGCACTTTCTGCAGTGATAAAAATTCTGCTAATTTAATCTGATTTTTCTATACCTGCTATCACAACAAATTATCTGAACAATTACTAGAATGGCAATTGTGTGTACTGTGTATTTAGCCCTTTCCAACATTGTTGCAGATATTTTCACTTTCTTTTTTGTAGGATTTCTCTGAGCGAAGGAAACAAAACATACAACTTCCTGTGACATGCAAGATGTCACTGACGATTCACGTCGTCTGGAAAATGAGGTGTTCCAGGTGTACAAACACCTGCTCAAGGCAACTGTGATATAAACTGTTTTGCCTGTATTTTATTTAATGAGTAAATATTTATAGCCATTCACTGTACTGATTGTATCATTTCAGTACAGTGTGCATGCCTTGTTGTATGAACAGTGGGGTCTACTCGTTAGAGTTACCTCAGTAGCGGAGGCTGATTTTGCCTCAGTTTGTTTGTCTGTCTGTCACCGTGGGAAATGCCTATATTGAATAACTGCTGACGTCAGGCTTGGTGGAGGTCTGCACTCTGTGAGTGCTGTCTAGTTGACTTAACCCTTTAATGGGCAGAGGTAATTATAGTGCCACATCAAATAATCTGAAGTTGCCAACTTGTGTACACTGGCCGTTGATTGGTGGGCTGTTACATTTGGTACAGTAAGGAGGGGCCTGGGCCTGGGTGAACTGCGGCCCCACCCAGTCCCCTCCTCACTGGGCGATGACTGGGCGGGCCGCATCCCACCCAGGCCCCTCTCGCTGTACCAAATATTACAGCCCACCCATCAAAGGCCAGTGTACCAATCACAATAATGCTTTGCCGTTTTAATGTGCCCATTACAGGGTTAATTGACTATACTAATATTAGAAGCTACTATGTGCTAAAGTTACGTTCCAACATGTGCAATGCCATAATTATCGTAGGATTGCTTTCTAATTCGTAATAATAAAATGGTGTTGATAGTTAAGCATATGTTGAAATTATGCATTGTGACTGAGCACCCGCAATACTTTATTTCCCTGGAACGACTGTGGTAAACCGGTGAACACTTGGCTCTGTGTCACAGAACGACTGGACAGTAAACTTTGGTCTGTACAGCGTAGCACAAAGCAATGGACAGGGACGGATAGAACGAAGTAGAGTCTCCACTTTGCAAGTGAATGAATTATAATATAATGAGACAGTACAATGTACGCCGTGTCCACACAAAAAAGCTGCCACTGATTTTTTCGCCATAACTTTTACAAATATTGACGGATTTTCATAATTTTTAGTGAACAACTTCGCCAGAGAATGCCAAAGTCATTGGCGTAAGAATTTCCTGCCACACGTTCGTTATGTTGCTACCATACCGTGTGAAAGTCTCAGACACAAAAGTAACATATTTCACACAATATTAGCACTTTGCACATGTTAATATCGATCACATTTACGTAAACCAGTATCGATGAAACAAACAAAACAACAGAAAGTCAGAGGCTCACAATTTATGTTCAAATGCCCACCATTCACGCGAACACATGCATTCAAACGACTATACCATTGCACATTCGCTGCTGCCGTGATGATGGTGTGGTCCAGCAGCCTCCACTCCCTCAGCAGACGTTCTTTCAACTCCTTCACATCATCGATCCGCAAATGGTAGACCCTCTCTTGAAGGATACCCCAGGTGCTTTAGTCCACCAGATTGCCGAATTGGGTGGCCACATCTCTGGAGGGATAAAATCTGGCGTCTCTCTCCACAGCATGGTGACAGTGTCTACGGCATGATTTCAGTGATGTCAACATTAAGTCACCAGGTAAGGGATGTACATAGCACACAACGTAGTAAATTTACCAGTACGACTAATGACTAATATTCATTTGCAAAGCTGTGTACCAAAAATCATAAAAATCCGTGCATATTTGTGAAAGTTATTGTGAAAAAATCAGTGGCACCTTTTTTATCTGGACACGGTGTACAACTAGTTACCTCACAGTGCTTCTTGACATACAATGCAAAAATGCATCCTTGTTCGATCTATACAGTTCAGTACAGTGACAAAATAATACATCCAAAATATGGGAATTCGCAATCTCGAAAGGTATCTTTCAATACATCTGGTTATATAACCTATGGTCACCAGATAAAATAAGCCTGTTGTACAAAAGCTGAGTACATGTGATATTACTGTTAGTGAACTTAAAGCCACTTTGTAATAAAATGCAACACATATATTAGAATGCGCACACATACCAAGCCGTCACAAATCAGGTTCAAGTCGTGTAATCCAGATTTCAAAAATCATTGAAGACGGAGAAATATATGTTCGTTGGCCATTACAGCCAGCACCGGAATTTAAAAACTTCGAGCAATTAAATGCTACATGTTTAACAAAAATTAATACCAACACACAATATGACACAAAATATTTGGTATATCAAGCTGTTCGAATTCTAGGCAAATAATGTCTTAAATGGTTAATGACAAACTGTTACACTTCTATGGCTGCAAATTGGTGACAGTGGGTAACTGTATTTTCGACTGATCTGGTGCCGGCTCAGCCGGGTTGACCTGCGGGAAGGGCCGGGTCACTCGGGTTGACCTGCGGGAAAGGCTGCTAAACGAGTTCGTTGTTGTTCTATGGCTGCAATTGTGTAATGCAGTTGCTAGTGCATTTCAGCTGCTCAAACAAACATCGCGTCAGCTGTTCTTGGCAGTCAGCTGAGGTCATCAATCTGAGCGCGGCACATGCGTATTAATAGTCAACATCTCGAACAACGCATCGCGGTGCACATTTCTGCAACTGCTCAATCTGCTGTGATTGTCGAACTGTTAACGATAAACCACATCAGACATGCGTACTCTATCACTGGGTGAATCACGCAGACATAGCATATTGTGAGACAGTGAACGCTGCAATAAGCTCGAAGGCAGTAGTGACAGTTATTTGAATTAAATGACAATTATTTGAATTAGATCAACATTGACTAAAGATTGCAATCGAATGTTTTATGAAGTATGACAACAATTTTCACTTTCACTACTAATGGTAGCTCCCTCTAGAGTAGTTATTCATGCAATTCTTTAAAACTTTTCACACATGACAGCTAGAAGCATCACTGTGTTGCAAAAGTCCAGACAGGACACGAGAAGAATGGCATACAGGAACGGAGTCACAAGATATGAAGCGGTCTGGTTAGATTCTCTGGAGTGCAGTGATAAGTCAAACACAGAGTGCAGGGTGGTCTTATCAAAATTCACTAATGACTAACAATAACATAATACACATATTTGTGGATGAAAAGTAAAACCACACAAATTAATAATTAAAGTTGAAATTAACTTTTATTATTTTAATGATTCAACATTTACTTAACTGCAAAAATTATCACTATTGTTGTTCCTTTTCTTCTCAGTCCTGTAAGGACAGTTACGTACAGTTGTTCCGGTTATATAAACAACAACTTACTACAAATTTACTACTAACAAGAAAGTCTGCAGTGGGAGGCACAGCAAGCATACTCGCCCCCCCCCCGGGAATTGGAAAACTGTGGTCTGTACTTAAAGTAAATCATATCATATGCAACGGATACACCACTGAAAAACAATTTCGGCATTTTTGCATCCCTGACTTGAACTCTGATCATTCAACCTTCAACATGCAGCAGGGCCACACAGGAACATTGTTTTATACAGCCGAAAAACTTATATTCTGGTTTTACTTGAAGCAAATCGGCCTATTTGTGGCAGAGATACGGCTAAAAACAATTTTGGTATTTTCATGTCCTTGATGCTCACGTTTGGCCTTTCAACCTTTAAAATGCGACGGGGTGATAGTGGGACCAATGAGGAATATTTTGGTCTCTACCAGATGCATATAGGACCATTTTGGCAGAGCTGCCATCAAAAAAAAAACAATTTTGGCTTTATCCTGTCCTTTCAAGATCAAAAGTGTAGCGGTGTGACAGAAGGACTGTTGAGGAACGTTCTGGTCTTTACCCGTAATAAATTCGACCACCTATAGCAGAAATACGACCAAAAAACTGATTTTGGTGGACGAACAGAACCGCTGGAACCAAACACAGTACCCACCCACCAGTTGTAACTGGCAGTGGGTAATGAAATCTTTTTGTCAAATTTTATAACAGAAAGAGAAGAGTATTGTTAATTTTTGGAAAGTGAACAAATACAAACATTTTACTTGTTACGAGACCTACTGATCACACAACAGCAAAATACCTGCTCACAATGACAATGGTATTACTTTGGTAAATATATATACACTGTGTCCCAAAAAAGTAGTACACCAAATTCATGGCGATCACTTTGTCAATTCTTAACGGATTTTCAATTCACTGCTGGAAGGAGAACTAAATTTTCAACAAAACCCATATAGTACTTCCCACCATACCTACAGTATGTTGCTGCACTACCTTGTGAAATTTAGAAGATCAAATATTGGCAAATCTGACACTGTATGACTTCTCGATCAGGCAATGCCTGCTTTCACTGCACCGGACCTGTGGCCACCAAACAGTCCTGACCTGATCCCTCTTGACTACAAGATATGGGGCATCGTCCAGCAGCGAGTGTCAGTCGCAGGTGCACAACACTGATGAACTGAAGCAGCATTGGCAAGGCATTTACCAGACCGTCATTGACAATCCAGTTCATGAGTGGCGTGGGCGTCTTCGTGCATGCATGCAGGCAAAAGGCAGACACTTCGTGACAACATTTAGCTATATGACAACAGACGTTTCAGTTTTTGTCAAATATGACATGATTTTTTACGTTGTTTTTTAAATTACCATAAGTTATAACTTCTAACTTTTGCAAGGTAGTGTAGCAACATACTGAAGGTGGTGGGAAGTATTATGTGGGTTTTGTTCGAAATTTAGTTCTCTTTCCCGCAGTGAAAGAATTTTGAAAATCTGTTAAGAATTGACAAAGTTATTGCCATGAGTTTGGTGTACTATTTATTTTGGGACACAATGTGTATACATGGTGAGGCATAATTAACTTTAACTGGCATAACTTAGTCAATGCAGTTTATTTGCATAAAAATTTCAGACAACATAGCTGAACAAATTCTGAATCTACAGGCCTGAAAATATTTTTAATTTGATTAAATATTCTATACTAGCAGCAGTTTAAAGAGGATGTCGGTGTTATTACAGTAATGCAATTTACTGTTAAAGATAAACATCTCATTAAATGGTTGTGACTGAATAAAAATTACGGACAAAAATGCTTACTCAAAATATTGAATCCAAAGACTAATTATTTTCAAACACGCAGATTCAGCATTTTCTTGGCTATACTGTCTGAAATGTTTGTTCAACTAAACTGCACATTTACTAAGTTATGCCAGTTAAAGCTAGGGGGTCCGGTAATTATGCCTCACCTACATATGTAAATTTCAGTCCACCTCAACAGACACTGCTCAACTATTACAGTACGCCAGTAAAACATACACAATTCTCTAACACTGTCACATATTAAACTGAAAAAAAATAACTTCAAGCATCACACGACATATAAGTCTGTCATTGTTCATTTTATCTACGTGCACAGATCTAATTGCATCTATATCAGCCTGCTTCGGCAGCTGCTAGTACAGTACTCACAAAATAAAATCAGCAATGTCAGTACTTGGCAAAATCTGTTTACAATTAGCTAAAATAATTCAAAACTATCGTCAAATGCATATAACAAATACACACACTTCAGCATCTTTCTCCAGTTAGCTTTCGAACAGTGACATCAATAGCAGTGCACTTTGTTCCAAAATTAGCAATAATTTTATATCACTGACGTGATTCTGACATTTCGTTAGCAATATGAATAAGACTTTAACAACATGTTGCAATCTTAACACACCACCATTTCTCACTGAACTTCATAACTGTGCACTCTGCAGTGATGACAGTGTGATGTCAGTGATGACAGTGTGATGTCAGTGATGACAGTGTGATGTCAGTGATGACACCGGTCTTTGCTGTTTACATTAAAAAGACAAAACTGCCATTAATTTGTTAAAACAGACTGAGAACTATGGCACATGACGACTGATTTCGAAGAATATAATTTCATTCAGGACAAATACGTAAATCTGTCATAATTTCACTGAAACTGGTAAACTACTAAAATTTTTAGAACAATATCTTCTTGCTAATGTTGGAACACTGTGTAGTAAAGATTTATATTAATTAACAATAATAATAGTTAATAATAATAACAACAGATAATCTGGTACTCAGAGATATCCAAATACTACAAACAACATATTTCAAGATGGCAATGTGTAATAAAACATAAAATTAAAGATTTCATAAAATCTCACGGCAGTAATATTAACAATAAAAACTTCGAAAAAAGCAGATTGTATCGGTAAAAAATAACTCACTATAAAAAACTATCCAATTTCTGTCATTATACACTGATGGTACTCGGCATAATGATACACATTTCTCTACAGTGAGAATTAACTAGTGCTGTTCTAATGCAGTATTCCCACGATTCAAGCACAGTAATAAACAATATAATGTTTCATCAACATTCGTAACGTAAATATAAATGCTAATATCAACAATAAAGTTGGTAATGAATCACAAAGCAGAAAAGAGAATGGATCGTAACAATAACTGAGTTGCATCTATTCAACAGATAAGACCCTCCACAGTACATGATCAAAATAAAATTGTAATTGAGAACATTAACTAGAATATGCCGAGTCGATGGTTTGCAGCACAAAGGTACTATGTCCATAAAACCTGTTTTCGAGAAAATCGCAAAGATACAAAGGTCGCATGTCCCGTTATGTGAACATACAACATTTGTGCTTTTGACACCGTCATGTACTATGACCATTATTGACAAAATCACGATATTTTGCAATGATGTAAAAAAACAAACACTTCTGTTGAATTACAGGCAATAAATATTCTACATTACGTGTCATAAAGAAGTAACACAGGCATAGGAATTAAGTCAACGGCCGGATTTAAAATTTTCGTTGAAGAGTGGCATGGATGCGCATCCACTCAAGTTTGATCAACTGCTTCAATAAAGTTATTTTTCTGTTTCTGTAACGAATTAAAATTTCACATTTTGTCCAGAGATGGGAAAATGCTCGGTACCTGGTACCAAAATCTCAATTTCATCAGAAAGTGAACATGGCACCTTTGTGCTGTCAACCATCGATGTCACCAGTCAGCAGCGCACAGAAATATTGCAGTGCAGTCACTATCACACGGCTCTTCCTCTGATTCAACTACGTGCAACAGAAGCTATTACAACTGACAGCAGATATGCCGTAAAACTTGCTGACTACACATCCACGACAAACTCTGGATTGATGTACGAGAACCCGGCAAAGATGTTCGGCTCGAGATTCATCAGGAACAGCTTGTCAGTTGGAGAAGGCCGAAGAGTTTCACAGGTAAACTGATGGTCAAAGTTGCTGACATCTCTCGGACTTTTCTGTCAACGCAGACGCAATCCCATTCCATACAATCACTGACCAACGTGACCATCAGCACAACACAAAACTCAACGTAAAACAAGAGCATTGCTATAAAAATGGAAAACGACATACGTTAAACCATTTCAATTACTTAACGTAATACAGCTTCTGTAACTATCCCAGCATTTATGCACTTCCCAAATAGCACAAATTTCAATACTGTAATAAATATGAATATGGTATAGTAGGGTTTAACGTCCCACTCGATGCACACCAGGGACAATAATTATAGTGCATTCACCGTGAAGAAGTTATTGCAAGAGTTTGTTGGGTTCATGCGATGAATGTACAACATTGCCAAGTGGCTGCTGACCCTCAGACAAAGCCAACTGATGTGGGATCTGTAGGCTGATATTATATACACCCACCAGTGCCACAGAGTCGACCTAGGCACTGCAGTAACGGTGTGCATCACAGGAATGGTGTGCATCCCTTGCCTAGGCTGTACATGGCATTAAAATTTCTAAAGGCAGTGAGGCAACATATTTGAAGCTAGATGACAGACTTAGTTCTATCTTTCTAATTAGTTTACTGCTGGATGCAATAGTGAAAGAAACACTAAAATTAGTCCACATCTGCCACGGTTGTCATAAAAATCAAACTGTCACCTTCTTATGGCCCATGGTATAGTAATAACAAGTGTATCGGAAACGATACGAAAGCCGCCACTCGTCAAAGCCCAAACTGCATTAAAAAACGAAAAAATAAAATATGGCGAAAAACAATTTTCAATATGACGGATGGAATTATTACACCCTGCAACATGGCACGATCATGACATTGATTTCACCAGGTGACTGGACCCTGCAATGTGGCATGTGGCTCTGGAATTATGACAGTGAATTCACCAAGTGGCAGCACCCTGCAATGTGATACGTGGCTCTGGGATGACATGCCGTTAAATTCGCCCAAACGTCCGCCATATTGGAATGCTACATCAGGTTTCAAGTTTGACCATATCACCGCAGTCGACATGTCATTCTGCACCAGTCTGCGAAATTTTATCCAAATCAGACCAACCTCAGCAGAAAAAAATGACGTCATGTCGATTTTCAAGATGGCAGATCTCAGCCATCTTGGATTTTAGGGGTCCAATAATGGGTTCTTTGAAAACCCCATGTACGACTTCCTATAGTCGTCAATAGAGACCATAGCTCCAAATTGCTTAGTTTTTGAGAAAATTGCCTTTTTGCATTTTGGCGTGCTCGGATTTTAAGGGTCCAATAATGGGTTCTTTGAAAAGCCTGTATACGACTTCCCATAGGTCGTCAATAGACATCATAGCTCTAAATTGCTTAGTTTTTGAGAAAATCGCATTTTTGCAATATGGCGACAGACAGACAGACAAACAAACAAACAGACGAACAGATGGACAGGCCTGATGCATGAAGCCACTCTCGCTGTCACGAGCAGCGGCTTAATAATGGGTACATCTGTAAAGTGCACATTGCACAACATTTCAGCAATCAAAATGACAACAAAATGATAATGAGGACAATAATGATACTGAAAATATGGACAAATAAGGCACCATTAAAATAATGCTTCGCTGTGCCAGTTACTATCACATTCGCAGTGCAGCAAATGTGTGAATGGATCATAAAACAACAACAAAAACGAAGAAATGATTAAATTACATGAAAGAATAAATAGTTCAGAGGACATCATAATGTATACTGACAACATTAGGCTTGAAAGGTGGTTGTACTTCGCGGTTCTGCAGTTTCTGCCAGTTGATATTGCGGTAGAACAGGTGATCTTTAATGTCACGTTCCTCGCCATGTGTCACGCTGCAAGCCAGTCTGGCATTTGGTGCCTTTGTCAGCAACTATATACAGCACAAACACAATCCTCGTCATATATTATACACTGAAAATCCAGGATATATCACAAACGTGGGTTTGAGAGTTGAACAAACTTCTTACTATCAAAATGTAGACAGCATCACCTGTACATGACATAACAACATGCAATGTATTCATAAACCTGGCATCTCACAAAAGACAAAATAGCACGAGTGAGTGAGCAGATTCAATCAGCACAAACCAGGTAATTCAGTGCCATTCAATGTGAAATTATAAGCAA
>Ga0209339_1000799_pt1 | contig 12189 bp, 6 predicted proteins | sample OlaalgELextract3_FD_187376 | JGI IMG/M metagenome (GOLD analysis project Ga0209339, IMG submission 187376) | Olavius algarvensis symbiont microbial communities from Tuscany, Italy - Type A ELBA extract 3 (SPAdes) (version 2) | ecosystem: Host-associated > Annelida > Digestive system >... | reverse complement strand
TAATAAACTTATTCTTGAATTCATTCCTATATTTTACGATCACCAACACCTCAAACATGCCAAGCGGGTTTAGCGGACTACCAATGGGCTAGCGCCTAACCAAACAGCAAAGACGCTTTGGGAATAGATTATCGGATACCCTATCAGCACACCTTAAGACACATAGCTCTGCTATTGCAGAGAGGCTGCGCGCGCTTTGTGTTCGTCAATAGTCTCAACATAATAATAACTCGTGCGGAGTCTCTTATTATTGTTACTTGGGCTTCAGATTTACCACTGCGTAACGTTGTCTTTGGCGTAACGTTGAAGCTTCTTGTCATACACTTCGTCGTTGTTTCCCGCCATCAATAAACTCGGCCCCTTATACCAACGACTAGTGTTATCATCATCATCATCAGTTTAATACGCCAAGTAGGCAGCACTAAGAGAAAAATACAAATAACATACAAAATAAGCAGAATACAATAAAAACAGAGCATGCAAACATACTGATAAAACTCAGTAAACTAAAGAAGTTATAAACTCGCCATGGTCCGTCGCCGCTAAGTGTATTGCACTTGCCGCTGGAACGGTTCATGGCACGCAGTGAAGCCATATATTGGCTCAGAATCGGCTGAATAGCGATTTCTGCCTACCCCACCTGCATTCGACTCCCGCGTTAAGGGGGTTCGCGTCGTAATGTTGCCATGCCTTTTGGTATGGAAAAACTAGAACGGTGTGGCTACCCGATGGTGAAAAATTTTGAAGATACGTATATTCGTTTGGACAGAATCCACGAACGTGACGGACGGACAGACAGGCAGACAGACACACAGACACCGCATGACGGCTAAAGCCGCGCTTGCATAGCGCGGCAAAAATGGACTATAACCTCAGAAACAGTGAATCCTATGTTTTACCCCAATATCTATAAACGTTTTTTGTCAACTGTTACTTGATTTGTAGTTTTGTTTTCTGTAGTCAGCATTGCTTTATCATTGATCTGTACTTTGTCATGCACTTTTTTCGTGCACGTTTGTTGCGTGAATTCAATAAAGTATCAGTATGAATATTCAATGGTTCTATAGATGCTAGTATAGTAGATGCTGATGTAACATCAGTGCTATCTGGAGCACCTTAAAACAAATCAAATGGACTGACTTTCATTTTCTTATTCAGTGGCATGTCTCCCGCAAAAAAATCAATTGCCGTGTATGTTTCACCGTGACTTACTGGGTTAATCAAATATTGGGTCGTGGGTAATGGGTCAACATGTATCGACCCATGACCCATGCGACCCATTCAAATAGGAATCCATTTGACCCACTGGCCCATGACCCATCGACCCATTGTTTGCTGAGACGTGCAGTGAGTAAACACAATACCAGCATGCTGCGCTGAGCGTAGATTTGCCGGTAATCAGGAATTGTCCTAAGTTTTTCTTAAGTTTTTGCCGCGCGATGCTATGCATAAGCGTGGCCTATGCCGTCATGCGGTGTCTGTGTGCGTGTGTGTGTGTCTGTCACGTTCGTGAGTTGTGTCAAAACTAATAAACATATCATCAATTTTTTTCACTATCTCGTACATCCATCATTCTAGTTTTTCCACGCCAAACGGCATAGCAATACTCCGACGGAGACCCCACAAACGGGGGCGTCGAAAGGAGGTGGGGTAGGCAGAAATCGCGATTCTGAGCCTATATCTGGCTTTAATGCCTGCTATTAGCGCTGCAATATGCCAGGTGTTGTCAACAGGGTCGCCGGTGGACGACGGCCACCGTCTCACCGTCTCGCAAGTTATGGCACATCGCTGGCAGTAAGCGGCGATGTTGATTGTGGGAGAAGAAGACGAAATATTTATGACAAGACGCACCAACGTTACGCCAAAGACGACAGAACAGCGCATTTAACTGCACGCAGTGATAAATCTGTAGCCTACGTAACTAACAATAAAAGACTCTACTCGATGTTTTGTACTGTTGCAGGTAACTACTGACAGACACGAAGCATCGCGCGGCCTCTTTGCGACAGCAGAGCTACTTGTTTCATGGAAATCTTAAGCCTAATTCTGACTTAGGAACGGTTGAGAATCGGTCCTCAGGTCTTTAACCTGGTACCTATAAGATCTGCTCTGCAAAGTACGTAACAATTTGTTATCTAGTGTTATCAGTTTTTGCCGCGCTATGCTATGCATAAGCGCGGCCTATGCCGTCATGCGGTGTCTGTCTGTCTGTGTGTCTGTCTGTCTGTCACGTTCGTGAGTTGTGTCAAAACCAATAAACATATCATCAATTTTTTACTGGCGGGTAGCCACACCATTCTAGTTTGTCCACGCCAAACAGCATAGCAATATTCCAACGGAAACCCCGCTAACGGGGGTGTCGAATGCAGGTGGGGTAGGCAGAAATCGCGATTCTGAGCCTATATCTGGCTTGACTGCCTGTGTTAACGCTGCAACAGGCTAGGTGTTGTAAACGCGGTCGCCGATGGACAACGGCCACCGTCTCGCAAGTTATGACAAATCGCTGGTAGTAAGCGGCGGTGTTGATTGCCGGGGGAAAAAGACGACGAAATGTTTATGACAAGAAGCCTCAACGTTTCGTCAAAGACAACAGAGCAGCGCATTTAACTGCACACAGTGACAAATCTGTAGCCTACTGTGACGATGATGATGCTGATGAGGTATAATGAAACCTACTATTGTGAATGTTAAGAATCAAAAATCTCAGAAATTTCAAACAAAATTTATATTCTAAGAGAAATGTACAAATAACATAGGAAAAGAAATGATAATCTATGAATACAATGTCAGCAATGATAACAACACAACAAATATATATCTGAAACTAGGTAAGAAAGGTCCAAACACACGAATGTGTAATAATCTACACCAACTCCTGCCACAGAGAAAGATCTAGAACTCCTAGTCTTCTCTTTACACAGCCTGTCTACCAACAATAGGATTAGAAACAGACTACCACCACAGTCTTACAATCTCTTATAATAAATAAGGACTACAAAGACACTAGATTTGACCGATAGTCAAATCTACACACAACTGAGTATCAAATATACTCCTACACACTGCTCTACTCGCTGGATAATACCAGACAGTGCTACACTTCACACCCAGTGAATTAACCTAGTAACCGTTACTCTGAGGATGGTTACTTCACCACAATAGGCACTACGCCTAGAGTAATATACAACAGTACCTACACAGCGCCCAGTCGTCAACCCGTAACGAAAGAAAGCGATCAGTGGAAAGATCTCCCTTTTATATGAAACTGAACCAATTACAGCCCTCTAGAATATGGAGAAACTTCCATAGGACACCTAAACTGACAAAAATAGAGTAGCGTGATCGAACGATAACAAGTCATAGTCCAAAAATAGATCAAAATCACACAACAGCAACAAATCAGTAAGTAAGACAATAACACAAATAGGCTAGTTTGATGATCAGTCATCCGCGAGGCAGTGATAAATCTGTAGCCTACGTAACTAACAATAAAAGACTGTACTCGACGTTTTGTACTGTTGCATAGACACGAAGCATCGCGCGGCCTCTTTACAGCAGCAGAGCTACTTGCTGTATATGGATATCACCAGTATTAGCATATACCTCAACACCATATAAAACATGTGGGTGCACAAATACAAAATAAATATTTTTACTAAGAGGGGTGCCAGCTTGTTCCTTATTTCTTAAAAGATTTCAATATGTTGTAGATTTTAAAATGTGGGCTTACAACCTTACAGGCGTCAAAATAGCCAAAATTGCTAATTTTTTTGTACAATTTTGGCAAAAAGGGGTATACCCCCTTAAGCCATTTTTACCAAATTTGGCTTGGGTGAGGGAGTCCCAGGTCCGCATCCTCGTGTCAAATTTCACCGTTGTGGCTTTAAAAATATGGGCCTACAGACCCCAAAATAGCCAAATTGGCAATTTTTGGTATAAATTTGCCAAAAGGGGGTATACCCCTTATGCGATTTTTTTTTTAAATTTGGCTTGGGAAAGGGAGTCCCAGATCCGCACCCTCGTGCCAAATTTCATCGTTGTGGCTTTAAAAAGAGCCCCTAAAGAGCCCCTAAAGAGCCCCTAAAATCGCGAAAAATGGTAATTTTGGTATAAACTTTCCCCTAACAAAAATATTCAGGGGGGACGACAGAAAAAGTTGAATATAGGTGCACAACTACAAGCTTCCCTCTATGCAATAACACCATAATTGCTTTGAAAATTACACTGCTTCATAGCGTTTCTGTTATCACAAACTTCCTAATTCCAAAGCGTGACAAACAGACAAAAAATACACTTTTTCGTCTACAGCCGGCGCGCGACCAACGATCCCCAACATACTTGGCACGATGATAGAGGAGGTCCGTCCCATTTGTGCACCCCTTAACTTTTTTTGATCCGATCAGTAGTTTCGCCGCTATGGGCTATTGAAAATTTGTGGGAAAATGTTCCCACCGCGGGAAAATTGCTTATAACTTATAACTTGGTTGTTTATCCCCGACAGTGACAAAATTGTAAAATTAAACGATACCTATAGACGCGTACAAACGCTGAGAATTTCGTAAAAATACTGCAAACGTGTCGCCCCGGAGGCACCAATTTATGGCCAAAATTCGAAATTTTGACAGTTTTGGGGGCTATATTCCCACATTTCTGTCCCGATAAACGTGAAATTTCACGTTTATCGGGGCAACGTGTCGCCCCTGTGGGGCGAAAAAAAAACCATTTTTGGACCACTGAGTAAAAACAATACCGGCATGGCTGCACGATTATGGGATTATCCGCATACCTCTATTCATAGCTGGGTTGGGACAGTTGGCATAGTAGGGGAGTGGGCTGCGGTGTGGTGGGCGAAGTTGAGATCAGCGCTGTCTCCTGATTGGTCGTTGAATTAGCCAATGGAAGCAGCTTAGGTAGACTGTGACTGTGAGCGTGTCGGAAACTTAACTGCTGTTACGTCCGCTTAAGCTAAAACAAGTGTATCGGAGACGATACGAAAGCCGCCGCTCGTCAAAGCCTAAACTGCATTAAAACTTAAAAAAAAAATATGGCGAAAAACGATTTTCCATATGGCGGATAGAATTTTCATCGCGCGTCAGCATACTGACGCGCGATATTGATATAGCAATTGTGTCCGTCTGTCCGTCCGTCCGTCTGTCCGTAACGTTCCGGTATCAGATGAAAACGGCTTAACATATCGTCATAAATTTTTCACCATGCGGTAGCGCAATCATTGTTTTTATCAGCATCAAACATCTTCACGAAATTCCGACGGGGTCACCCCCTGCGGTGGCGCTAAATACAGGTGGGGTATAAAAATTTCGCGATTTTCTACCAATAAGTCGCTATATCTCGCAAACGATACAAATATCGCCATAGTTACTATGGAAGGCGAATAGGAACTCGTATGCGATCTATCAAATGGTGCCATTTCCAAGGACCTTGAACGTACCTTAACCCTGCTTTCAAGGTCACGTCACTCTTTGACGCCAAATATCTCACAAACGGCTACAGATACGGCCATAGTTACAACAGAAGGCGAATAGGAAACCGTACCCAAGCTTTTGAATGGCACCAATTTTAATGACATTGAGTGATTTCTAACCCCGATTTCAAGGTCACGATATTATTTAACGTCAAAAAACTCGAAAATGGTACAAGATAGCGCTATATTTACAATGGCCGACGAATAGAAAGTCGCATATGGTCTATCGAACGGCGCCATTTTCAATGACCTTAAACGACCCCCAACCTGGTTTCCAAGATCACGCCATTGTTTGACACTGAATATCTCCGAAATGGCCAGAACTGTCAATGCCCGAAATAAACAAATTGGTATCATCAGCAAACAATTTCACATTTTCACCTGGCAAGACATTAGCAATGCTTTTTGCATGGATGGAAAGACAATTCAATGCTTGCCAACCCCTTCGCTGCATACAACAGAAATAAAATGTGACCCAACACAGATCCTTGAGGTACACCACAAAGAACATTAGTCAAAGAAGAACTGGTTTTGTTAACAACAGTATACTGCTGCCTATCACTCAAATAGCTTTTACACCATTATTAGCTACACCACGAATGCTATAGGACTGAAGTTTATAATAATAATAATAGACAAATTTATACAGCGCCATACAGGCCGACGGAAGGCTACAGTGGCGTTGGTGACCGTTCACGCGGTGTGGTGACAGGAACAGGAAAGTGTATGCGACTAGTCAAGTTTCGCGATCCCAAGTGTCAGCCAAAATAATTTACACAAAAAGTGACGACACGCTAACGATCTGGTTACACAAATGCACTTGACGTGTTTCGATTGTCATACTGAAATCAGTGAAAGCGGCTAAAGATACACAGCTAGTTACAACATTCACACATCGAGTAAGCGAGATGTTGGATGATGTCACGATAGCCATAAAATGTATGTTAAACGATCACACATCAGACAGTGTGAACACTAGCAATCACCGCCAAAATACTGAGTGCACTCCGGTTTATAGCTAGTTTCGGCATGGTAAGTTGCGGTAGCTGCGACTCCGAAGACAACGATTATGACTATGATGATGATGATGATGCCGACGACGATTCCAATGATCGAGAGTACAAGTGATGCGATCCCGAGCTGGCGAGCGGACTGTGGTGCACTAGCTGCTTGGCCTTTGGCAGGCACGTCTAAGTCGAAGGCAATAAGTCTGAAGAGACATCCACAACACCAGAAGACGAAGCACAAGAGGATGATGTGCGCAACGAAGGACTGTATACGCACTGGCTGCACGACCACTAGAAGTTCCTGAGTGACGCCCACCTGCTGTGACGCCGACTGGGTAGGTACTCCTGCGTGTGGGTAACCGTAATAGGCCGCCGTAGGAGCAGGTGCTTGTCGTGGATAGTAAGCTCCGTGCTGATCATAGTACAAGCCAGGGATGTTAAGGCCTCGAGGCCTGTGTGGCCTCGAGGCCAAATTATTCGGCCTCGGCCTAGGCCTCGGCCACGTAGTATTTGGCCTCGGCCTCGTAGATATTGGCCTCGTGGCCTCGAACATGACATTAATTAATATTTACAATGTAGTCATCGACGTTCATTTACTGGAGAAACTCGTGTTTCTGAAGTGCAACGAGTACTGCTAGGACTTAAGAGTTACTTAGTTAGGACATTGGCTGAGATTATAGATCACTTGTGACAATTTGTTCCTATATAATGTTTTATATTTCTACAGTACCGGGCCTCGGCCTCGGCCTCATACATTTTGGAGTCGGCCTCGGCCTCACTCTTTCTGGCCTCGGCCTCGGCCTCGTGCCAAGTTGGCCTCGTTAACATCCCTGGTACAAGCCTTTTGTGTCTCGCTCAAGCGGAAAATACGGAGGTTGAGCGCTGGACATGACGACCACTGAACTGAAGAGAATAGAGCAGAATGTCATGGTTAACTGTGTCGAAATTTTTCTGGAGACCAAGATAAATTCTCACAACAGACCAGGTGCAAGGAGATATTGAATAAATTGCTTGAACATTTAAACAAGAACTGTTTGCGAAGAACGCGCGATCTGTTGCGATAGTTATATCGCAAACAGATGGCGCGTCAGCTGTGCACACACGTCGAGGGCATCTACCGGGTGGGCCAAATTAAACGGGGCCAATGCAGTTTCTTTCGTCGTAGTAAAACACATTTTAGAGAATTTTGATAATTTTTCCTGTTAGGGGTCGCGGACAATGAGACTACATCTTCGATGGCTTCATTTTTTTCTAATTTATTTCAGCGTATGTATTTTGAGTAATAAGATGTAGGAAGACTGGGTCGCCGTCATCTATAGACACTTCATCGTACGCGGTATTTACATGTTTCCAAAATTTGCGGCGTAAGCTTACAAATTTCCAATAAAAGCGAAAACTCCCCAAAGTTTCTACTTGATTGAAGCCGAACTGTAACCATGAGTGTACAGTATGAAATCGCCAGACGTTTTTTGCTTTCTTTCTAGCCTCATCGTAACGGTTATTCATCATGGTGATGAGAATGTTGAGAAGGATAATTGTAGCACAGCAAAGGTATATGGCGAACATTGTCTGTAGTAAACGAATACGAACCACGTCGTTTCCAAAAGTTTCTTTCATAAAATCTCCAGTGGTCAGGGCAGAAGCAAATACGTTGTATAATGTATCAAAGTAGTCAGTGTGGCCAAGCAGCGCCTTCTCTCGTAGTAGATGAATAGCTGACGAAAAACTGAGAAGAACAAAAGAGAATACTATCCCGAAATTGATCAATATATCTTTTAAAATGATGTCTTTTAGAAGAAACGAAAATATACTAGCATCCTCCAAAGCGTTAATGAAAAATGACAAAGTGACTATCCATCCAATAAGGAAAATCACTGACGTAAGTGGTAAATATAACTTGTGGCATATAAAAGTTGTGACGTACCAACCCCATAAAATAGGCGCTAACAGAAGTCGCGCAGAGAGGCATCCACGCAATATCTGTCCCAATAGTCTACAAGTACAGTGACATCGAAAGTACAAGGTTCCAAAAAACAGGGCGGTTGGCCATAGCAGCCAAAGGAAATTCGTTATTGCATAAGATAGCGGAACATTGACCACCACAAAAGGTTCCGGTGGGATTGTTGATAAGTTGCATTCAGTCAGTAAGTTGTTTAAGTTGAGCTGGTATTGCAAACGGCAAAAAGAAGGCATGTAAAATGCCGAAAAGCAAATCATATGAGTCAGCTGAATCACTGCCATTACAAAGTAAATAAACTGTACGTAGCTGCACATTGGTTGCGTGATCGTCAGAAACGGTTCTAAGTGTAAAATGTCCGTGTTTTCCCACAGGTGTCTGTTCGCTGTGATCAGATGAAGGTATGACCGCTTGGGTGGTGAACGTGGGACTACATCTCCTACATCTGCTTCCTCTACTGGTTGAACTCTGGATCGGGCAGTTAGCCTACGCAGCTTTTGTAAGACTGGCCCACCATAGTCGGAAGTAACAAAATCGGTGATGTCATACTTTACATTGTGGCTTTTGTCTGTTATTTTGAAAACGCCTGGAGTGTTTACGATTTCGTTTAGAAACACTTTGTCGCCCTTTATTATTGCGTATTCTAATACATTTCTGTCGCCGTGGTTGCTTAACTTTTTACGCTCCGTTAATAGGCGTAACATGATTTTGCGTTTTTCCTTTCCGTATGCTTCTGGTTCCGTTCCCCGCCTTGGATAACGCTCTTGATTTCTGACAGATCTGTGTTTCAACCAGTCCCAAAGAACACAATTTTCGGTTATCGTGCGGTACACTCCAACCAGTTTGTCGGTCATTGTTGGATTAGCTACCGATTCGTCGATCAGATGAAACAAAATTTTCTCAGAGATATTTGCACCGTACTTAATCAACAGGGCCACGGCTTTTGCGTTTCCTCTCTTGGCGCAAATTTCTAACAGTGTCGGTCCTGTCTTGGTCTTTTGGTCTTGGCGCAATGTTTCTTCTGTCTCGGTCTCGATACTCGTCATTTCCCAGCCTGTCTTCGCCGGTGTAAACACTTCCAACATGGAGACAATTACGTCGGGATTTTCTGCTCTGGCGGCAATGTGAAACGCTGTTTCACCGTTATTGTTCTTAATGCTTGGGTCAATACTTTCCAATGTCTGAATAAATTTGCGTGATGTATGTTCGTTATCTGCGGCAAAATGAAGTGCCGTATTGCCTCTTGTTGATTCGTCGACGTTGTCTCCACGAATAATTTCGTTCTTTATCGTGTTCGCTTTCTCGATCAGCAGTTTGGCGATCTTCGGGTTTGGTTCGGTGGATGACGCGACGAAGTGTAGTGGCGTCAAACCTTGATTGTCACGTTTGGCAACTGCTCCGACGTCGAACAAAAATTTCACGTCTTCGAAGTTGCCGCATTCTGCTGCAACATGTAGTGCCGTAACGCCACTTTGGTCTGTTTTGTTCACGTATGGACGGCAATGTGATGCTAAAAACAAGCAAGCACCACTCCTGGCTGCCTGAAGCAGTAACTCAGCTTCCGGTCCTCCGCTATGCTCAGCCGAAGAGACTGAGACTATTGGTGAAGAAGAGACTATTGGTGCACTACTGTCTACTTCATCGAAGCTCTTAGCTTCCTGGTCTCCTTCATTTGCAGCCGCCGCTTCGTAAATAGCCCGAAATGCCGGATTTGACTCAACAGCTGCTACGAATCTTTCCAGTCTTCCACCTTGAACATGACTGGGATATTCCTCTTTCGTTGTGTCTAGCCACCTTTTATAAGGTGGATCCCCGGTATTCATGGTTCGTCACAATCAGTTACCTCGTCCAACAGACTACAGTTGTTACAACTGAAACGTCTCCTGTACATCATGCATATTTCATACACAAGTTTATGCTGTATCATTCAAACACGCTATTATTGTTAGACCTACGCCACACTGTGTCTCAAAAACTGGACCCGTACGATTAATATGATATAACTTCACCGATTACAACATTTACTATTTTTGGGTAGAGATAGACCTTATTCAATGTTGAAAAGTTTTAAATTGGCTTAGAACCAGCTGCGTGGTTTCCATAACAATGGTAGGGACTTGATGGTCTGTGTTCCTAAAAAAAACCGGACCACAGGCCTACGATATTTTGACATAACTTAACAAAAAGTTCTTTTTTAATTTACATAAATTTCAGAAATATTCTGTTTTCAATATTCTTTATTATTCAAGCTCAGTGTTAGAAGTCAGTTGTTTTTGTAGCAGTGTACTAGCTAAAGCGGTACTATCGGTATCTTTAACTGCGCGTCATTCCACAGTTTATACTGCTTTATAAACAGAAAAGTCAAATCTTTTATAGCAAACATTGTTTCTGTCGAAACAGTATGCAGTGTCAAAAATTACAACAAGTGTTCGAAGTGCAGTTTTTCCGCTCTGAGACAGGCCCACAATCGTTTTGCCTCTCGCTTATTGCTCTGTCTATAGCACGTTCGCAGTCTTCCCGAAAATTCGCTGTTCGGGTGTATCGAGTCGCTACGTTGTTATGAAAACCACGCAGCTGGTTCTAAACCAGTTTAAAAGCACATTTTACCATAGTAAACTGAGAATTAAATAAGGTCTTTCTCTAGTACAAAAACAGGTAGTAAATGTAGTGAATTGGCGAAGTAATGTCATATTAATCGCAGATTCGTAGGGTCCCGCATTTGAGACGCTGTGTATAATGTGCAACATTGTTTTGTTCATACATTAAATTTAGGAGTCAGGATTGACCTTGTCTTCGAGGTGAGCTTTCCACTCAGTGCTGAGGCCGTTAGAAACATCGGCCCAATGCACATGAGGCGTCAGGATTTTTCCTCAGAAAAATTTGAAACTACACAATACTCGCCCTTGCTTCCCACGTGCCCCCTTTCCTCCTTTCCTCACCTCTGAGGGGCACCGCGTCCTTCCCAAAATCTAGTTATGGGGTCTGTGAGCGCTGTACGTACGCTCCTCATGCAGCGCTCCGGGCGGAGCCCGGCCACTGAGATTTTTTGGTGCACTCTACGTCAAAAAATACGCTTTTGGTGGCAACAACATTCAGCCTTTTTCTAGGCTTTTTGTCAGCCTGAAAGTAGGTTTTTGACAAAATATCCCACATAATACGCCTCGTACGTAAACGTTATATCAACCGTATAGTTACAAATGATGGTTTGCTTGAGATATTACTCCTCAAGGTAGCAAAGCGATGCCAGTAGCATCGGCGATGTCGGTCCGTGGTGGTCTGCTGTTATTTTCTACATCTACCGATTCCAATTTCAGTCAATGGAATTGCAGAATGGGGTTTTCTGTTAATTAAAATGTCTGTCATTATGTCATTCTGTCTGTGAGTAGGATTACTGCAAAAAAAATAATCAGCATATTTCACTGGAACTTGGTGTTGTGATTGGGCCTATCGATGTTAACTGATTAACTTTTGTTGGTATTCCGGACGCGGATTTCGGATCAATTTGCGCCATCTCGCTATTGCGGAATAGTTGATTTTGGGAGCTTTATTATCATTTCTCATACAGTCGCCGGCCGATTTTTAAGCGCCTCACTTTACTTTAGTATAAGAGGCGCTTATTGAGATAGGATGTGTCGTGACGTCGTTGGTCGTTGGTTGGTTGGTCGTTGGTTGGTCGTTGGTTGGTTGGTCGTTGGTTGTCACGCGCGTGCACTGTGGCCAAACGGTGCATCCTAGGCCTATAG
>Ga0209339_1000798_pt1 | contig 12190 bp, 9 predicted proteins | sample OlaalgELextract3_FD_187376 | JGI IMG/M metagenome (GOLD analysis project Ga0209339, IMG submission 187376) | Olavius algarvensis symbiont microbial communities from Tuscany, Italy - Type A ELBA extract 3 (SPAdes) (version 2) | ecosystem: Host-associated > Annelida > Digestive system >... | reverse complement strand
TAACCTGAAGCACAGCAGATTGCTGCTTTAACCAATTTTTCAAAGAACATTGACCAAATTTAAAATGTTGGACCTACAATTTTGTAATTTATTCTGATCAATTTTAAGTTTATGCGCAGGCTCTATAGTAAAATCCTTTTTGATCCATCAGCCCGGTGTGTGTGCCGCTTTCGATAATCCGGCCGCGCTTCAGCACAATGATGCGATCGGCATTGCGCACCGTCGACAGGCGGTGGGCCACGACCAGCGCGGTGCGGTCTCTCATCAACTTTTCCAGGGCCTGTTGGATGCGCAGCTCGGTCGGGGAATCGATGTAGGACGTGGCCTCATCGAATAAAATGAGCTGGGGGTTGCGCGCAAAAGCCCGGGCAATTGAGATGAGCTGACGCTCGCCGCTCGATATGGAAGCGCCGCCCTCACCCAACACGGTGTCCAATCCCTGGGGCAAGCGGTCTATCAGGGGGCCGCAATTGGAGGCCTCGATAACAGACCTTTGCTGATCTTCGTCGACTGCGTTCTGGGATTGGAATATGTTTTCCCGAATGGAGCCGGAAAATAAGAAAGGGTCCTGCATGACCAGGGCGATTTTCGATCGAAACCAGGCCGGATCGAGTTGCCGGAGATCGTGATTATTGAGCAGCACCCGTCCGGATGACGGATCGTAAAAGCGGGGCAGCAAGTTGATCAGCGAGGTTTTGCCGGCGCCGGTGGGCCCAACCACCGCCACGGTTTCACCGGCCGGCATGCCGAACGTGATGTCCTGCAGGATCGGCTCACCGCTGACATAGCTGAAATTGACGTTGTCAAATTGAATATGCTCGATATTTTGCTGCTCTATGGCCTTTTGGTTTACCGGGGCTGCCGGAATCGGCAGGCGGTCCCGGCTGTCCATGATCAGAAAGATTCGTTCGGCGGATGCCATGGCATTTTGCAGGATATTATATTTTTCAGCCAGGTCGCGGATGGGCCTGAAAAACATCCTGATGTAGGAAATGAAGGCTACCAGGGCTCCCAGGCTCAGCGTGCTGCTGAGCACGCCGCCGCCGCCGAAAAATATCACCAGGGCAACCGCCACCACTCCCAGAACTTCGATCAGCGGCATAAAGATGGCGAGCACATGGATTTGCCGCATTCCGGCCAGATAATTTTCGTGGTTCAATTTTTCAAATCTACGATAGTTGCTGATTTCCTGGCGGAACAGTTGAATCACCCGGATCCCGCCGATGGTTTCTGAAAAGCGGGTGTTGATTTCGGCCACTTTTATGCGCAGCTCCCGAAAAATATCCCGCGCACGCCGCGAAAATATCAGTGAGGCATACACGACCACCGGCAAAACGACAAAGGAGATCAGCGCCAGCTTCCAGTTCAAGACCAGCATCACCACGGCGATGCCGCCGAGCAGAAAAAGATCTTTAAAGATCATCGAAATGACCGAGGTGAACAGCTCGTGCATGTTTTGAATATCGTTGGTTACGCGGGTGACCAGGCGTCCCACCGGGTTGCGGGTGAAAAAGGCAATCGCCAGGCTCTGGATGTGGACAAACAGCTGCATGCGCAAATCATGCATGAGCATGTGGCCGGTGTATTCCATGATCATTCTCTGGACAAAACTCAATATGAAGTTGACCAGCACCAGGGCCACGAACACGGCTGCCAGAGCACCCAAGCCGGCTATATCTTTGCGCCGTAAGATATTCAGGTCAGACTCCTCCAATTGGTGCAGGGCGCTATATGCAATGCGGGCCGTGCGGCCTTCAACCAAAAACAGGGTGCCGTATTTGTCTACCAGAGCCTGAAGGTCGGGATTGGCTAAATCCACTGCTATGATGCGCCGGCGGGAATTATCGCCTGTTTTACTATCATCCGCTTGCTGCTGATCAAATTGCGGTACAATGTAGCGGTCAATGGCGATTTTGGTGACATACGGCAGGGCAAGATCCAGAACGGTGATTAACAGGACAAGCCCGATGGAGCCGAAGAGCAGCAGCCGATAGGGTCGGGTGAAAGGATAAAGCCGTTTCAGCAACTTCACATCATAGGGTTTGCCCAGCTTTTTTTCCTCAGAATATCCGTAGTCATGCGGCATCTAATTCCTCTTCGATCTCTTGCAGGCGATACGTTTGGGCGTAATAATTGTCGGCGGTCATTAGCTGCCGGTGCGTTCCTGATTCCACCACGTGTCCCTGGTCGAGGGCGATGATCCAGTCCGCATAACTGAGGGCGGATAGCCGGTGGGATGCGATCACGATGGTTTTAGCGCCCGCCGTTTGACGGATCGTGTTGATGATGGCGGTGCCGGTTTCCAGGTCCACCTGGCTGATCGGGTCATCCAGAATCAGAATGCCGCTATCTTTCAGCAGGCAGCGGGCTAAGGCCAGGCGCTGTTTCTGGCCGCCGGAGAGGATAATTCCTTTTTCTCCGACCACGGTTTCAAAGCCGTCGGGAAAGCTCTGGATGGTTTCATGCAGGACGGCATCTCTGACCGCTTTTTCAAGGCGCTGTTCGGGGATGTCCGAATTGCCGAAAGTAATATTGTCGCGAATCGTCCCGGCGAACAAAAACGGTTCCTGGGGGATATAGGCAATGTGTGATCTGAGATCATTTATTTTCAGGCTGCGAATATCATTTCCGTCGAGCAGAATTTTACCATGCTGTTGTTCATAAAGCCTCGGGATCAGGCCGATCAGAGTTGATTTGCCGCAGCCGGGGGGGCCGACAATGCCCAGCACCTGGCCCGGCCCGATGGACAAGTTGATATTGCTGAGGGCGGCCGCCCCGGCCGAATTTCCATTGGATGCATAGCTGAAAAAGACATTTTCAAAAACAATATGTCCCTCAGCGCTTTCCAGATCCCGGGCATCATGCCCATCGCGGATTGCGGGAACGGTCTGCAAAATTTTATTGATGCGGTCCAATGAGGCCCGGCCCCTTTGAATGAGGTTGGTTACCCATCCCAGGGCCATCATGGGCCAGGTCAGCAGCCCCAGATAACTGATGAAAGCCACAAAGTCACCCGGCGTAATGGTTTGCAAAATCGTCTGGCGGCCGCCGAGGTAAAGAACAATGGCCAGGCTTAAATTCGTAAAGAGAAGCATCATGGGGAAAAAGGTGCCGATAATTTTCACCAGGCTGATATTTTGATGGATATATTCTCGTGAGACGGTTTCCACCCGGCGGGATTCCTCTGCCCGACGATGGTGGGCTTTGATAATGCGAACGCCAACGAAACGTTCCCGAATCACTTCGGTCAATTCGGAAAATGCTGCCTGGACCGCCTGATAGCCACGATGCATTCTTTTGGAAAAAAAACGGGTGCTGACAACGATCAGCGGCATGGGAATGAGCACGAATGCGGTTAATTTGATGTTGATATAGGCCATAAAGCCGATGGCCGCCAATCCCAGAACGATGGCGTCATTGATCGCCACCATTCCCATGCCGGTGGCCATTCGGATTTGTTGAATATCATTGGTGGCGTGGGCCATCAGATCGCCGGTTTTGACGTCATCGAAGTATGAGGCTGACAAGGTTTGCAGGTGATTGAACAGGGTATTGCGCAATCCCTCTTCGACTCTGCGTGACGTGCCCAGCAGGCATCGCCGCCAGATGTAGCGAAAGATTCCGACCAGCACCGCGATGCCGACCATGAGGAGCGCATAGGACAGCAGTCGCGCGGTATCTATTCTAAAGGCAGTCAAATCATCGACGACCCATTTGAAGATGCGGGGGATGATGAGTTGAAGTACATCGACGACGATTAAACTGAGCAGCCCGGCGATGATCTTAGCGCGATTTTCAATAAAATAAGGCTTGATCAGGGATGTCACTGATGGTCGGCTTTCTGTATCTGGCGGCTGTTTTTTTGTCACTGGCTGCGGTTTTCGGGTTGCGGGTTACGGGTTACGGGTTGCGAGTTACGGGTTTCGGGTTACGAGTTACGGGTTGCGAGTTACGGGTTGCGAGTTACGGGTTTCGGGTTGCGTGTTACGGGCTGCGTGTTACGGGCTGCGTGTTTCTGGTTAGGGGTCTCGAATGACGAGTCGCCCATTTTTCTTCCTTAAATTTAATACGTCGTTTATCAATTCGGTATTGCGAAAATTGTGCGAAACATTTGCTGATATATTTGTAAAGCACTCACAAACAGGCACAATCTTCAATTTTCAATTCCGGCTTGTCCGGGTTGGGTTGCATAAATATAAGGGCAGTATAATGTAACTGCAAGAAATTTGACCAAAAGGTTTAGGGTATAGGATGGAAGGTATAAGGTATACGGATTAGGGTGCAAGGTTAAGAAGGAACGGCATTCGGCATTCGGCTTTGGGTGTTCGGCTCAAGTGACATGGTCTATACGAAACAAATCCGCAATCCCTCCGGGCCGGAGGCCGCAATCCGCAATCCGCGATCCGCAATCGATTATTTCCGACTTTGCCTCGCCTGAGCTCGTCGAAGGCCGAATTCTATAATCCGTCCTCTGTCCTCTGACCTCTGTCCTCTGATCTCTGTCCTCTGTCCTCTGTCCTCTGACCTCTGTCATCCGGCATCGAGCATCGAGTATCCAGCATCCAGCATCGAGCATCGAGTATCCAGCATCCAGCATCGAGCATCGAGTATCCAGCATCCAGCATCGAGCATCAAGTATCCAGCATCCAGGATCGAGCATCGAGTATCCAGCATCCAGTATCGAGCATCGAGTATCCAGCATCCAGTATCGAGCATCGAGTATCCAGCATCCAGTATCGAGCATCGAGTATCCAGCATCCAGTATCGAGCATCGAGTATCCAGCATCCAGCATCGAGCATCGAGTATCCAGCATCCAGTATCGAGCATCGAGTATCCAGCACCCAGCATTGAGCATCCAGATCACAGCATCCATATGCGGTTTGGAATCATTGACTTTATTCAGGCCGGTTGTTATTGTACCCCCTATGGAATCAGGAAGTATTGTGGAATATATCGATCGGCAAAAAATTTTGTGCGCGGTTGTTCTGGAAGTCAAAAACCAACGGTTGCGGCTTCTAACCGAAAATAATCGCGAAGTCAAACTTTCGGCCGGCCGGCTGCTGCATAAAGATAAAGCACGCCTCAACGTGTCCATGGGCCGCGACAAAATGGTCGATGCTTTGCGGGAAGTCGCCAGCAAACGCAAGGCCCTGCTGACCCAGGTGGATATCAAGGACCTTTGGGAGATCCTCAATACGGAACAAGTGTGGATTGATCTGGCGACGATGACGGAGTTTTGTTTTCCGGACAGCCCCGGCGGAGATCACGAGTCGGCGGTCATCCGGGCTTTTTTCGATGACCGGCTGTATTTCAAGTTTAACCTGGACCAGTTTTTTCCCAATTCCGTCCAGCAGGTCGAACGTCTGGCTGCGCAGCGGCAGGAAGAAGCCCGCAAAAGCCGGATTATCGAGCTTGGTGGCGATTGGCTGAAAAGCCTGGTAAATGGTTCCTCACCGCCGGCTGAGGTGGACGAGGAGGATACTCGGGAATTTGTCGATATCCTGAAATCTTATTACTTGTTTGAGAAGGAGAGCAAAGATCATGCCCTGGCCCGGGCCATTATCAGCAAATCCGGTTTGGATTGGACCACCGGACTGTTTCCGATTTTGGTTAAATTGGGGGTTTTTTCTGAGAACGAAAATATAGAATTGCTGCGCTCCGGGATCGTGTCTGAATTTGAGAAGACGATCCTGCAAAGTGCGGATTGCATCGTAGCTGCACCCCAGGACTACTTGGCAGATGGCGTCCGCCAGGATTTGACATCTCTATCGCTGATGACAATCGACGGGCAATCGACCCTCGATTTCGACGATGCCTTGAGCATCGAAAAAATTGGTGAGCAGTATCGGCTTGGCATTCATATCGTTGATGTGGGCCATTTCGTGCGCAAAGGCGACGCCATTGACCAGGAAGCGCTGGCCCGTGGAAGTTCCATTTACATGCCTGATCATAAGATATCCATGCTGCCGGCGACCCTTGCCGAAGGGCTTTGCAGCCTGAAAGCCGACAAATTGCGCCCGGCCATCAGCACGATGGTTAATTTCAGCCCTTCGAAAGAAATTGTAGACTACGAAATTATACCCAGCTTGATTAAAGTCGACCAACAACTCACCTATTACGACGTTAATCTGGCAGCCGACCAGAACCAGGATATCATCATTTTGCGAGATATCGCCGAAAAATTTCGGCAGCGCCGATTGGAAGGCGGCGCGGTTCAGATTACGGTGCCCGAGGTTAACGTCTGGTTGGCAGATGATCAAACCATTTCCGTGAATAAAATCAACCGCGAAAGCCCCGGCCGGATGCTGGTTTCTGAAATCATGATTTTAGCGAACTGGCTGATGGCTAAATTTCTGGCTGAAAACGACATGCCGGCAATTTTCAGGTCACAGCCGGATCCCAGGGAGCGGCTTTATCGGGGCGATGAGGGCACTTTGTTCCAGAATTGGATGCAGCGCAGGTATTTGAGCCGGTTTGTGCTGGACCACACGGCCAATAAGCATTCGGGACTCGGACTGGATGCTTATGTAACGGCAACGTCACCCATCCGCAAATATTTTGATTTGACCACCCAGCGCCAATTAAGGGCGCTGCTCGGCCTTGAACAGGCTTACACCGCGGACGAAATCGACCAACTCATTCAAATGCTGCAAGTGCCGATGAGCAGCGTTGGTAAAATTCAACATGGACGGCACCGCTACTGGCTCCTGAAATACCTCGAACAGCACGTCGGCCGCAAAGAAGAGGCGATTGTACTGATTAAACGCCGCAACAATTACCAGATCCTGCTGACCGAATACATGGTTGAATGCGATCTGCCCCTGTCCAGCGGTCTGCAACTGAAACCCGAAGATCTTATCCAGGTCACGATTCAAAATGTCAGCGCCAGAAAGGACCTATTCCAGGTCGCCATCGGTTAGGTCAGAGGACAGAAGACAGAAGACAGAGGGCAGAGGGCAGAGGACAGAAGACAGAGAGCAGAGAGCAGAGGGCGGAAGACAGAGATCAGAGGGCAGATTTTCGATTGCGGATTTCGGAATGCGGATTGCGGATTGGTTTCTTATCGACCATTTCACTCGGGCCGAACACCGAAAGCCGAATACCGAATACCTAGTACCCAATACCCAATACCGAATACCGAATACCTATTTTATCGCCACAACCTGCCCACCGGTGATTTTTTGCAGTTCTTCGGGTGTTAATTTAAATACCGCCCTGGGCGTCCCGGCGGCGGCCCAGATTTCATCATACTGCAAAAGATCTTCATCGATTAAAATGCGAATGGGATGGGCGTGGCCCACCGGGGGAACACCGCCGATGGCAAATCCGGTTTTCTCCCGCACAAAGCCGGCATCGGCTTTTGACAGCGGTTCGGAAAACAACTCCGCCACTTTCTTTTCGTTGACCCGGTTGGCGCCGCTGGCTGCCACCAGCAGCGCTCGGTGCGATTTTTTACCACGAAATATCAGGGACTTGATAATCTGGCCGACCTGGCACCCAACGGCCCGGGCAGCGTCATCAGCAGTGCGGGTAGATTGCGGCATTTCGACGACCCGGCAGGCAACACCGTGTCGGTTTAACGCCTCCTGAACTTTGCGGGCACTTGAACTTAAATCCTGTGACATGTGGTTCACCTTGGCATTTTTTTAAGCAGGACTGCGATTGAAAAAAATGCGGCAGGGAAGCTGGGAGGCCAGGAGGCCGGCTGGCCCATAGTATTAATGGCCGAAATGTTTTCTCAGCTTCCCAGCTTCCGAGCTTCCGAGCCTCCTGGCCTCCCAGCTTCCCAGCTTCCCAGCTTCCCAGCTTCCCATCTTCCCAGCTTCCCATCTTCCCAGCTTCCCAGCTTCCCAGCTTCCCAGCTTCCCATCTTCCCAGCTTCCCAGCTTCCCAGCTTCTCAGCTTCCAACCCTCCCAGCCTCCCAGCCTCCCTGCCTCCCAGCCCGGCAACGCCGGTCTCCTTGACTGGAACTGATTTGTAAATATATTACCTGGTTCAAGCCAAAAGTTCAATGCATTCTATTTTATAGCAGGTACTGAATATTTTTCTTGAAAAAATAAATCAAATAAATTACAAGTCTATTTGATAAATAAATCATATTCAGGGAGCATCAGAGCAATGGGAATCCAAGAGCGCAAAGAGAGAGAAAAGGAGCGTCGGCGGCAGCAGATCATGGTCGCTGCCAAAAGAGTTTTTTCAGATAAAGGCTTTAACAAGGCCACAATGGAAGATATCGCTCAAGAGGCGGAACTCAGCCCTGGTACTCTATACCTGTATTTTAAAAACAAAGAGGAGCTCTATGCCTCCCTTTCACTGCGGATACTGCAATATTTGCTTATCCGGGTTGAACATGTCAACGATGAGAAAGACACCAACCCCGAGGAAAAACTCAAGGCTCTGATGGACGCGATGTATGACGTCTATGAGTTCGATCCGTTGATCATCATCAACATGTTTCATCTGCAGTCCAGCGAAACGCTAATGAATTTATCGCCCCAGCTGATGGCCGAGATCAAGGATTTATCCCGCAAGTCGCTGGGTTCAATCGCTCAAATTTTTCAAAACGGCGTCGACCAGGGCCTGTTTGTCAACCATCATCCGGTTGCCATGGCCGATACCTTCTGGGCCTTGTTCTCGGGCGTGGTGCTCTGGCTGACCTCTAAAAGATTAATCAACCAGGAAAAAGATTACCTCAAACAGACCCTTGAACTCGCTTTTGAAATCTTCGGCCGGGGGGTAAAAAAATAGGTTAAAATAGCCGTGTTATTTCGTCCACTTCAAATCGGGGCCAGTCGATCGACCGGCCTTCCTTGAATGCGCTGATTCCCTGACCGGGATCCAATACCTCCCCAATGCAGGTTATTTCGATGCCGCTTCCACGAATTTTCTCCAGCAGGCTTTTATAGCCGGATTCGCGGCAGCAAATCAGGAGGCTGCCGGAACCGATCAGACCCAGCGGTTGAATACCCAGCAGACGGCCAATTTTTTTGGTTTCGGCAAACACCGGTATCGCGTCCATAGCGATTTTGATATGATGCCCCCCGGCAATGCTAAATTCCTCGAGCGCCGTGGCCAATCCGCCCTCGGTTACATCATGCATGGCACTGGTTGCGCTGGATCGAGCGGCGATTCGGGCCTCCTCGATGATGCTGATATCGGCGAGAAACCGGCGGCATCGTTCAATCTCGGAAGCGGCGAGACCGAGGTCCGCCAGCCGATCCCCGAACTCGCGGGCAATAATGGAGGTTCCTTCGACGGCAACGCCTTTGGTCAACAACACTCGATCGCCCGTTGCCATATTGCGCTTGTCGATTAACTTGTTCCGGGCGACAGTACCTGCCATCATGCCGGTGACCACCGGCCGATTAACCGCGTCGGTTACTTCGGTATGTCCGCCGCAAAGCGTAATTTGCCAGCGTAGGCAGAATTCCTTGAGTTCATTGATGACCTGGTCGATTTCATGCGGTGTGACGCCGCAGGGAAACAGCAAAGTGGTAAGCAGCCAACGCGGCGTGGCCCCAGAAGTGGCAATGTCATTGGCGTTGACCAAAACGGCATACTGGCCGATGGCATCCGTCGCAAAGGTGATGGGATCGGATTTGAGCACCAGAACTTCTTCCGAGTCGACGTCGATCGCAGCCGTGTCCTCGCCGATACCCGGATTTATGAGAACCGATGGATCGTGAAAATCAAGCTGAGTTAAAAATTTGCGCAATAGTTCGTTCGGCAGTTTGCCCGCCGGCAGGGGCGTGTCGAGCCTGAAATTTTTCGTGCGACCGGCTGGTTTGGATGTTTGATTTTGCATAATCAGAGTCCTTGACAGAAAGAAGATCAAATGTCAAATTTTTCCCATATGAAAATTTTACTGATATATCCCTACTTTTTGAATACCCGGGTTTATTCGATGGAAGATGTGCGTGGCGTGCCGCTGGGGGTTTATTATGTGGCAGCCGTTTTAAAGGAAAATCGATATGATGTCGAGATATTAAATTGGCATGACATCAATACGACACCTCATAAAATACGGGAAGTTCTGGCAGAGAAAATGCCAGATGTGATCGGATTTTCCATCCTGAACGCCAATCGCTGGGGAGGCGTCGAAATTGCCCGGATCGCCAGACGGATCAACCCACAGGTACAAGTCGTGTTTGGCGGCATCGGGGCCACGTTTTTATGGGAACATTTTTTAACTCATTTTAAAGAAATTGACTTCGTTGTCATCGGAGAAGGGGAGTACACCTTCTTGAAACTGGTCAGGTACCTGGCGTCCGGTCGCCGGTCGGCCTTAGAAGAAATAAATGGTATCGCTTTCAGGAAAAACGGTACCCCGTTCCGGACGCCGGATGCTGAACCCATCGACATACTGGATGATCTGCCCGATCCGGCAAAATACTTTGTTTACCGGCACCTGGCACTGACCCGCGGATGCGGCGGCAATTGCAATTTTTGCGGCTCTCCCCGGTTCTGGGGGCGCAAGGTCCGATTCCATTCTGCCGAATACTTTGTCGGTCAACTCGAACGCTTGTCCCGACAGGGCGTTTCTTTTTTCTTCTTTTCAGATGATACTTTCACCGCCCATAAACGGCGTGTCATCGAAGTCTGCCGGCGGATCCTCGAAAAAAAACTGGATATAAGCTGGAATGCCATATCCAGGGTGGATCATGTCAGTGAGGAAGTTCTGCACTGGATGAGAAAAGCCGGTTGCATACAAATCAGCTACGGCATTGAAAGCGGCTCGCAGAAAATAAGAAAATTTTTACTCAAAAACATCTCGACCCCCGAGATTCAATCCGCATTTGAATTGACCCAAAAGTACGGTATCATGGCCCGGGCCTATTTTATTTACGGTGCGCCCCAGGAAAATCAGCAAACCATCCAGGAAACGATTGACCTGATGGACACCATCAAGCCCTTGGGCGCCATTTTCTACATTCTGGACATATTCCCGGGAACCGCCTTATACGATGACTTCAAACAGCGCCTGAATGCGACCGACGACATCTGGTTGAACCGCATCGAAGATATCATGTATTTTGAAACCGATCCCACGTTGACCCGGGAGATGATTCTGGCCTTCGGTCAAAAGTTGAGATCTGCTTTTTACGAAAACCTGCCCGGATATGTCGAGGCGCTGCAGTTAATCGATGACAAAGACCTGTATCCACAGCATTCCAGTTTTTTTGCGCGGCTCGCCCTGACATTTGATCAGGGCGACTATTCCGCAATTGACGGGATTAAGCATAAAGACCGGCTTGTCGAACAGTTGTACCGGCAGTCATTGAGCTATTATCCAAATGCCGAGGCCTTCCTGGGACTGGGCATTATCAGCCAAAAAAAAGGTGATCACCGGGGGGGCGGTGACCATTCTTACAGAGGGACTGTCGCATTTTCCCAATGATGTTCGGTTGAACATTTGTCTGGGCGTCGGTTTGATGAATCTGGCGCAACATGATCAGGCCCTGTCCCGCTTGCTGGATTTTCCGAACGAGAAAGATGCCGTACATTTTGCCGCCCGTTGCTATGAGGCTTTGGGGCAAGATTCCAAGGCTGCGGCTTTTATGGAAAAATTTAAGAATATGTAAATATGGCCTCAGGTATTTAGACTTTGAAGAGACAGGTTTCAGGTGTCAGGTGTCGGGTGTCAGGCCAGATGACAGAGGACAGAAGTCAGATGACGGAGGACAGGAGGCAGAGTACAGAAGACAGAAGTCAGATGACAGAAGTCAGAGGACAGATGACAGAGGACAGATGACAGAGGACAGATGACAGAGGACAGAAGTCAGATAACAGAGGGCAGAAGTCAGATGACTGAGGACAGGAGTCAGAGGACAGATGTCAGATAACAGAGGACAGAAAAGAAACTAATCACCTCGGTCTGAACTTCAGTCGTTGTTGGGTTTCGCTTCGCAAAATATCATCGGCCAAATATAGGTTGGATTGAGTGCAACGAAATCCAACTAAGCCAGGATTCGGCTCAACCCAACCTACGAAAACCAAAGAGGCCCGGAATTAAATCGATTCGTACTTTTGAGGTTCACACGAGCGGCAGTCTCCGGCTAAAGGACAGCCGGTCTGATCAAATAGAAGAAACTTTTGGGGATCGATTTGGAAATCGGTCGATGTTGGGTTTCGCATTTCGTAATAACACCGGCAAAATGTAGGTTGGGTTGAGTGCAACGAAACCCAAC
>Ga0209339_1000797_pt1 | contig 12190 bp, 10 predicted proteins | sample OlaalgELextract3_FD_187376 | JGI IMG/M metagenome (GOLD analysis project Ga0209339, IMG submission 187376) | Olavius algarvensis symbiont microbial communities from Tuscany, Italy - Type A ELBA extract 3 (SPAdes) (version 2) | ecosystem: Host-associated > Annelida > Digestive system >... | reverse complement strand
CGTACCAAACGTCATGGCAATACTCCGACGGGAACCCCCCCCCCTAACGAGGGCGTCGAATTGCAGGTGGGGTAGGCAGAAATCGCGATTCTGAGCCAATATCTGGTTTCACTGCATGCTGTTAACGCTACTACTGGCCAGACGTTGTCAATACGACGCCGTCGGCACACCGTCTCGCAACGCAAGTTGTGACACTTCGCTGGTAGTAAGCGGCGGTGTTTGGCGAAATGTTTATGACAAGAAGTTTCAACGTTACGCCAAAGACAACAGAACAGCATTTAATTGCACGCAGTGATAAATCTGTAGCGTATGTAACTAACAATAAAAGGCTGTTCGACGTTTTGTACTATTGAAGCTAACTACTGACAGACACGAAGCATCGCGCGGCCTCTTTGCGACAGCAGAACTACTTGTTTAAATTTATTGCTGGATTTCTAGAGTAGGCTGTAGTGTATATACGTGGATGTTTTTGTATGCAGAAATAATGGCAGAAAGATCGAACGAGGGCATACAGCTTGGCGACATCATCAGCTGTCCGGTCTGTCGCGGATGGCTCAACGACGCGAAGCTGCTTCCTTGCGGCCACTCTTACTGTTTGAAATGTCTCGAAGGCTTCACCAGCGCGCAAGATGTCGGCGAAACCGGCCAACTGGAGTGTCTAAAGTGTGAGAAAAACTTCGCTATTCCGAGCGGCGGGCTGCAATGCCTCCCTCAGAATGTCTACGTTGATGCTCTGGTCCAGCTGCAGGAGACATCGACGTCGGATCGCGCGGGCTGCGGTGATGAGAGGGATGTAACTGGCGGAGACGGACAGCCAGGCGAGGTTCCTCCAGCGTCAGAGAAGGACGCTAAATCGCCGTCACCGGTGCCGTATTCGGCGGAGACGTCGGCTGAAGGTTGCAGCCCACACCCCGTCCCGGAGCCGGACGCGACGGACTCAACTGAAGCGGACACTGTCGTTGACTCGCCGCGAACGACGGACCGCTGCAAACCGACGTCGCCGAGGAGAACGGAGACGACGCTCCACTGCGACCAACACGCAGACTGCGAAATCGCGATCTACTGCCGCGACTGCGAGCAACCGATGTGCGGGTTGTCGTTCATTAACCGTCACAACGGACATCGATACGCCTACGTCGACGAACTACGAGACCAGCTGCGCGAAGACGCCGAGAAAATTGAATTTGAACTCGCGCCCGACAAGGCTAACCTACGCGCACTTGAGGAGAAACGCTCCGCAATGCTGGCTAATGTGCAGGTCAGTATATTGTATTAATCTATTACTTTTCAACAGTAGGCCCCGTAATTGCATTCATCTGTCGATTTAGTTCGCCGATTTCTTGATCCAAACATTAGCAACTGCCGTTGGCCTCCAATTTCCTTTTATTACTATTATTAAGAATGAATGTCATAGCAACAGCAACATTATAGTTAACAGACTTCAAGGCCAAAAATGCTGCAGGGAAAGTGAAAGTGAGTCACGCAGCAGTAGTCAAGCAGTCAAGCTCCCAGCGAGTGCCGTTTATTGACTGTCAGTCAGTGATTCAGTGCGCTGATGTCGTTCGCGACCTCCGTGTTCTGCTAGACAGCGAACTATCCATGCAGAGACACATCAGCAAGGTCGTCAGCGCGTGTTTCCAGGGGCGTATTTAGAGGGGGCGAACCGGCGCCTCTCCGCCCCAGACCCCGCTAGGGGAGCTTATAGCGCTCCCCCAGATCCCCTAGCTGGATTAAGGGGCCCACTTCTAAGGGAAGGGAAGGGGAAGGGAGGGGACGGGAAGGGGGAGCCTAGAGGATGAGAGGGAACGAGACCCCACCCCTTCACGCCCCCCTGATCCATATTTCTGGATACGCCTCTGGTTTCTACCATCTGAAACGTCTGCGTCAGGCACGGAACTGTGTCAGTCGAGACGTCATGACACAGCTGGTCATCTCACGTCTCGACTACTGCAATTCCGTGTTCTCCGGCCTACCTGTATCCTCGCTGGCGCCTCTATACAACGTGTACTACAGAACGCGGCTGCTCGATTAGTGCTTAATCTCGACCGGCAGTCGCATATAACTTCAGCACTACAGCAGTTGCACTGGCTACCAGTCAAGTTCCGCATTATCTTCAAGAATGCAACGCTGATGCACCAAATCCTCCACAACCGCTGTCCGCCGTACCTCACCGACCTGGTCGAGTTCAACACGGCGGACTCACAACGACGTCAGCTCAGGTCTCGTCACTAACCAGAGCTGCCGTCGTGAAACGGACGAGGTCCCACTTCGGCAAACGCGCCTTCTCTGTCTGCGGACCTCATACGTTGAACAGTCTTCCTCCAGCGGTCGGCAACATTGACAGTTATCCAGCGTTCAGACGAGCTCTCAAGTCACATCTGTTTCATCGTGCTTTTGATTAACTTTTATTTTCTATACGGTATACCTACGTACATTGCCTATTGACTATTGTAATGCACAGTCGGCCTTGTTCGTATGACTCGGCACTAGAACACTTTTTAATCATTATGATTATCATAGTCGTTTGACAGGCGCGGTGTCGGTTGTAAGAACGCTTGAACAGTTCAGTTTTCAGTCGGCGTCGAAAAATGTCCAGTGACTCAGAAGACTGCACTGCCGTTGGCAAACTGTTCCACCCACGAGCTGCCGTTGAACTGAACGCACGGCCACCGATGGTCACGTGTTCGATGCGAGGAACATCGAGCTTGGCCGACGACGACGAGCGTAGACGCTGCCGGTAACCAACGTTGCTCGCCTGTTGGAGCTGGGCGCGGAAGGTAACGCGGCGCCGTGTTGTGCTGACGTCGATAAGAAAGAACTGCCAACCGGAAGGTGATACGCTCGGGCACTCGCAGCCAATGCAGTTCCTTGAGCAATGGTAACACGTGGTCGAACTTCCGACGTCGGTAAATAAGCCGCGCAGGTTGTTGATAACGATGACCAACTTCTTTTACAGCAGATGACTATCACGTTTACTTGTAAATGTTCATTAGGTTGGTGACTTCAAATGCTAGTGATAATATTCTGAAACACTACGTTGAAAATACGATAACTACCTGGTACCTAATTTTTCAAGGTTGTGTTTAAGAACATTATCAATAAGGCTATCACTGTTGCAGTTGTCAAAGTGAATACGACAATTTCGTAGATTGTCGTTATCAGTTACAAAGAAAAACATTTCTGAATATGTACAAAGTTTGAAAATATACAAAATACGTGAAATACATTTTAAATGCGTACCTATACGTATCATCGATTATTATGCCCCCGTCCATAGGGAAGGCGGCAATAAGCGTTGCTTTTGTCCGTCCGTCCGTCCGTCTGTCCGTCCGTCCGTCACGTAAATAGCGAATAATTCGACAACCCAAAGGCCTAGCGTGCCCAAATTTGGAAGGAAGGTTCCCCACGTACAGATGCGACTCGCATACCATGGTATGCGAGACCTTTAAACTGCAGTTTAAAGGTCAAACGGTCAAAGATCAGGGTTAGAGGCAGGCGGGGGCATACCGTGTCGGCTGAACCAGACGGCCACACTGCTTGTATTTCATTTTCAACAACTTTGGTGTAGACTGTGGAGGAAGCGATTGGAAACGAAGTAGCGGCACTGAAGAGAGATTTAACTGCCGACGCTATGCACCTTCTGCGACAAGTCGAAACTGAGAGCAAGAAACATATCGTTGCCGTGGACGACGCCATCGGGGCAATAGAGCGCGACATGAACTCGAGCAACGAGCTGATTGGCGCAATCGACAGTTTAAGACAGAGCGAAGATGTCGGCCGGCTACTACGCGGTTTCAGCGCCGTACACAGCTGTGCTTTGGATCACATCCAGCAGCATCAGCTGCAGAAACAGGTTGTCGTCGAAATTGCAATTCGCGTTTGTCGACTTTCGTTCTTCGTATGCTTCTTACCTCCGCTAGGGTGGGTGTACACACACATATTCGTTTAGTGGTCTGGTAGAGTATCGGACTCGTAATCGTGAGGTTGCGGGCTCTGTCCAACGGTGCCATCATCGATGACCTTGGCGCACGTTTGAAGGTCAAGACAAGAGACAATATGTTTTCCCTGTGAAAAAGTACCTCCCCCCTGAAATTTATATTTGCTGCAGTGGCCGCCAACAACGGCGTCCCACATGTTTCCTTCTCAGCCATTCGTGGTGTGCAGCCTCCAGGTATTGAGTCTCTGTCCTGGTCAAAGGCCAGGTTTCAGCACCGTAGAGAATGATTGCTTTCATTATGGAGGTGTATGCCTACTATACTGTACAGCCGAATCTGATCGGTAGTCACGCCGCGTACTTGGCACAATTAATATTAATTAATTATTAACTGAAGTCGTTTTGCTGTTTTAGTTCTGCGAGTTAGCTGCTGTCGTCCGTATACAGCGTTGTAAAACGTTAAGTTTCCTCGTAAATACTCAGAGTAAGATCCAGCCAACATTACCTTCTCGCAGCTATGTGTCGTACTGATCTCCATTTCCTGGTTTGGGGGTCTGTGAGTTACGCTTAATGTTACGGACGATAGATCATGTTTCTTCAGTAACTATGCCGTTACTATCTTCCCGGTTTTTACACCGGCACCAAATCATACTGCTATTCTGCTTCTCTATGCGCAACTACCGGTACACTAAAGCTAGACAATCAACTGCTGAGTTATGGCCAAAAACGATTTTAAAATGGCGGCCACCCGCCATCTTGAATTTTAAAAATGTTCGTAGTTGGTCACGTGACTGTCACCGAGTTCTAAATCTGCATTTGTGTACCAAATTTCAAAATCGGATGATTTTTCGTTGAGATGTGGAAATTTCACGATTTTCAAGCTTGAATTTTTGGGTTCCAATAGTGGGTTCTTTGAAAAGCCAGTTTATGACTTCCTATAGGTCGACTATAGAGACAATAGCTCTAAATTGCTTATGTTTTTTTTCAGAAAATCACGTTTTGTGTACGCATTTTGGCGATAGACAAACGGACAGATGGACAGAACCAATAAGTAAAGGCGCTCTCGCTATCGCGAGCGGCGCCTTGTGGGTTCTGGCTTGCTGTGTTTGGGTGAGTGTGCAATATTATATTTATAGCGCCAGTGCAGGTTGTATTGTTTTTTGCATGAATATTCACCCTTTAATATGGGCACCGGGAATTATAGTGCCACATCGAATAATATGAAGTTGATACGCTGGCCGTTGATGGGTGGACTGTTACATTTGGCACAGCGAGGAGGGGACTTGGCGGGGCCGCAGCCCGCCCAGGCCCATCCTCGCTGTACCGAATGTAACAGCCCACCCATCGCCGGCCAGTTTACCAATCATCGTATTGCTGTTTAATGGTCCTTTAAAGGGTTAAATGCGTCATAAATGTGTGTAGTCTGAGATGTCATCAGTGGACTCAGCTATGACGTTTACTGCGGCTAACTTCCGTCAGTTGCTGCCAGACAGCACCGCTAACATCGTCGGCAAGCTGGCGTCCGGCGATGCTTCAGACACGCCGAAGACCCGTATGTATCAGTTATATACTGTGTTTCAAACAAAAAAAACTTAGCTATCACTAACAGACCGCGCGTAGGCTGCGGTGCGCACACAGAGTAACAACGGTAAGTAAGTCGGTCACAGAAATAACCTTAAAAGGTCACTCAAGGTCATCGGAAATGATTGTCACGCTTCGATAGTATTTTAGTCTTGTTTTTAGTCTCTCTTTTATTTTATCTGTTCAGCGCCGTCCTATTGCAATAGGCGTTTTGCTGTTGATTGATTGATTGATTGATTGAGCGCATATTATTTCCTATTACCGTTCCATAGTGGCTGTGGCCCTATCTTGTATCATTTTGCACATACAGCCAAATACCGGTCGAAAATCGCGAAATTCATATACCCCAGCTGTATTCAACCCCCCCCCTGTAGGGGAGGACCCCGTCGGAATTTCGCAAAGATGTTTAGTACTGGAAAACTATAATGATCTGGCTATAGTGGAGAAAGTATGATGATATTTTAAGCCGTGTCGACACAATGGAGGAGCCTTACAGACAGACCGAATTGCTATATCAATATCGCGCGCCAGCATTGTTGTGCTGACGCACGATAAACAAGAGGTCAAAGTAATTTGACAAAAAGCGTCTCACGGGGGGCCCATTCCGCGGTTAGGGGTCACCCCAGGGGGTCGAAATTTGTACCATTGAATTCCTGGGTTCCTATTAGTGTTCCATAGTAACTATAGGCCTAGGATGCACCGTTTGGCCACAGTGCACGCGCGTGACAACCAACCAACGACGTCACGACACAGCCTATCTCAATAAGCGCCTCTTTTACTAAAGTAAAGTGAGGCGCTTAAAAACTGTACCATTTATCTAGTCATTGACCTGATCGGTCACCGTCAGACCACGTGATGTCACGGGTGACCTTGCAGCTCTTCAGACACAGCCTGTGTCCATAGAAAAGAATTCACCGATGTTGCTTCCACAGTGTTGTTGGGTCGCTGGTAATTACTTTTCTGAATAGAAATGAAGTCCTTGTTACGAGAACCTTTATTCACCACCAGGAGTGGTAACATAACTAAAGTAGGCCTAAAAGAAACAAGAACAAAAAAAAATTAAAAAAGACAGTGAAACATACATCTTTTTTCTTTTCTTTCATTGCTTACTTCACTGGAGCGTTGCTGTGTCCATAATATGTCGACATTCATCTCGAGTAGTGGCGTTTATCGAGGCAGTCGCGAAGCGGAAGTTCAGAGGGCCAAGGTCTGCCTCAGTTGCACGGAACCAAGTGTGTCTTCCTATTGGTCGCTGCCAGTCGGATAGCCGCTGTTAAAGCAATTACATGCAGACATAAAACACAGACAAATACAAATAAAAATATACCGACTGAACTGTGCTGACACACCAGGCACCCCCGGCCCAGACGTGCTCCACCCGCCGCCAAAATCCACCAGAAACACTGCACAGCGTTGTTATAAGGTCGCTTATGTAACTTGAGTGAATGGCTTCCTGCCCAGGAGTCTCCACTCCAGTGCAGTCAGAAACGTGACTGCAGTCACTGCTGACCGACCAGCCAAGTGAAGTGATGCTTAGACAGGTGGTGATTTGAGTGACGTTGACGGTTGATGCAATCCGCCCTTAGAATCAGCATTTCCTGAGGTATTTTGCCTAAAATTTTCATTCAGATTGGTTAATTGCTTTAACAGTTGTGTAAGAAAACAGAAAGGGCTATTATTTCCGGAACACATTGTAGTTAAACATAGGAATACACATGGTGCTACGCATAGTAAATTTCGCCCAAAAGAAAGATAAAGGTAAAGGTAAAGGTAAGGCAAGGATCTTACCTTTATGGACAAGGACAGACACAAGGTCTGGATCCACAAGGAACAAGACAACGACTTATAATTAGTCCCCAGGAGTCCTTAAGGACAAGAACAAGGATTAACATCCCTGGTACGGATTAGTGCCAGTTTTCAGAAATGAATATGGCCACATTCTCGGTGGTGGGGTCCTACAGCAGCAAAAAAGGGTTACTACATAGGGGGTTTGTCCCGAGGGGTTTGACCTCCTATACCAGGTGATTAATCGTGCGACCGTCTAATCTAATTGATAGCGGTGCTGACATGGAGCGAGCTCAACAAGAGACTGGAAGCTGCGGAGGACGAAAAGGCGACACTGATGCGCGAGGCCGCAGACGCCTCAGAGCGGATGAAAGCAAGACTGCAGCAGTCCGAGGAGACGGAGTGGCGTCTTCGCAGCGACATCAGAGCCGGCGAACTCAGCAATCTCAGGAAACAGCACGCCGCTCTCAAGACCAGTTAGTACATGTCATGGCAACGATTCGAGGGGCCAAACTCTAGTGATACTTTGCTTGCGAAGTTGCAAGGTTGCGCAGTACCAATTATTGAATGTCCACGTGGGACCTACGTATTAGTCTTCCACTGTAACAACACTCAGTGCTCAAAAACGAGCTAACTTTGGCAAGCTGTAGTTTCGACAATGACCATCCATCCATCCATCCGTCCATCCATGTTTATTTCAGACAGAGAAGTCCATAGTTAAAATATAAAATACATAATACATAAAGCACAAGACTTCCAGAAATTATATGCATATTCAACTTTCCTTGTCCCTTCACTTTTACTTTATTTCCTTTTAAATAGCTGCGACGGAAATAACCAAATACCAGCGACTGGAAGCAGTGCCTCATTAGACACGGCGATCGAAGCATAATCACAAAATGTCATTGACGACGCTGTTGATCAATGACAACGAACGGTTACGTGTATGCGTGAAGGTGTAAGAACGTCACTTTGAACATCTGCTAAACTAAAGCCGGCTCTTTTCATAGGCACCGGCTCTTTTTAGAGCCACCAACAGTCTACCGAGGAAAACGCGTTGTGTTTCATGTCATTCGTGGCAGCTAACATGGCAAACAAAGTAAGCAGACATGGAAAGTTGAATATGCATATAATTTTCGAAAGTGTGCCGCTTACTCAGAATTATCGAAATTAGTCCATGCTTGTCGAAACTACAGATTGCCACAGTTGGCTCGTTTTTTGAGACACGTAGATGGTTTACCCACCCACAGACGGTCACCCGGCCGTCTGCACCAGTTTTTAAATCCAGACTTAAAACATTCTTCTACAGAAGGTCCTATCAGTATCGGTAACCACTCCGTGACCTTAACTGCGCCTGCGATTCGCCTAACAGACCGACATACGGTGTGTTTAAAAAAAGTGTTTACTTACTTACCCATCCTGGTACTAACCGGGTCTGACGTATAGCGCAACTACGTAATTGATCGAGGCCAACGCGCTACCACTAAGCTAAACCAAACCGCCGTCGTAGGTGGGGAGGGAAATTAAAATGTCCGGCGGAATATATCCGAGGGGAATGGCCTACACTGTCTGCGCTACCAGAGGGTGAAAACCACATGATCCTACGGTTACTAGTTTTGACGCACTAAGCTGGCTACCCGTCAGCTTTTTATTGCACGCTAAAAATACACACTATCGTATCGTATCGTATGTCCGAAACCCTTGCAGTTTGGTTCTCGTCGTACCTATAGGGTACGAAAGTTGGTACCGGTACCCTATGCTAGGCCTACCCGAAGCTGAAAACCGCCGCTTGCATAAGTCAGACTCGCGAGTCGCGACCAGCAGCGCTTTACAATCTCGGAAGTGGCAGCTGATTGGCATGAGCCACTGGTACCGCAGCGCATTATGTGGCTATCCATTTCCCGCGCTGACGGACAATTGAACCCACGGTGCAGCTAGCAGACACACCATCACCCCGATCAGCCGCACTAAGCTTTCGCCCCGTAGCCCACAACAGCTGAGCTATATTACTCATTTTCCGTCCCGCTGAGGGTAGGAGGCTGAGTTGGCCTGAGCACACAGTAGGTTAGAAACTTGCTCAAGGTTGCTTGCAGTGGACAGGGTGTGAGTCGAACCCGCAACCTCTCGGTTACAAGTCCGATATTCTACCACTAGACCACTGCAGCCACAGTGGTTTTGGACGCACCTGTGTTTGTTTGTAGCTTTTTGTTGGCAAGATTGGTGTTATAACAAAATGTGTGCTGTGTGAAACTTGCCAGAGCGAAGTCGGTTGCTAAGCAACGACAACAAAAACCTAGATTATTCTGACTGATATTGTACAGTGCTGGTGAGCACGGTGAAAGGTCAGTCGTGGAAGTTCACAATCCAAGGCATGACTCTGTTCGACTCCGAGCTGTATGTGCTTCGCGTCGGCCGAAAGACCACGGACATCGCTGTTTTCGACTTGTCCGCCTTCAAGTGCGTCTCTGTCTCTCTATCGGGTCACGAGGGCCACTTTAAGTTTCGCTAAAACCTAGGCCATAGTTCTTAACTTTGCCTTTAAACCAAAACTTAGTTTTAAAGTTTAAACCTAGTTTTAAATTAGAGTGAAGGGGCCTAATCTCAGCATTGATTTAAAACCGGATATAGCTTTGGTTTAAAACCTTACTTTAAAACTTTGGTTTTAGCAGAAACTTAAAGTCACCCACTGTAGCAAAGTTTGCAGCACAGTAACATTATAAAGTTGTCCTCATTGTCTTCATTTTTAACTTGTTTTTAGTGTCATTTCATATCCTGCTTTCCGAAGGTTCCATGGCGACAGCTGTAATCAGAGTAATCTGTTTAGCCGGCGTTACGTTCGGCTGTTATACGTTGATTTCCCATTTTCCCCTACTCAGAGGGTTGAAACTTTGCAGCAGTTCTTTGCATCGTGTTATAGCATAGCCATCTGGCTCCATTGTGAAGAAGCAGCGCGATAAATCTCAACCGTTTTCCTCCGAGCGCTTGTTATGTATACGGGGTATAAAAAATCGCGATTTTCGACCTATATCTTGCTTTATCTCGCAAATTCCATTGCAACTGTGGCCATATGTTGTATCGTTTGGCAAACGAAAGAATTAAGATATGGCCATAGTTGCAACGGAAGAGGAATAGGAACTCTACGCGATCTAGGCCTATTGAATGGTGGGGTTGGTGCCATTTCCAATGATCTTGAATAACCCAGATTTCAAGCGCACTCCATTATTCGACGGTGAATTTCTCACTGTTAAGTCTCTTTGTACCAACCCCTACAAGTTATGAACATTACTCCTCGGTCGGTGTATGTTTAGCCAGCAGAGGACGCTGACAGTTCGAGGTCTGCGTGCGGCCCAGGACATGGTATCGTGCGATCGTCATCGATGTCTGTACGTGGCAGACAGCGGACGCGACGCGGTTCACCGCGTGTGTTCTGACGGGGCCTCGTGTGTCTGGCCGCTCAACGACAAGCCTGCGGGGCTGTCAGTCACGCGTTTCTCTGGCTCCGAAATGCCGCAGTCGAGCCCGACTCTACTCGTCGCGTTCTTCGCTAGTCAGATGCTTCGAGAATACTTGCCCGATGGCAAGATGCTGCGTCAGATTAGCCTTGATTCAGACGTCGGTAAGTAGGCGATATCATCGTGACGTGGTACCTTTTTTGGGGTGTAGAAGATGTTGTTTGCCAAACACATTAGGCCTAGCTATGTTGTACTCTCAAGTGTTTACTCAACTCAACATTGCTGGTTTAGAGTAGACCACTCGTGTCTCGAAATCGTTTTTCAGGCACTTGTTCTTGGAAACAAGTAGCTCTGCTGTTGCAGAGAGGCCGCGCGATGCTTTGTGCCCGTGAGTAGACTCAACAACAAAATAACTCGTATTATTGTTACGTAGGTTTCAGATTAACCACTGCGTAACCTCTTCGGCGTAATGTTGAGGCTTCGTGTCATATAATTCGTCGTTGTTTCAAGCCATGATGCCATCAACAAACTCGGCCGCTGCAGCGACTAGTGTTATATACTTGGCATGGTTCGTCGCGGCTAAGTTTACTGCACTTGCCGCTGGAACGCTTCACAGCATACGCAGTGAAGCCAGATTGGCTCAGCATCGTGATTTCTGCCTACCCCACCTGCATTCGACGCCCCCGTTAGGGGGGGGGGGGTTCCCGTCGGAATATTGCCATACCGTTTGGTATAGAAAAACTAGAATGGCTTGGCTACCCGATGGTGAAAAAAAATTTGAAGGTATGTTTATTCGTTTTGACAGAATTCACGAACGCGACGGACACACGGACACCGCATGACGGCATAGGCCGCGCTTGTCGGCTTGTGCATGGGCAAAAATGACATTATGCAGCTCAGGCAAATATAGTAGATCGGACGATCTACTATATTTGGCTCAGGCTTTCTCTGGTTATCTCCTCGAAACGGAAATTAATCAACTACAGTCTATGCTAAACAAAGCGAAAAATGGGGACAACAACAACAACAACATGGGGACTTGGTTTCAATTTCAGATGACCTCACTGTCACATTATAGTATATTACGCCGAAATTTTATGAATTTGGTTGAGGTGAGTATGGTCAGGCGATGCGATGTCAACATGGCTTTGTGGATAGCATCGCACGGTACTAAGCGTTTTGAACTGACTCGTCTTTATGCTGCCATCTGGTGAATGCATTTGCAACGGCACAATTTGGTTGTCTTGTTTTCGCGAATTGGCTACGTGTTAGGTTGATGTTATTACTGCATCTCTCGATGTGGCGAGTAACCTAACGAGTCTGCTGTACTATAGATGGTCCGTGGCACGCGTTCAAAGTGTCGTGTCCGCTGGTGCCGCCGACTGCAGGCGGTCAGTTCGTCGTCTGTCGTGGCGGGGTGGACACCACCGGCCGAGTG
>Ga0209339_1000795_pt1 | contig 12198 bp, 5 predicted proteins | sample OlaalgELextract3_FD_187376 | JGI IMG/M metagenome (GOLD analysis project Ga0209339, IMG submission 187376) | Olavius algarvensis symbiont microbial communities from Tuscany, Italy - Type A ELBA extract 3 (SPAdes) (version 2) | ecosystem: Host-associated > Annelida > Digestive system >... | reverse complement strand
ACGATCACCGGCAGCGACTGTCCTTCAACGCAAAGCTAGCATGCAACAAATAGGCCTTCCTATTAGTGCCAGCAATTAAAGGAGATATGTATATTAATACACATTGTAATTATAGCCAGCCAACGTGAATTAAATTAGACAACGAAAATATTGGTGGGCATCTAACACCTTTACACGGACACATACACAGACAGACAGACAGACACCGCATGATAGCAAAGGAGGGGCTTGCATAGCATCACGCGGCAAAAATACAAATTCTCGGTTATTATTCGTCTACCTTCAGCCGACGAGGCTACTGCCTTGCGTGACGTGGTACTGACATCATATCGTGACGCGACAGACAGCGGCTTTCAATTAACAGCATTATCAATTGCATTGTCGATAGTGTGGTAACTAATTGAGTGATACACCAGGCGACGAAAACCAACACAGCCTACACAGGGTCTGTGTCGTTATGTTAATGCACAACACGATAGATAACACGATAACGATAACGAATTTAATGTAGGTTCTAATAATGCAGATGATGTTGACGTGAGCGCTGACGGCAACCGACTGACGGCTGTCCTATGAGTTAGTCCATTATGGGCGGAGCCCACTCGATGTTATAGCCAATCACAGGGTCCATCGGTTATAACGCTTCAAGGTATCTGGCAGACATACTGAAAAAAGTTGTAGGCAAAACATCACACCACGTGAAGAACTCTTCGGACCTAGTGGAAACCCTTTCAGGAATGGTACTTGGCCATGACGAGATCCTTAACTCACATGACGTGGTATCAGTATCACTTTTTACCAACACTCCAGTGGACAAGGCTTTGGAAGTCATCCAGCATAGATTAACAATAGATCAGCAATAGAAAGAGGTCACCAAAATGGAAGTTGATGATGTTATTGAACTGTTACAGTTCATCCTTACTACAACATACTTCCGGTTTGGAGGTCAGTTATACAGACAGCTATTTGGTGCGGCCATGGGCAGTCCAGTCTCTCTATTGGTGGCAGACATGTACATGGAGTTCCTGGAACAGAAAGCTATCACCACTTCACCTGAGGAATATAAGCCCAGGCTCTGGAAAAGATATATCGATGATATTTTGGAAGTTTTGAAGAAAGACGCGGTTGAGGGTTTCACAGAACATTTTAACAGTATTGATGAAACAGGTAGCATCAAGTTTACATACGAGATGGAACATGAAGGCTCTCTGCTGTTCCTGGACATTCTCATAACTCGTCAGCAGAATGGACAATTGAAACTCACTATGTACAGGAAAAAGACTCAAACAGATCAGTACTTACATTTTGAGTCTCACCACCCTCTTGAGTATAAAATCACTGTGATACGTATTCTGGTGGCCAGAAGTGAAAATCTGGCAACAGATAAGTGTGACAAAGACAAAGAAATGGAACACATAAAGTCAGCGTTAGGGCATGCGGTTATCCGTCTCGGAGTAGTACAGAGAAAGATGGAGTCCGCCGCACACCCACAAAACAAAATGAAAAAGTCTCGGTTAAGCAAGCAAGTTGGGTCTGCCAAACAGGTAGTTATACCTTATGGTAAAGGTCTGTCGGAGGATCTTGCCAGAGTTTACAGGTCTCATGGTGCAAATGTGGTTTGTATAGACCTCACATGACACTGAGGAAAATCCTGGTTTACCCAAAGGATAAAGTTTAGATAGAAAAAGTGAGCGAGTGTGTGTACAAAATCCCCTGCAAGAACTGTGACAAGGTCTATATTTTAGAAACGGGAAGACCTTTTGTCACCAGGCTGAATGAGCTTAAAAAGGAGGTCGAGTTAAAGGACAAAACAAAGTTCACAAGGCAGCGGAAGCAGTCGGTCGATAAACAGCAAAACAAATCCACAATAACAGATCATGCGGTAAAGGAAAATCACGTCATAGGATGAGATGAAGCCAGCATCTTGGGCAGAGAATGTAACCGCGCTCAGCTAGATGTATCAGAGAATCGATCAAAATTCACATGCAGGATATTCAAGGACACACGATGAACAGAGATGCGGGGCATATACCTTGTCACATCTCTACGACGCACAGCAACAGCGACATCTTGCGGTGAAAATCGGAACCGGAAGTCATTTCGACAGAGGCAACAGATGTTGCCGACACGTCAACAATAAACAAGAAAGGTTAGATCTAGATTTAATTATGTTAATAAAGAAAAGCAACTTCGTTTGACGGAAGGCAAAAATCAATATGTCTTGTGGTTATGTAGATGACAGTTCCACAGTGAACGATGCTGCGTTTTCGGCATCCGCCAGACTCGCTATTAACGCATTTTCGCCGTATTTTCACGCACAGGAACTGACAGTACGGTCTTGTAAGTTTAACAAGATAAAATTTAACATAATGTTGCATGTCTAATGTTATCATCATCATCATCCAGTCATCGACCCGGTCTGAGTTCCGCCGACACTGCTGACTACATCAGACGTCGCAGTCAAAGAAAATTGGTGAACGTTGCTTCAGTCACGCTGGTCCAGCTTCCTGGAATTCTTTACCTGACAGCATCAAGCTTACCACTGACACCAATAGATTTAAAACTCTTTTAAACAAATAATCTATTTCACCTCGCGTTTTGACATTAGTGCCACTGGACAGTTTGTAAGACGCGCTTTATGAATTGTATTTGTATCATCATCATCGTCGTCGTCGTCGTCATCGATTTTTGATAATGCCGTAGTAAAAAAACGAATATATGAAATAACACCTTGGAGATATCCTCCCGGAGATTACCCCCCCCCCCTAGAGAAAATTTGAAAACTGTTACTAATCCGTACTCCCGACTCTATAACCGACCAACGAGGTGGGTCTTGACCCTAACAAATCCACGAAGCGAGGATTTTTTTAAAACTGTTACTAACCCATACTCCTAACATTATCCGACTATCGGGGTAGTTTTCGGGGGTGGATATTTCCAGGGAGCGAACCGTAAAGAACATAGGTGCATAAGAATGTCATGAAAAATTATATTAAAACATAAGCTAGGTTGGGTATAAATGCTCGACCACACCACGCCAATAATGTGTACAGCCTCCGCTGTCTGCGGGCAGAGAGTCATTTTCAAGACTGTCGTCCTTGCATCCATGGCGTTGCTGCTGCATATGCGTCTCGATGGAAAATGTCAGAGGTCGTCGTCCATGGTTACCGTTTGCATCGACTGCCTATGCGGTGCCACACCCACAAGTGAAGACATTGGAGTTTCGCTATCTAGGAGACCGCAGTATGGAACAGTCTGTCGTCTGGCCTGATCGACAACAGCTTGTCACTAGACACGTTCGAGTGAACGTTGAAACTTATCTCTTCGGACAATGACGAACACCATCCAGCGCCGCAGTGGCGTTTCACTGATTTTGACACCGTTCACAAGTGTTCCGACTTACCGTGCTTACCCGAACGACTCGAAGACTCAAATATTAACAAGAACTTAGCTATCGCAAACAGATCGCGCGTAAGCTGCGCATATAATACGTCGACGACAGTAACCCCATGACCTTGAAATCTAGGTTTCATTGGAAATAGAACCATTAGATACATCATACACGACTTACTAATTTTGTCGAGTTATTTGACGTTGAATATTATCGTGACCTTGAAATATAGGTTAGAGGTCACTCAAGGTCATTGAAAATGGCACCGTTCGATAGACCATATACGACTTTCTATTGGTCGGCCATTGTAACTATAGCTCTATCTTGTACCATTTTCTAGTTATTAGACGTTGAATAATATCGTGACCTTGAAATCTAGCTTAGACGAGGTCGCTCAAGGTCATTCAAACTGGTACTATTCTAAAGCTTGAATGCGGTTTCCTAATCGCCTTCCATAGCAGCTATGGCTTTATCTTGTATCGTTTGCGAGCTACAGCGACTTATTTATTATTATTAATATAGAAATCGTAAAATTTTTATACCCCACCTGTATTTAGCACCCCCGGAAGGGGTGACCCCGTCCAAATTTCGTGAAGATGTTTGCTACTCATAAAACTAGAATGATTGGGCTACCGTGTGGTGAAGAAACTATGACAATTTGTTAAGCCGTTTCTATAAGAATACTGGAACGTGTCGGAAGGACGGGCGGACAGACGGACAGACAGACGGACAGAATTGCTATATCAATATCGCGCGTGCAGCTGATGCGCGACAAAAACTGAATGGAAGCTTGAACGTTGGACTCTCACTTAAACTGGAACTTATACTGCCGTTGATTTTGAATAGCACGAATCGTTTTTGCTACAATTTACCTTTTTAAACAAAATAAATAGATTATAGCTGCATTAACAAATGCTGTTGTGGTCATTTGTAATTATTAATCGTTTTATTTTTTGTAACTCAGTTGCTAAAAGGTGAAACGGACTTCGTTTTCTACTTTCTTCGAGTATGCAATTTATATTGATAGCGTTTAATTATTTATATTTAACCGACGACAACATTCACAGTAACTGGCACTGCGGGGACGAATTGCGACGTTAATCAGATTCTACGCAATCTTCCACTGCACCGCGTGTGGTCTAGTACCAATGATATTTTCACTAACTGAAATTAGAAGTAAATTTTTGAAAATTAATTCAGAAAAAATAACAAGAATGTTGTGATTTAAAAAATTATTTCGAAAGCGAAAAGTAAAGAGCAATTTTGATGAGATTTTAGTGCAATAGAAATTAAGTTATCAACATAAATTTATATTTGAATTGTTGTTGGAGTACCATTGTCTAGTATGCCTCACCAGCTTAGAGTCAGACATTGGTCGTATAAATGCATTATTTTGCAAGGCACAAGGCAGCTTACCGACCAAACATAACGCTGTAAACCAGTTTATAGAGACAGATGATACAAAACAGTCATAGTGACTGGCATGGCACTGCGAGGAGAAACAGAACCCTACGCCATTGTCCATTGTCTACATCAGCTACTGCCCACACATAGATCAAATCAATACTCACTCCGTGAACGAGGACATCCATTTGTCTTACACACAGTCAACACTACCTTCATCAGAAGGTTTCAGTGGCGTATTTAAGATTTCAGTAAGGAGGTGGCGAGGCGCTGTAGGCGTTGAGGGGAATGGGATTTGGTGGAGGGAGCTGGGCCCCTCCCCCCAAAAAAATCATTTTTATCCCCAAAATGATAAGTTTGGGTGCATTTTCCCGCAGTTATTAACAGGCAGAAAACACGGACAGTTACCAGAAGCCTTGGGATACGGATTTTACGGTTCAATCGCGAAACGAAAAAAAAACAGTGCAAAAATTATCCCAAAATTCACGGTCAGACCAGGGGGCGGTCGCACCATCGCCCCCTGAATACACCACTGGAAGGTTTACTCCTCACGCAGTGTTTATCGCAGTCCCATTGTCATTGGTACTGGTAACTATTTCTAGGATAAAAGTAAATTTAAACATGAGAAACTGGATGCAAAAAGCGAAGTCCTTTGCGAGCCACACGGCACACTGGGCGGCGCTGATCTCCGTTTCAGTAGTCTTCAGCCAGACACCAGCTTACACTGCGAAACCACGGATACGGGGTTAGTGCATTGCGCGGTGTGCCTGTTGGCCCCCAGCTTTCACTGGTACTCATTCGCCTACCCACGAAGGGATGGCCAGGCTGAGTTGACCTGGGTGGCTGGTAATACACCGATATGGTTTACCCGCCCGCAGACGGTTACCCATACTGGTACTAACCGGGCCCGGCGTAGCGCAACTACGTAGATCAAGACCAATGCGTTAATACCAAGCCAGACCGCCACCCCGCCAACTTAAACTGGATGAAACACATTACATTAGAAATTAGTTCCAGTAGTAAAATAACACTGGCTGTGACGTGGGAACGGTGCGTGCGCGCGGGGCCGCGGGCTGCGGACCACCCTCGAGGCGGCTCGGACCACCCTCGAGCGGTCGGCAGCATGTGACTGGTGTGCGTGTGGTCAGTGCTCTCAGCAGTCAGCACTGCGCAGTAGCATAGCAGCAGATTAGTAATGATGGACTTGCGCGACTGACGAATAATCCCGAACGTCTAATGGACAACCAACCGTCGACTGTGCTGGAACAGTACAGTCGAGTTTCGCAGCTCATGAGATGACGAAACAATTCGAGCGTCGACGACGACGCCGTAGGACTCGGCGGTATGGATAGCTGCGAGGAAACGCGAAAAACTGGCGGGAACTTCGTGACGGACAGCCCGACGGCGTGCCAACAGGAGGAAGAAGCCGACTCCTGCGGCGAGCTGCCGGTCAGCGGCGGCCTCCCGGCGACCGTGCCCGGTGGTCCGATTCACCGTCGATGCTCCGAGTTATACCCGCCGGGGACGGCGTCTCGCGGGATCCCGATGGTCGGCGGGCTGAGGCAGGGCAAACGGGATCGGCGACTGTCCGATCCCGGCCGACTGGAGGTGCCGCTCCTGCGTGTCAGCCTGCACGGAGATCCGTCCAACGGCGATCGCTGTCTTCAGCCCGGAGTCCGGCTGTCTGACCCTCGTCTCGACGCCATCCGGTCGCTGTTGGAGAGCGGGCCGTGCGAGGTCGGCGAGGCGCTCCCGACAGCTGCGCCGTCGTCTCCGCCACTGCACGGGGCCGGTCTGCCGCTGCGGTCCAAGTCGTCGACGGCCGACGTCGCGGCCAAGTCGCGGCAGGCTCGCTGGGACAGCCGTCGACTGTCACTGCCGACTCCGGCCCCGCTGGCGTCGCCGCCGCTGTGGCCGCGCCGGGCGAGCGGCGGCGGCCCTGGAGGTTCGTGGCTCCCGGAAGAGATGGGCGAGGCGATGGGCGCCGTGTCCGGCACACCGACCGGCGAGTTCCCGACCGGGTCGCCTCCGCCTCGGCCGGCGCCGATCGCGTCGTGTGAGCAGGCGACGGCAGGGGCGGTGTTGAGACGACGGCGTAGTGTCTCCCTGGACCAGTCGTCTCGCCTCGAGGCCATCAGCGAAGAGAACGCGTCACTGGCAGCCGCTCTGAAGGCTCGCAAAGCTGAGCAACTACAGTCGACCGACTGAACTTCACTTCATTTTCAGCTCGTCGACATTAACTGGCCGCCATCTTTTCCCGACAGCTTCTAAAATCTGCGACTGGCTGTACCCCCTCCTGTTTGACGGCGTCCTTGCTCAGACGGAAGAATATTCGAGGAAAAAGAAAGACAACAACGACAGAAAAATATAACAAAGGAAGTATTATTAAGAGTAAAAACAAAAAAAGAAGTAGAAGAAGAAGAACTTAGCAACAACGGACACAGCAAACCTCGCCCCGCGCGCATTTACCGACATTCGCTAGATGACATCACCAGTCCTTGGCGGCTTTTTTGGCCACTTGATCTGGATTTTTGTCGAATTTGGTCCAAAATTTAACAGCGTGATTGCAGAACCATTCATGAAAGTTTCATGAAAGTTTCACGACGACAGCTTTACACGTTTCGTTTCCTGTAATATTGCTGACAAAAAATTTTAAAAAGTTAAAAGTTAAGTTGTTCTTTTTCTTTGCTTTTTGTAATATACCATTTTATTGGTAAATAAAGATTTGCAAAAGAAATACATGTGCCACCAAAAACAACGACGGGACGAGGCAACAGCAGCGACGACAAGTGTCAGTTGATTGGCGTATATGCTGCAACTGGTGAAACTGTTGCTAAAACTGTAAGAGCTACGAGTATTATGTGTTCAGGTTGTATCAACCATTTTTTCCGCTCTTAAAGTGACAGTGTCTACAAAGTGGTATTCTAGTCAGTATCGCATATTTTGAATTATTTGGGGAAAACAACATAGTATCATTGCTACAGACCGCACGAGACGAACTTTGGCTTGAATTTATAGATTGTTTTTTTTCGGAGAATTTTTTCGTTTCATCATTTTCAGAAGACCGATGTATTTTTTATTCGATTTTCGTCAGTTGCTTTGCAGCATTCTGCGATGTCGGCCGTATTTTGGGCTAAAAGGTAGTACACGTACTGTGCGCAAAATTGATGTCAAAATGTGTGAAAGTATATACGTCCACGAACTCATTCACATTCGTCGCCGCCGTCAGGAAAGGGTCTCCAAAACTGGGTTCCCGCGGCCCCAGAGTCGTTAATCGGGCTCTGTCACAGTGTCAGCATAAAGTCGAAGCTATTTTTGTGCGTCGATGTAGAAACATTTATCAGTATGTAATCATGTGATACGGCGGCCAGACGACACCGTCGTCGTACGTTGTCACTGTGGCATTCTGTGGACGTCGTAGTTGCAGTTGTTGTTGGTGACCGTGACTGGTGACTGAGTCTTAATCTGAAGCTGAGATGACAGTGTGTCGTGCGTCGTCGGTCATATCGGTCACCATATTGAATATTTGGATGGATCACGTGGGGACCTCCCAGTCGGAAACGTTTGGAAACGGGTTTTCTATTTTCGTTGGCCAATTAAGCGCTGACTGATGCTTGCCACTCAGGAACTTGAGGTGTGTTTGCTGTCTCATGAAGTGAATGAAATACCGATAATGTTGATGCACTTAGTTTTGTTAAAGAGTGATTAGACGACCAAATGTTTGTAGTTGAATGCTATGTTCACGAAACCTGCAGTGTCCGGGGTCACATTTCTATTCGGGAGTTAGTCAACCACGGCGCATACTGACTGTTGCTTAATTTTGCGCCTTAGAAATACTCTTACTTACTTACTTACGTGAGGGGTCACGTGAGTCTCGGTCAGTTGTTCAGTGGGTCACGTGACTCATCGGTCAAAACAATTGACGCGCTGTCAACTCTGATCTGAAGTCTTGAACTTTGTCGTTGTTTTGTGCGAGTTTCGTTCAGTAGGCTAATAATCCACTTCATTAGTTAATGATTATTGTAATGTGCATATGATTTCGTTTCGTAATCGGCGTGTTCTTAAACGCGATCGAACAATCGGAACAAACTGCTCACAGCAACCACTCCCAGCGATGTGGAAAAATCTGTCGCGTCACGTTCCACGCCAACGTTCCACATTTAGTGGGCGCGGCTGTTTATAAGATATATCCACGAAACAGCCAATTACATGGGGGGATAGGTCGTTTTTTCTGATCGCTTTGACTGATTTGCTCCGAGCGATTTCCTCCAACCGATCCGGTCGCGTTCTAGAACGCTCCAACTGTTGTGTTGCGTTTCGTACAACATTGTGATAATGTCGGTGGTGAAACACGTCGTAGGACTATTGCGCAAACCCGGTATGTAATATGAAGAATAGATTCAGCAATCTTTGCGTTGTACTGAGGCGAAATTGTGGCTAAACGTTTCTACAAAATTTTCGCTCCTTTGTATACTGGAACGATAACGTCGCATTTCGAACAGACACATTTTAGCAGAGATGAAGGCAAAGTGCGGTGTACGTCTGCAACTGTACATTGTCATCACGACACGTCACACTGTACGTCACATAGAACATGGTTTTCGTGTCGTCCCACGCGACGTGATCTGCATAGTTGATTTGCATAAAGCCGTGCCTGTAAAGCAAACCAATTACGACAGCCGACCCACACAAATCGATTCCACACCGTCTTCGTGCTCATAGTGTCGAAAGCCAATGATCGACGGTACCGGTATGTTCTTGAAAAACGTCAAACGCATAGAGTTAAATTTTTATCGCGCGTCAGCATACTGACGCGCGATAATGATATAGCAAATCTGTCTGTCCGTCTGTCCGTCCGTCCGTCGTCCGTCTGTCTGTCTGCCCGTAACGCTCCGGTATCAGATGAAAACGGCTTAACATATCGTAACAGTTTTTTTCACCATACGGTAGCCCAATCATTCTAATTTTACCAGCATCAAACATTTTCATAAAATTCTGATGGGGTCACCCCCTACGGGGACACTAAATACAGGTGGAGTATATAAATTTTGAGATTTTCGACCAATAAGTCGCTATATCTCACAGACGATACAAGATAGCGCCATAGTTACTATGGAAGGCGAATAGGAAACCGTACCTAAGCTTTTGAATGGCACCAATTTCAATGACCTTGAGTGACCTCTAACCCCGATTTCAAGGTCACGATATTATTCAACGTCAAATAACTTGAAAATGGTACAAGATAGAGCTATTTCTACAATGGCCGACCAATAGAAAGTCCCATATAGTCTATCGAACGGCGCCATTTTCAATTACCTTGAACGACCCCTAACCTGGTTTTCAAGGTCACGCCATTCTTTGATACTGAATATCTCACAAACGGCTACAGATACGGCCACAGTTGCTATAGAAGGCGAATAGGAAACCGCACCCAAGCTTTCGAATGGCACTAGTTTCAATGACATTGAGTGACCTCTAACCCCGATTTCAAGGTCACGATATTACAAAACGTCAAAAATCTCGAAAATGGTACAAGATAGAGCAATATTTGCAATGGCCGACCAATAGAAAGCCGTATATGGTCTATCGAACGGCGCCATTTTCAATGACCTTGAACGACCCCTAACCTGGTTTTCAGGGTCATGCAATTCTTTGACACTGAATATCTCACAAACGGCTACAGATACGGCCACAGTTACTACAGAAGGCGAATAGGAAACCGCACCCAAGCTTTCGAATGGCATCAGTTTGAATGACATTGAGTGACCTCTAACCCCGATTTCAAGGTCACGATATTATTCAACGTCAAAAAACTCTAAAATGGTACAAGATAGAGCTATGTTTGCAATGGCCGACCAATAGAAAGTCGCACATGGTCTATCGAACGGCGCCATTTTCAATGACCTTGAACGACTCCTAACCTGGTTTTCAAGGTCGTGCCATTCTTTGACACTGAATATCTCACAAACGGCTACAGATACGGCCATAGTTACTATAGAATGTGAATAGAAAACCGCACCCAAGCTTTCGAATGGCACTAATTTCAATGACCTTGAGTAACCTCTGACCCACATTTCAAGGTCACGATAATATTCAACGTCCAATAACTCGACTAACAGTAAGTCGTGTATGATCTACTCAATGGTTCCGTTTCCAGTGACCATGAGTGACCGTTAACCTAGATTTCAAGGTCGCGGGGTTATCGTAGACGCCCTCGACATATTGTGTGCGCAACTGACGCGCGATCTGTTTGCGATAGTTAAGTTCTTGTTTACACTTGATATGCTGACAAGTTCGAACGATTTGGCAAGTAGGCCCCCGTAAATTTTCCATCTATACCGCGCCTGATTTAAGCGAGTATAACAGTGTAACCGCGTGACGTCTAGATCTTGTTATAACAGCGGTTTGTCTGTTTTTCATTAAAGTACTACAGCAACAGCATAACGTGTCCGACGGTATGTGTGTCTTGTACTCGGCGGTAGCTCGGATAGGCTTCTGTTACGATTGAAGATACGCCGCGCGGACGCGATTTGTTACAGCCATCATCTGCGGTACGTCGGTCTACCGGTGATACGAACAGAGGCTGCGCTTTTCCATGGGTTGTTATTGTTTAGGTGGTTTCACCTGCAGTCAGAAGAACACCAAACGATGATCGTGATTCTGTGTGTCAGTCCGTGCCGTTAACGGAGAACACGCGTAATAGTTTGTCAGTGGCGTATCCAGCAGTTTTCACTGGAATGTCGCGGCGGCCAGAACGCCAAAGCTCGAGGCCTAAAAACCGACAGTGGGGGTAGAACTCTTGGGGAGGAGCCGTTTGGGTAGGGGCAGGGAGCCCCTCCTTATCAGCCTGGGGGGAGCTTGCGGAAGTGCTGTAAGCCCCCCCCCCCCATCGGCTCCAGGACGAAGTCCCACTGGCATGAATGTTTCTTGCATTCTACGTGTAGTTACTTCAGACCGCCTCTCGTAGCACTTGAAATTGCTTTACTGGTCTTTCATCTGACCAGTAGGGGATCTGAACCTCAGCAACCCCTTGATACGCCACTGCAGTTTATTGTGTGTCTTGGCATTAGTGTTAACCGTAACGTGTCGTGACGTTGTAGCCTACAATTTCGAGCTCATCGTAAGATAGAGCCACGTTATTTTGACGAAAAAAATAATTACGTACGTCGTACTCTTATCGTGCTTGTGCTGATTTAGAAATATATTTTGTGCTAAAATGTTGGATATTTGTGATGAATTTCAGTCTTCTGTCGTGGACTGTTGTGACAATATACGTCGATACGCACCATAGGCCTATATTGTATAGCCACGTTCGGTACACTGCGGCACCTAGAAAGTCATCAGGAAAACGATCCTACACTAAATCCGTTTACTGATATCAGACACATCAAAAGATCACAAAA
>Ga0209339_1000792_pt1 | contig 12230 bp, 6 predicted proteins | sample OlaalgELextract3_FD_187376 | JGI IMG/M metagenome (GOLD analysis project Ga0209339, IMG submission 187376) | Olavius algarvensis symbiont microbial communities from Tuscany, Italy - Type A ELBA extract 3 (SPAdes) (version 2) | ecosystem: Host-associated > Annelida > Digestive system >... | reverse complement strand
AATTGGTATAACTTTAGCAATTTTTAGTCCGGTAGGAACAACGCCATCTTCAATGGATTTGTTGAATATCATGCAGAGAGGTTGACAAAGTTCGCCTATACAATTTTTGAGAATAAATAATAAAATTAATAATAAAAAGTAATAATAATAATTATTATTATTATGAAATTAACAAGAATATCGCCACTATGATAAGAAGCTGACCCGCCTCCTGTTCGACTTTGGCGTCATATACCAAAGATGTCGTCAACACAACCGACTACAAGTGTTAACAACAGACTACGACGGTCGCACTCTGTTTACAACAGTTGACAACACCTGCGGTATGACGACAGTGACGCTCGATTGACAACAGCTGTGGTCTGACACCAAACTTAAACAGGAGGCCGTATGTGTCAACAGATTATTATTTGAAACCAGAATATATCCCCCGGGGGGAGGCGTGTAGGGGTGGATCTGAATGCGGGAACAGAATCAGCAGTGCCAACTTCCTAACAGTGTTCCATAACTGTCTCTGTGTTACAGTATTGTGTAGGCCTACTATTATAATGGTGCACAAAGATACGAGCAGTTCTTACAGGTCGGTTGACTGTATCGGGCTTTAATCTTGCTTGGTTTAGCTCTCTGTCTTCCAAGCGCCTCTGTGTCTTCGGTCTTAATGGTGCTATATAGATACTAATTTTTTTTTGCTTACATCCTTCTCTTTACCTTTTAGTGAGCTGAGCCTGGTGAGATTGGCCCTTGACGTGGTTGACTAACCATCGTCCTTCAGTGCTATAACACTGTTGGTTGGGTCATGTGACCCGTAAAACTGACCTATAATGTGTCGAGTGGGACGTTAAACTCTACTATACCATACCATTCCATAGCGACGCGTTTACCTTACCAGAATTCAAGACACTGGCCATCTGAAACAGCGTATTATGGAAGAGGTGAAAATTCAGCCTACACATCGTTGACTCAGTTAACGTTTACATCTCGTGAACTGTACTTGGTTGAAACTTGCATCATACGATTTACGTCGCCACGTAGGTAGTAATCAGTGTGCTTAAAACCCTTTAATCGGCACTGGCAATTATAGTGCCACATCAAATATTATGAAGTTGGTACACTGGCCGTTGATGAGTGGGCTGTTACATTTGGTACAGCGAGGAGGGGCCTGGCCCACCCATCAACGACCAGTGTACCAGTCACCGTATTGCTGTATAATGGTCCGTTGATCAGCGGTTTTAATGTGCCCTTTAAAGGGTTAAAAGGACATTTAATTCTGTTCAGATTTCTTGTTGTTAAGTGGGTTCGAATTTTGGAGTTTTGATGTCCTTTTAATTTAGACACAGTGCACATCAATTTATGCAAAGTTTTCAACTGTTAATGGACTAAAACGTCTGAACAAAACGGCTGTTGTCGGATACTTCATTTTGAGCTGAAAATTCACCAAAAATCGTTTGTCCGCCGACATCCCCAATCTGGATTAAGACTGCTACAACAGCACTGTTACTCATGTCCAAATTACATTGGTGTTAGCAAAGAAAGTTTAACAAATAGACTCATTATTTTAATTTCAGACATACAGAATCAGCATTCCATCCGCCATATTGGCGGAGATCTTCGTTGAAGTTCGTTAATTTTTCTAAAAATATTCTATAGGACAAACAAAAAGAAATGTTTTTGTGAACACGGTGTGGTTGTAAATTTGCCAGTTTTCCATGCCTTGTTGTCCAGCTGTTGCATTGTGTTTTTACTTTTTGTATTTGCGTTTATAGGCTAATGCGACAATGTTTTGATCAAATTAGATAGACAGATGAATCGCCATTAGGCATTACTGTCATCGATATGATGACAATATGATGACGCCTATTGGGGAGAGACCGCAGCTTCCTACGTCAGGTCTGTAAACTGCATCAGTATGTGAAGATTAATACTGACAACGAATATACACTGTGTCTCAAAAACATGTGACTACATCTTCGACGTTCAGTTGAACTAGAATTGTCCGTTTACAACAATTTTTGGCACACTTATTACCAAGAGTATAAGTCATTGACAGATTTTTTGTTTTCCCACCACACCTATTAAATTTCGTGCACTAACTTTACCTTGAAAAACTGTCGAGGCCTAAATGTCAGTAAAAATTAAACAACATAATGAATATTTCACATGAAGATGCGATTCTGATTTTTTAAAAATCTCTATGTGTCAAAGCAGTATGGTGCACGAAGGCTGTTGAGTGAATTGCCCGACAAGGGTTGAAAATTTGGAAGCATCGACAGTCTGCTGAAGAGAATCCGCAAGACGGGTACAATTGTCCTGCAACCACGCAGCGGTAGACCACGTTCGGCGCGTAGCAGTAGAGGACCTCGTGCTTAGTCAGGACACGGAGGAGTCCATGGTCAGGAGGATAAGCCAAAAGGGCACCGATCAGCTCGTGAGATTTCGTGTGAAACTTCCATTCTCTGTTCAAGTCTGCACAGGATAATTAACCTTAATCTCTAGCTCAAATGCTTCAAATGACATCGTGCTCAGCAGTCAGCTGTTGTCTGAAGCCAATCGCATCTCCCGTCTCACCCGCTGGTAAACAATCTTATCGTCTGCAATAAATCTTGTTACTGTTCTATTTTAAACCGTAAGTTGTGAATTAAGTATGTAAAATAATAAGGTGACAGTTTTGCAGTTAATATCCTAGTATTGTAGGCTTGTAGCATTGAGAAATCAGCAATTTAAGGCTAAATTCGTGATATTTAGGTCTCGACAGTTTCCCAAGGTAAAGTAGCTGCACTAAATAGGTGAATTGGCAAACTAAAAATACCTGTCGACGGCCTATACACTTGGTAATAAGTCAGCCAAAAATCTTTGTAAACTGAGAGTTCTAGGTCAACTTATCATCGAAAATGTGGTCACGTGTTTTTTTCAGACACAGTGTAGATAAACACACAATATGCCAGTTGCGGCAGCTTAGATAAGTGCCAGTGCATGAAAGTATTAGGTCTATATCGAAGACGAACAATAAATACGTCTTACATGGACAGTTTCTGGTGATGTCATAGTGTACAACGCCAGCAGCAGTACCGTCGTTTCTGCGACCAGACCAAGGTCCACTCATCCAACAACGTGAACCACTGGGCTGTACACTAAGCCAATCAACTCCCATACAACTGGAATTTCTTTGACACGCGTTCTGACACTGGCTGGGAGTCATTGCGTTGCTTGCAGGTATGCCGTTCTCGACGTTCGTGTTCATGGTCGTTCTCCAGCTGTACGTACAGTCACCTAAAATGCAAACAAAGAAATTCGATAGATTATATAACTGTATAACTAATCAAACTTAAAAGCATGCATTGCTGTGTTTCACGGAGAACTGTAAGCACGCATACTGCTTAAGATCGAGCAGTTTTCAAGCTGAATGGGAATAAAACATTTGACGCAATATGGCAAGAAATTACATCGCTGCAAATGCAGTTAGCTTCGACGAACCACATCACAGTCTGGACGGTAGTTCAGAACTTCAGACAGTGTTAACGGCGACATTCAATTCCTATGGGAATAGGCAAATTTCAACCACAACATCAATACTCCTTAACGGATCGACAAAAATTCGGCACAATTGATTACGTCCGCGAGGGGACTTCATATATTAAATTTGGTAGAAATCAATCCACAGGGGGCTTCTGGGCAAATGGGTGAAATAGAACAAAAATTATTTTTATTTATAGCTTTTTTCTTTGATCAGCCTACAGGTCAGACCCGTGGATGGATTTTTACGCGCGATAGCTCAAAAGACGTGAAATCACGCAAGGATGTGCTTTTTAGGAGCTGAACGAGGTGCCCCTAAATTTTGGGGTAAAACCCCCCAAAAACTGAAATTTTGGAGGCGTGAATAGGACTTTCAAGCCTGAACGAAATTTTTAACACGAGTGTGCCTTCGTGGGTGGTCCCATAGCTCCCCCAACAAATCCAAAAAAACTTAAATTTTGGAGGCGTGAATAGGACTTTCAAGCCTGAACGACAAAAAAATTACATTCCTACTTCTAAGATATTCAACGTCGAATAAAGGCGTGACCTTGTCCTGTATCGTTTTGGAGTTATTTGACGCTGAATAATATCACGACCTTGAAATTTAGGTTACTGGTCACTGGAGGTCGAGGTCGATAGATCGAGTATAAGTTTCTATTGGGGTTCTGTAGTAACTATGCTCCTATCTTGTCTATCATTTCAGAGATAAAGCAATATATTGGTCGAAAATCGCGATTTTTAATATTCCACCTGCACAAACAATGCCAATACAGATGTTGCATACAACGCCACGCAGCTAAAAGCTGAAGAAGTACAAGAGCGGAATAATCTACAATTAAGGAACAGGTTCTAACTTTTGCAACTACAAGGCAGTGTCGAGCAAGATTGGATGCAGTTTCAAGACACAGTAAATGTAGTAGCAGCGTCAGAGAAAAGAAAGAGAATATTGATTTTGCCCAGCACTTGAAAAATTGATGAAAGAAGAACGTTAAAGGCAAGAAATCAACACGTTATGACTGAAGGAGGAGATGCAGAGTCAATAACGATGGAATATGATGCCAGAGCCAAAAAGCTTAAGAAGTGTTGCAAACAGGATAAACAGAAATGGTTTGATCACAAAACTACCTAAGCAGAAGAGGCAGCACGAGTGGGAGACACTAACACCATATACAGAACACTCAAAGAACTGTCTGCGAAGAATCAACAGCGAAGGCCAATCAAGCCTGTTGATGGTAAAAGAGCCTCAACCATTTTGGATGCACAACAGATAAAGAGATGGCAACAGTATTTTACAACAGTTGTCAATTGTCATGAACCTGATATAAAACGGTTTTGACAATGAAGAATGTGCCACAATATGTGGAACCAATTACGGAAGTGCAAGTACATAGGCAATTAAAACTAGTGCATCGTGCGAAGCGCCTCTCATGCGCTACCGCTTCCTGTACGTCGGCGCTGATCTCCGCAAGCTATCCCTCCAGCCAGGCATCAGCGAACACTGCGAGACCACGGAAACGGGCTAGTATATCACGCGATACGCCTGTTCACTCTCTCAGCTTTCGCCGGGTATCATTCCAGCCTAAACACACAGGCGGGCTCAGGCTGAGTATGGCTGGGTGCCTGGTCTGCGTCGAGGTGGTTTACCCGTCCGAAGACGGTCACCCACCCAAGCATTAACCGAGTCTAGCGTAGAGTAACTACGTTGATCGAGTGGAACGTGTTACCGCTACACTAAACCGGCAACCTCTTCCATTTGCCCTTGTAATGGGCTAGATTATGAATAAGGCATTAAACGGTTTGGGTATGTGTCCGAAGTGAACAAGGAGACTGCATAATCATTCTGGATTGCGCAGATGACATTGTTCTGTTAGATACTTCATGTGACAAGATGCAAATGATGATAGATGCTGCAGACAATAAAGGTAAACAATGAATGTCTGTGTAGTGCAAGACAATATGGCTTTGAATAACTGGAGCTATTAATAACAAAGAAATACGAATAGAAAACTTACTAGTTGTGGTGGTTGAAGACTTCTGCTTAAGGGGCGCCGCACGGCATAGTAAAGTTGCATCACAGAAGTTTTATTTTTGATTTAAAATTTAGTTAGTACAAAAGCAGTTAACTCTTTAATTACTAACTTATAGAAGTAGTTTAACTTTAACTTGCAATACGAATAGAAAACTGACTAGTTGTGGTGGTTGAAGACTTCTGCTTAAGGGGCGCCGCACGGCATAGTAAAGTTGCATCACAGAAGTTTTATTTTTGATTTAAAATTTAGTTAGTACAAAAGCAGTTAACTCTTTAATTACTAACTTATAGAAGTAGTTTAACTTTAACTTGCAGTGGCAGCTGGACTTTAACAACAGCAGAGTTATGGTAACTTCCCAAAAACAATTTCACTAAAAGTTAACTTTTTAAAAGTGCCCATAACTGCACGATTACTGTTTCGTTACGTATAGGCCTAGGGTCGTTACAGTTTGGCTGACGGCAAGTAATCACTAGACAAAATTCAGTTTAGAGTATTTGTTCGGCGACCGAGAAAACTTTCCAGTAACGGGAATTTTGCCGTGTGTGGGTTCCCGACGTGCAGTCACAGCCTTAATGCAAAGACGAACAACGTTATCTTACATTGCCTGGTGAGGTTGTAGTGCGTAAAACCGGGAGTCGTTCCCGTGTTTCTCTGACCAGACCAAGGTCCACTCATCCAGCACTGCTGATTAAAAGGCGCAGTGGGATTCCAGTCAACTCCCGTGCACGGGGCGTTGTTGATGCACGCAGCGTGGCACTGCTGGACGTTACTGATGCCATTTACAACTTGACCATTTTCGACGTTTGTGTTAGCTTGCGACGTCCAGCTGTACTGACACGCGTCTACAATTGATTGCATAATGCCAATATGCACAAAACTATTCGAGATGCATCAATCCATCCATATTTATTTAGTAGCAAAATCAGGAACATAATATGCAAACAAAACAACAGAAATAGCAATGTTGATATGTTAAATGGAGCAGTGAACAGAAGATGAAATCCCTCTGTTAAGACATCGGTGCACCATAGCAACATAATCTGACAACCCCCTCGCAGTACCCGCTCATAATCTGTTGTCACCCTTTCTCGCCCACCAACCATCTCCTCGTTGAAAATGATCGCTCATTCAGATATGCATCACCCCGTCTCTGGAATCAACTCCCAGATTCATTCCATCAGCCTCGTCAGTCATGTCTCGACTCATCTCCTCATTTACTTGTCAGCTCATCTCTGTTATCATCACCACTCTCATCATCCATCACTCCTTCACTCTCCAGGCTCAAAACCTTAATACTCCTTCGACCCTGGACTGCCTTCACGATCATGGGACCGGACCGGATTTATCGTGCTTCTCGATGTATTTTTAGTTAGTTTTTCTTTAATTTTTCTGTTTGTCCCGTGTGGTGGACTAAGCTGGCTACATGTCAACTTTTTAGTGCACGTTAAATACACAATATCGTATCGTATCGTATTTGTATCGTACATGTACGTCGGCCCATCGGTCTTGGAGCCTTGTGGACAGCGCACGGACGCACGGACGGACATTTGACCACTTTTACAAGTCATCTCAAGAGAGATAACTATTAATATTTCTTTTTGGCGGCATCGAATTCATCCATTGCGGGTCTATACACCACGGCCCCCGCACCTTTGACAAAAAGTGTCACCTCCGGAATCATCCCAAATAATGGCGTCCGTAGATAAGGAGTACCTCGGAGATAAACCGCTTACAATTCGATCGCAAACTTCAACTTTAACTTGACATTAATACATTGCAGCAATTAAATATTCTTTCGCGCAAGCAATCGATATATTGCCGAAAATTAACGCGTTTAAACAAAATTACTTACGCAAGCAGGAACCTGTTTACTTCTGCGCGATGAAGTTGTGATGCGGTTTATTCTTCCGCCCAATAGCAGCTTGTTTTTTAAAGTGTTCGCCATTTTTGGGGATGGTAAAAGTGAGGACATTTTCGTCTGCGCGGTTGATGATGTGGACTGTTCAGTCTAAATTATATTCTATTGTCTATGCTATACACACTAGTTATTTTAAAACGTTTCAGAAATTAAAAAAAACAAATGTGTCAGCAAGACGTATATCCGACAAACGCGGGGGTGCAGCTAAAACTATGTGCAATACCCTCGCCCCATTTTCAAAGGCAACATTTCCGTCATTTATTGCATGCCTCTATTTACTAGACTCAAGGGATCGAGTATGATGTCTCCATCATGCTTCCAAATAAACTTCGGCCTTCCGTGACCTTGACCTTTGAAACTCCTGACCCTCGAGGTCGACCGTTCATGCCCCTGCCCCGGAGGAAAATTTATGCCAATTTGCATTGAAATCCGTTCATTCGTTTTCGAAGTATAGCGTTCACAAGTTGGTAACAGACGAACGAACGGACGAACGGACAGACGAACAGATGAAGGGACAGGTCGAGAACATTATGCGTCCCGCCAGTCTGGACTGGCGTACGGAGAAAAGCAGAACACGTTCGCTGTCGGTATTGCGTTCGTGTTTTTATGATGCCGAGCGCGTTCTGTCCGCTATAGCTAAGTTCTTGTTCACCTCCTTGGGGAAGGGGAGGGTCGGGGTGAAATGGGAGAAGGAAGCGGTAGGAAAAGAAAGTGGGAAGAGAACAGGGAGTTAATGGAGTTGCAGAAAATGGGAATGCACGAAAACATATCACCAAAACGCAACAGATTTAGCAATTGGGGACGCCCCTTGGAGGCTACCGCGCCCGTGTCATACATTTTAAGAAAGATCTTTCCAAGTGCAACATTAGCCTCGCAGATAGTATGCCTCTATCTTGCATTGTTTTGAAGTTATAAAGCTTCAGAGATGAATATAGGCCTATTTAAAAACTGTCGCTACAACAATGCAACATATTTGGAATTATGGTGGATGCTTCTGGGGGCTACCGCCCCGTGCCATGCTATCTTGACGCGTGTAGAAGTTATTGAGCTTCACAGTTGACAATTAATGCTCACAATAGCGAATTGCTATAATTATGTAACAGTGACAGAGGTGGCGAGAACACGTGGTCACCTTAGTCCTACTCCAAAAAATGGTAATAAAACAGCAAAAATTAATGTTAAAAACTTCCATGGAAGTTTAACTACAATTGTAAGGGCTCAGAATAATACATCTAAAACAGCAAATATCAACTAATACCATTTTCAATTTTAAAAAAATGATAATTCTTAGCAGCAACTTGCCGAAATATCGATTGCTGCAATAGTATTATCACCTTTTTTTATTGAAAATGGCATCAGTTGATATTGCTGTTTTAGAGGTATTATTATGAGCCCTTACAACTGCAGTTAAACTTTTATGATTCTAACAGCATAAAAATAATGTGTATTATTATTAAATATTCTTTGTTAGCAGCAATCTAAACCGGACGTCAGTAAAAGTGTCGTTACAGCAATGAGATTTACCGTTGGAGATCAAATTATTATTAAATGCTCGTGAATAAATAAAAAAATATGAAGGAGACCACTTTCTGAAGATGTTTCCTGACAAAGAGTAGAGTTTTAATGGGTTAAAACATTTAACGGAGAAAGCGATAGCAGTGACATCACTGACTCGTGTTCCGGTTGTGGTCGTCTGGTCGACCACACAATGCCGACTCCACTGCAAAGATAAACAAAGTTAAGATTTCGCATTTATATTTTGATCAGTATCTTTACCCCACCAACACTTCATCTACTGTCAAAAACATCTTGAACAAACGTTTTTTCTACGTATTTTTCACTCACATCCATTTACTGAGATGTTTATTGTCAACGGTAAATCTCATTAAACAACACTTTTACTGACGTCCGGGTTACATTGTTGCTATCAAAAAATGTTTAAGAAGAATACAAATTATTTTTATGCTGTTAGAAATAGTATTTCATTAGCTATTTTTGTCTAAAATTTTTATTCAAATTGGTTACTTTTTCTAAGAGTTATGCAAGAAAACATGAGTGGATGTTTTTCTCTGAACACAGTGTATACCGCAGTACTCGTTAATGCCTACCAGCGTGCCAGACTTCAACTTTATAGCTCCATTAGTTTCTGAGATATAAAGAAGGTCCCAAAATAAAAAGTGGGAGCTGCTGATCTCCCCAGACGCCCCCTAGCGGACAAATTTTTATCGCGCGTCAGCATACTGACGCGCGATATTGATATAGGCCTAGCAAATCTGTCCGTCTGCCTGTCTGTCTGTCCGTCCGATACGTTCCGGTATCACATGACAACTGCTTAACATGTCGTCATACTTTTTTCACCATACGGTAGCCCAATAAATCTAGTTTTACCAGCATCAAACATCTTCACGAAATTTCGACGGGATCACCCCCTGCGGGGGCGCTAAATACAGGTGGGGTATAAAAATTTCGCGATTTTCTACCAATAAGTCGCTATATCTCGCAAACGATACAAGATATCGCCATAGTTACTATGGAAGGCAAATAGGAACTCGTATGCGATCTATCAAATGGTGCCATTTCCCGTGACCTTGAACGAACCCTAACCCTGTTTTCAAGGCCACACCACTCTTTGACGCTACATATCTCACACACGGCTACAGATACGGCCATATTTACTACAGAAGAGAGAATAGGAAATAGGAAACCGCACCCAAGCTTTTGAATTGCACCAGTTTCAATGACCTTGAGTGACCTCTAAGCCAATTTTCAAGGTCACGGTATTTTTCAACGACAAATAACTCGCAAATGGTACAAGATAGAGCTACAGTTACAATGGCGGACTAATAGAAAGTCATACATGGTCTGTCGAAGCGCGCCATTTTCAATGACCTTAAACGACCCCAAACCCAGATTTCAAAGTCAGGCCATTCTTTGACGATGAATATTTCCAAAATGGCTACAGATACGGCCATAGTTACTATTGAAGGCGAATAGGAAACCGTACCCAAGCTTTCAAATGGTACCAGTTTCAATTACGTCGAGTGACCTCCAACCCCAATTTCAAGGTCACGATATCATTCGACGTCAAAAAACTCGAAAATGGTACAAGATAGAGCTATAGTTACAATGGCGGACGAATAGAAAGTCGCATTATGGTCTATCGAACGGCGCCATTGTCAATGACTTTGAACGACTCCTAACCCAGTTTTCAAGATCACATGCTTTGACGCTGAATAGCTCACAAACGGCTACAGATACGGCCATACTTACTATAGAAGGCGAATAGGAAATCGCACCCATGCTTTCGAATGGCACCAGTTTCAATGACCTTGTGTGACCTCTAAGCCAGATTTCAAGGTCACGATATTATTCAACGTTAAATAACTCGAAAATGGTACAAGATGGAGCTATTGTTACAATGGCGGGCCAATAGAAAGTCGTACATGGTCTATCGAACGGCACCATTTTACATAACATTGAACGACCCCAAACTAACATTTCAAGGTCAGGCCATTCTTTGATGCTGAATGACTGCGAAATGGCTAAAGATACGGCCATAGTTACTATGGAAGGCGAATAGGAAACCATAGCCAAACTTTCAAATGGTACAATTTTCAGTGACCTTGAGTGACCTCTAACCCACATTTCAAGGTCACGATAATATTCAACGTCAAATAACTCGACTAATAGTAAGTCGTGTATGATCTATCCAATGGTTCCGTTTCCAATGACCTTGAGTGACCCTTGATCTAGATATCAAGGTCATGGTTAATTAGACCTGTAGATGCTTTCGACGTATTGTGTGCGCAGCTGACGTGCGATCTGTTTGCGATAGCTAAATTCTTGATACATGGAGCCATAGTACTTACAAATGCCTACCAGCGTACCAAATTTCAACTACTTAGCTTGATTAGCTTAGGAGATATGGAGGGGGTCCCAAAATAAAAATTGGGGGCTGGTGATCTCCCCAGATGCCCCCAGCGGACAAATTTTTATACATGCATAAATATGCCTCTGTTGGTGTATCGCATGTCAAAATCGGTTCAACGGCCTAAGCTCTAGGTCCTGGAAAGATTTTGTGTACAAACAAAGAAATAAACATAATTAAGTGGTAACTTTGGCTATGGGGGAAAATAACCCCTGCCGATCTTAACCAAATGTGGCGTCTGAGCAGATATTGGCGACGTAATCACGTGTGCAAGGGGTGTGGCTGTGGGTGTGGTGAGAGGGGTAATTTTGCCTTCTCCCATTGACTTGAGGTCTCGCCCTCACAACACTGGTCACACGTGTGATACGTGAAAATAGTCAAAAATTGGACATGTATGGTCTTTTGTAGGAAACCAGCGGGGCTGCCCATACATAGGCTACTATACATTTTTAGAAAGTTCGTCTCACGGGCAACATTCAATACCTCGCAGATAGTATGCATGTGTCTGCGTTAAAAATTATCACGCTCCAACATTGACGATATTCGAAAAATACGCAAACATATTTGGCCTTATGGGGGGCGCCCCGACGGAATTACCGCCTCCTGCCTTACATTTTTAGAAAGCTCTCGTCGAGCTGATATAAGTAAGTAAGTAAGTAAGTAAGTAAGTAAGTATCGTACATTTATAGAGCGCATTACGTTAGACACCCCTAATGCGCTAAGCGTGCTGATAGGCAGAGAAAAGATGAGTCTTCAACGACTGTCTGAAGGTCGATGTGCTGACTGCAGGATCTCGTAGATCATCAGGCAGAGTGTTAAACATCGTCGGACCAGCGACAGCAAA
>Ga0209339_1000791_pt1 | contig 12245 bp, 4 predicted proteins | sample OlaalgELextract3_FD_187376 | JGI IMG/M metagenome (GOLD analysis project Ga0209339, IMG submission 187376) | Olavius algarvensis symbiont microbial communities from Tuscany, Italy - Type A ELBA extract 3 (SPAdes) (version 2) | ecosystem: Host-associated > Annelida > Digestive system >... | reverse complement strand
ACAGCAATACGGTGGTTAGTACACTGGCCGTTGATAAGTGGACTGATACATTTGGTACAACGAGGATGGACCTGGGCGTGCTTCGACCCCGCCCAGTCCCCTCCTCGCTGTACCAAATGTAACAGCCCACCCAACAACTGCCAGTGTACCAACTTCACGTTATTCCGTGTGACACTATAATTACCTTTGCACTCCCTTTCAATCAGACCCAACGCTATACCACCAAACCATTCCTTACGTGGGAGTGAGCTCATCAAGGCATCTTTAAAAGTATCCCAGTTGTCAGATTCCTCATCATTAAATACCACGAGCGCCGACCGCAACGCCAGCAAAACGCCACCAAAAGTACTTTTGTTTAATCTTATAGCACATATTCCACCGAGGCAGCAGTTAAGCCCGGCATTTGTGGCGAACCTATTTTTTTAAAAAAAAACGTCGCCAATGTCTGCCGTACATATGACAAGAACTGTAACAGTATTACTGCGTTTAATAGGGTTAACGACGGTTGCAGCAATTAATACGCAGCACATACCGACGATCGTTGCGAAGACGAATACACCAATCAGGTAGCTGACAATCGTGAACAGGTACCTGCAGACATAGCAAAACACGTTGTTATACCCCTTGTAGTTGCAGTACTTCAGTAACCCCACGACATCAAGTACAGTCGACCGTGACAACTCTCAAAGGTCACTCACGGTCATCGACATAAGAATTTATATGGCATGATGTTCGACATCTGCAACTATTGCTGATTTTTCAACGAATAGCTGCGTCAGTTATTTCAGTGGCTATATCATCGACGAAATTGACGCAGGTCGCATATCATTCAGTGTTATTCCGCGGAAAATTCATAATACAAGCTATTCAGCGGAAAACAGCATGACGCTGCAGTTATGTATGCTGTTGTATGGCAGTTATTAAAATTATTGGCTGTGCAGTCGCATCAACGGGGTTGAGTAGTGCTAGTGCATATTAAAGATTCACAGTCATCGGTCGCGTCCGAGTCCGAGGTGACTCAATGCGTAACCTCATATAGACTAAACTGCCTGCAGCGGCGCTCGCGACGTAAGCAGTAGAGACACACGCTAGTGTGGAGAATGTACAATAAATGGTGTGACCCCGAGGCGCCGACGAAGATTACACTCGTGAATCTTAGCAGGCGCCGAGAGTGAGTATAATGGCGCCATTTTAGGCGGCCTCGCAGAACTCTGTCGCTTGCAGTAATTCGACTGGCCTGTTCCACCGCATCCCGCAGCTTACGACGTCCCGAGCTTCTGCTGCTGATGTAATGTGAAATGATGGACATTACTTTAGACGTTGCCTTCAACTGCTGCCAGTGTGATAGTTCCGTCAGGCTGTGCCCGTAATTCGTCCAATGTTAGTCTCTTCAGACGTCATCCAGACGGGGACATCGGTCTCAATGGTTTCGTTTTCCTGCACCTAGGGCAGAGTATGGACTCCTGCGTACTATGTTGCCAATCCAGTGTATAGGGTGCCTGATGACCACTTCTGAGGCAGCTGAGTGTCATTTGCTCTGATCGGCTCAGGATCTTCTTCCACTTGATCCGATAATCTTGGTGGATTCAGCGTAGTCTGTCTGTCGACGCCCCATGAGTTGCAAATATTCTTATTATTGCCTTAGAGATACTCTCCGACCACCCACGGTCTTATCCGTCCATCCGTCACTTCATTTATCAGTCCATTCTGCTTTCTTCCAGTGCTTGTATATCTGCCAGCTCATTCTCTGGTACTCCGCAGTGGATTGGGCAGCCAACATAGAAGTTGTAACTTTGGTCCTCATCCTCACATGCTGTTCTTTGCCTTGCGTCCACATTAGCGGATGATCAGCCAACCGCTGGTACACTTCCACACTGTAATGGTATTTAGATTGTGTGTTATCGCTAACCACTTTCAGGTTCCGTCAGTTTCCTATCTGTGCTGTCCTGTCTTTGTTGAGTATGTAAGTAAGTAAGTAAGTAAAAAGTCGATTTATATAGCGCATAGTCGTGAAGCATCTAATGCGCTCAGTATTCGTAAATCGTGACCACTTTATGCGAATCTTGTTCGAGTAATGCTATAATATCATGCTCGTCTCGAAGTTTATCCCTTCTGTTCCTCGATCAACTACCTTGAATGTAGTACGCCTGAATGTCCGCCATGCATCCACTTCAACACTGGTACATGTAGTTTAAGTGAGACTGCATTATTAAAATGTCTTTCTAGACTACCTTGACGTTGTCACCCAATTACGCCTTCTTGATACGCTGTCTGGTATTCACGGCTGCTATCTGGAATTTGGGTTGGTATATATGTTGGTATCCGCGCATCGCCACCAAGTTCAATTATCTTTTTGATTGTCGGCAGGTCCGCTTATCGCACAGAAGTGTTTAACTGACAGATGTCGTTGCCACCTTTGAAATTACTTTGCGGCTACAATTGCGTCCAAAGAATTACAGTTCTGCACGAATAGCACAAACGATTTGTATGCAGCAGCGATCTTCCTATTAACTATTGATATATGTTGACGGACATTGCAATAGCGATACAGCGGATGATCTGCCGGGGTTTAAATCCCGAGTGATGACGACAAACGTCATAATAATTTCGTTTTTTCTTCCACCTGATTTCAACAAAATGACGTAAAGGCCACAAGGCTATAGAACCTTAAGACAAAACCACCAGTTTCGAACAACATAAAACTTTATATACAAACGTAATAAATTACGCGTAATTGAACCAAAGCATATAGTTCTGTTGCCTGAAATCTGGTCATCTGAATTCTGATTTTTACACAGCTCCCAGTAACAAGGGTCTTAGATTAACATCTATTGGCGATATAACCTCTCAGTTAACATCACTACTCTATATCTAGTATCCATAAAAATTAAAGCGAATTCCACCACAGTGTAGCCGATAACTGACACTCGAAACAGGTCGTTACTGCACTTATGGATGACTTAACTGGGCGAGATACGTGGGCGTCATTAGAACATCATTGTTGCAGTAAGAGCAAAAAGAAAAAAAATGTTAATAAAGAAAAAAAGATCACATAAAGTTAATACGTATAGACAATGGAGGCATTTGTGTACTGTCCGTCATTGAAATCATACTATGTAATTGTCATTAGTAGTTCCATTATCACCGTCAATTTATTTGCCATTCAAAAGCAACAATTTGTAACAATAAGTCACGGCAGGTCGCCAGAAAACATCTGTTCATCGACCTGGCGGCCCATAATCAATTACACTAAAAAATTTCAACATAATACAACCAAAATACAGCCAAAAACTTGCAGATATCACTGTGACGGCTGATGTAATTGCTATGTTGTTGCACTGATATTTTTGGCGTTCTCGACGAAGTCGTCCGCGCACGGCTGACGGTCTCAAGGGTAAAAACTGCATTACGCGCGTCAAATAAGCGCATACGGCCAGCTCCGAAGCAGTTCTCGGTTGATAAACTCTATCAGGCGTTACATGCACCATCTCAGGTCGAACTGATGATCTTGCTCCTCGACAGACGGACCGACGACCACCCGGCCCGCGTGAGCTAATCACAGAACGATGCAGGCCAGGACGACGCCGATAAGCCAATTACGGCGACCGCGGTGGAACGACAAAGTATGCATGGGCCTGAGGCGCGCAAACGTCTTTGCACCGTCTGTATAACGATACGCCATAGCGGATGAACGTGGCAGACGACGGACTCCTGGACGCTTACAAAATCCGTTGGATCGCGACTACGCTTGATGTAATATCGATCTCCGCTGTCATACTCGCAGTCTCTCACTGCAACGACTGTTTCCTTTAGGATTATGAATCTGCTCTACTATTCTGCGCGTGCCCGGAACTCTCTGCCATCAGCTGTCCTTCTCATCACTTTACATTCACTATTTCGATCGTCTTTCCCAGATGGCTGATTCCCGAAGCATGTCTATGTCCTGTGTCTGTTTCGTACAGCGTCCAAAAAGCAGTAGCCTGATCTACGATCTGTTGCCGATCTATGCTTTATTTTCATGATAGCTCTCCCCCTCTCTCTCTCACACACACACACATTCATTTATTTAAATAAAAGGTTGACAGACCGCAACCTCAATAATGTGAAATGTTTTCTCCTGATCTTACTAACATAGAACAAACAAAGAACGAGAAACGGGATCACAGATCACACCATCCGCGACGCCACAGCTGTGTATGGCAGTACACCCATCTTCGAACTCGACCTGCATTTTGGTGCCTGACAAGTTTCATGTCTGCATCTGATCTCTAACGGTTACAGCGCCATCATGCGAACGAGATTTTGCTGACTCAGCGGAGCAAACGCACCTGCCAAAATACTCGCAAACACTCACATGCACACGGTGGTCCACACTAGACGACACGTCTCCAGAACAATTTTTTGTTCGTTGTCACAAACACAGAGACTGACGGAGACGTTGAAACGTGATGACTTTTAGTGTTGTAACATGTATGTTTATTAACTGTTTGTCAGATCACTGCGTCTGTCGGTGACAATAAACTCATTCTTATCTTATCTTATCTTATCTTATCTTAAAACAATAACAGCTGTTGCCGTCGCGGCTGGCGACAAACAAACATAGGTGACGAAAAACAATACCTCGCCAGTTTAGCTTTAGCTTTAACTGCTGTCTGCGCCGCGATATCAACACAGCGTGACGGCATCACCGACTAGAAACTTCGAGCCCGTCTTGTCTGCTGAAAGCATCGTGGCGATATGTGATAGCGCCGAGTAAAGTACGGTCAACTGCCGTCGTTCTCATAGAGACCGTAGCGTGTTTCCAAGAGCATTATGACATTAGATAGGTTAAGCACCTAGCGGGGTTGTGACTGAAGGTACGTTGCCAAATTCACTTACGAAAATTCTCCGCTCGTGGATCGTTTAGGGCCAGAACCACGCCTCGTGGGTCGGTTAGGGTCAGTAGTACGGGTTAGTGCCAGTAACCTAAATAATGTCACATCAGACATCAAAGGAAAATTATCTTATGCTACATAATCGTTTTCAAGTTGGAACTCGCCGTCTGCGAGTCACTCAGATTTGTCATCTCAGATTAATGTCTGACGACATTCATGGCATATACATCACCCTAATTACGGTCGAGTGACATCGGTAGAAATATTGACTTCAAAATGTTAATAATTGTAGTTTGATCGTGTCAACCAAAAACGCCACCTTCCATTCTCTTCCAAAGCACTCTTTCCATAGCTTCACTGGCTTTCAATTGAGTGGCGCATACAGTTCAAACTCGCCACCTTAACTTTCAAGACATTGCATACTGGTCGGCCGCCATATCTCACTGACCTCTTGCAGCAGCATCAGCCTAAACCACTTTGGCATTTTGTATGGCTGCTGGAGACGCAGCGTAACTAATTACTTCAATGCATTGCAACAGGTCACAATGGACAGTCAGTTGTGAGTCCGTTGCGAGTCTGCTGCAATTCCCTAGGGGCCTGTAAGCAGCTATGTTCCAAGATGGTTTCGTGATTTTGCGACATCGCTTTGTATTCGATCGATTGCAGAAAGCTACGTGGAAGCAGAACCCGGCTTCGGATAGGTTTCGTTAAATCGATTTCACCCCTATTTAGCGCCAGCAAACCGATTTGTTGGGAGAGGTCAGCGCGTCCGAAAAATTATCCGTAAATTATTGTCGTCGGCGGATCGGTTGCAAATCAAATTTTAGCGCCCCCTGGCGATTTCACGCCGTAATTGTCGCCGACTGTACACAGTCACCGTCGCCGTTACCGCCGTTTAAGTTACGGTACGAACAGCAGGTGCTCTAGCATTATTGCCTTCGGTTACTATAGCGACGGCTGGGTACTTCTTTACAGCGCGTCATGCTGTGAATCTGTGGGTCCCCAAAATGGTCCGATTAACTTCGAGTAAATACCAAAATGTTCTACAACGGTCCGTCAATTTACCCATGAAATTTTGACCGTGAAAGGTCAAAGTTCAAGCTCAACGACGCGAAAATTGCGAAAATGCCGAACTCGTTTTTGGCCGTATAACTGCGGTGCGAACGGTTCGATTTACTTCAACTAAAGACCAAAATCTCCCACAACAGTCCCTCGATCTGGCGGGTTCGCTTGCTGTGCCTCGCACTACAGACTTTCTTGGTTTCACATACAATCCAGAGGCGTAGCGAAGGTTTCAGGCGCCCTGGGCGAGCAAACAGATTTGCGTCCCTCATCTCAAACCATTTCTCCAATAATACAATAAGTGCCACAGGAAACCATCGTTTCATCAACTTAATATATAGAGCATAGTGATTCGTCCGGTCACATACGCAGAGAAGAACGTTCGAAAACTTTCGCCTGCATTACGGAATTGCTGTCGCTGGTCGTCACTTCACACAAAACGTTATTCACTAATCTGGTAGTATAAAATGGGAAAAAACTTAACTAAATAAAAAGAAGGGAACACAATGTCATGACAGCGAATACAGTTATCGCGGATTACACATAGGCTACAGGTATTTACAATCACTTGGCGAAGGAACTTCCAGATAGGCTGGAGTTTTCTCAAAATTTTCTTTACTTTATATCAATCAGATCACACATCGCTAACCAGTTAAATTCCGTCATGCATTGTTGCACTGTCTCTGTTGATTTAACATCAAGTATCATTCGGAAACAGTTATCGACAACGTACTGAAAAGATCCAATGTCAGATTTATTAACAGGACATACGTCGATGCCGTAACAGCGTGTTGGCAAACACTTGGTTCTTACCAGTTCGATTACCACATCTGGGGATGCAATTCACCCAACTTTGGCAAAAACTGCATTAAAAGCACGACATATCGATTGCTTTGCATGACTGAAAAACAGGCAAATGTTCTTTATGACCTAATATAAACCCGGAGTATCTAAAATTTTTACTCCAGGACAGTTCGTAATTATCAAATGTTGATATGTTACTGCACTTCATGCTAAAACGGGCACCAAAGCAAATGCGTGAGGATTTGTTTGGATTGACACGCATATCACGTCATTCCAATTCTGCTTCGCATATACTCAGTATACGCTGGAGAGAGGTTACTGATGGGGGGGCACCAAAATGATGTAATCAGCATACAACAGTATATTCATATATGTCATGTTTACAGAACACCCAAGTCCGCTTGATTTTACTTTGTAAACCACGCTGTCAATGAAACAAACAGGTATGGCGACAATACCCCGACTTGTCGAACGCCACATAACAAATTAAAGAACGCTGAAAACTTGTTGCACCATTTAACACATGTGACGCTGACTGCGAACCACCGTTCTAAAATGGACAGTATTTTATTCGGTATGCGGCGTTCCATCAACTTGATAAATAGACTATGATGGTTCATCTGTCAAACGCCTTTGATAAATCCAATGAACAAAGAACACACATTGACACTGTACTGCCATAATGAACATTTGCGGTTAGTAACCGCAGATCGTAATGTGTAAAAATGCATGCGCAACACTAATTAAATGGGCAGTCAACATTCTATGTGACAAAGTTGCGGTTGTCTATCAAATGTTCGCAAACACAGACAGGTATAAAATAATATAATTACAAGATTGGAATAAATACGCCACTGATACAATCACTTGCACCTGTATTTTGCACCTGCAATTTTCACCCACGGATGCAACCAAAAATAGGCAACGGCAAACACACCTACATGCAGCTGAACGTACTAACTTTCATCCTTACTTTCAAGAAAAGTAACAGTTAAAATCTTTAATATTTTAATGAAACGCTGTTTATTTGACGTTGTCGTTTTACCACAAATTATTTTTTTTGATGTGATAAATGTTTTATTTGAACAAAATATACGATGACGGTATGGTATAGTACGGTTTAACGTCCCACTCGACACATTATAGGTCATTTCGGAGACGAGTACATGACGATGACGATGATGATAATGACGATGACGATATTTTATGATGATGTTTTAGCGATCCTGATCTGATCATTGACAGCTTCCGACACAATCTCAAGATGTTTCTATTCGAACTAGAAGGGCACTCGGTACAGCGCATATACCTCCGACAATGTTGTTCTGACAGCTCGCGGTGAATAAAACCATTGTAAAACCACGCGTCGCTGCAGCCCGATCCTACCTATAGGTGGGATTTTCCCGACGTAATAAAATTCCACGTTGCAGCACATATGATATCGGAGAAAGCAATCCGGTTCTGGCATCCGGACTATAATGTGGATCGGGCTCGAAAGTTAATCAGTTCGTCCATGTCCCGACATCTGTCGACACGCAACATTTCATCCAAATCCATGCACGCCTTTTTGAGTAATCTTGCTCACAGACAGACAGACAGACAGACAGACAGACAAACAAACACGGGCAAAAACATATACCTCCTCCTTTGTCGGAGGTAAACAACACTTCGTGCATTCAGCGCATTAGAGGTACCGTGCGACTGTGCGCTACACACTGTATTACATTACATTAGTGGCCAAGCCAGCACACTGGACTGATACTCACTCCCAGTTGGTTTCCGGCGGCGGCAGATCTCCGATCGTCGTCAGAGTCAGCGTAGACCAGTGAAGTGACCGGAGGTATTTCTTGGCGACGCCGGCGTGATCGCCGACTGGAGCCGGGTAGCCCCAGTCACCGACAAACCCGCCGGCCTTCGAGATAAGGAAGTAGAAAGCGGCGAACCAGTGACAGCCGAGGAAGAGCACGTGCGACAGGTTGACAACGCGCCAGATGTTGGGAAACACGGCGCGCGTCTCGACCATGTGGACGAACCGGCACAGCCGGTAGGTCTTGACGAAGCGCGGCGCGCGCAGCAGCGGATGAAGTCCGATGCGCAGCTGGATTAGATCAAGCGGCAGCAGACAGACGACGTCCAGCAAGAAACTACGCGACCGGACGTAGTGCAACGCCAGCCGGCGCAGGTCGTAGACGACGAGGCCTCGCTCGAGGTATCCGGTCCTCGTCTGGACGGCAATGTCGACGACGTAGATGAAGTCCGCCAGAGCGTCGGCGGCGAACCACAGCGGCTCGACTCCTTCTCGTAGCTCCGGGAAAGCCTCGCGGGCGATGCACGTCCACAGATTGTAGAGCACTGCGGCAGCGAGCGCCGTCAGCCAACAGAACATAAAGCGTCCGTCTGGTGAGATGATGTAGATGTGTCGTGGTCGCACGACTGTCGCTGCAGTCTCGTCGCCGCTCGGACATTTCGACGAGAACGGCTGCGAACTATCAGCGTCGTCGTTCGAGCTAACCTGTGTACACCACGTCACAGCAAACACACGTTCAGTTTTTGCAACAGACTGACACTGAAACTGGTTTTACGCATTCAACAACCATTCAATTACCACAAATGCACATGTGCGCATATACACAAGTGCACCCATACTACATACAGGGTGATCCAAAAATGAGACCAGCATCCACGTGGTAAGGCCACTTTTGATTGCTTACATTTTCAAAACGCCTAAATAAATTCTCATGATTTCTGTTAATTAAAAATCAGTAATCTTATTTTATTATTTATTTATTTATTTATTCATTCATATTTATTTATTTATTTATTTATTTATTTATTTATTCATTCATTTATGTATTTACGACTTTATTTCACCAAAATATGGCAGCAGAAAAAAATACAACAAAGTAAACAAAAACAAAGCATAACATACTGAAAAAAGAAAAGTCAATTAACGTCAATCAATGTCTGCTAGATATAACACGACGTAGTAGATTATCCGATGCACAGAATTTATTACTGAACTTCTTACGTCACACCTGGCCAACCAGTGATCAGTTAGAAAGATCGGAATGTAGCATGACACCTCATTTGTTTCGGTAAGGTCCGTATTAAAGTCATCACCATTTTAATAAATGCACAATCAAGATACATCAACAGCCACGACCAAATGTCCCGCAATACATCTTCTGCAATATGCCTGCGATCAGAAGTGCTAACGGATGGTAAGTATGCATTAGCAACAAGAAGTATGGCCGCCGGGTTCGGCCGACACGGTATGTCCCCGCCCGCCGGTAATGACAGGTACAACATTTTGTTTTCCGAATGAAGAAGAGACAGAGATGAGACGTACAGACGATGTGAGCTTGTGACCTTGATCTTTGACATTGAAACTTCTGCGCAATGTAACACGTGTCGTGGAGTACCCTCGTGCCAATTTTGGCGATAGTACGACTATTCGTTTTCGATTTATGGGCTATTGGGCGTGGGCGAGTGTCGACCGATGTCCGTGTGCGGGGCGAGACGTCATCGCTATCCTATCGATTGATCGACCAGCGGCAAGTGTTGCTGCTCAGACGGTCGAAATTGACACATAACTGTTTTTCGGCGACAAAAATTTAGATTTAGAAAGCGATTTTTGAAAATTGGGCTCAGTTACAATGTTGCGGTCTGTCATTAGAATACTGCCTGCGAATTTGGTGCAAATTGATACAGAAACGGCCGAGAAATACGCCAAACGTTACCCCAACAACAACAACCAGCGGTATGCGGTAAGTTCGCATTGCAAGATATGTCACAGAATGTGTGTCAGCATTAACGGGCCTGGTGACCTTGAGTTTTGACCTTTTGACCTTGAAACTGGTATGCTAGTCACATATAAAGTGGGAAACCGTCATTCCGAATTCCGGCACGCTAGGCCTTCGGGTTCTTGAGTTATTCGCTATGTACGCGACGGACGGACAGACGGACGGACGGACGGACGGACAAAAGCAATGCTTGTTGCTCCCTTCCCTACGGGCGGGGCAAAGTAATCAAATTGCCAACCCTAACAATAACATACCGATCGGCACAAAAGCTGCATTCAGTAACCATCCGTAATTCATTTTTAATCAAAATAGCAACATCGCAGTAAGGACGACCAACAAGAGGACCTAATATGACACCATCAGCAATAGCGGATTACCAAACGCATAATGACTAGCAATATTGTCACTTAACAGATACAAATTGGCTGGCGTAAGCCAATGTTCGTATAATAATATAATACATGCATCAGAAAACTGTACACTGCAACATAAATCTTTAACAACCTCCATACCTTGATAAAAACCATGCACGTTACAGATGACAATAGGTCTATACCCAGTTCATTGACGTTGGCCATGATCGACTATGTTCGTCGTCTCCTTCGTATACCGACATCGTTATCTACTTCTACTTCCTCTTCGGTGTCTATAGTCTCACTAGTAGGCAGTATGATTGACTGCAGTCACCACAACACTGGACTCCTGTTGAGCGATGCCGTCATCTCCGATCTTCACTCACTGCAACACTGCCCCAATTGACGTTGACTATCGCCAGACCCAGCAAGAGCTTGTGAAGATACTTCATCAACTGAGCGATAACCGGACTCATCAATACGTCGTCGCTTCTCAGCTATAACAACTTGATCCTTCTTATCTCGGAGATAAAACCAGTCAGAAATACGAACTGAGTCTGGCCAAACATCCGGGTTGAGTAGGCGGTCCCGATCAGACACAGCCTGAATGCCTTCCTGTCTTTAACATCATCGGCTGATTCGTTAGGACGACGTCTGGGTTTAGTCTCGAAACAGGTAAAAACTTGAACTCCCATGCCGGAAACGTGTGCACGAATATCGTCCTCATTACGTGCCAGACCAACGCTGTCTACACAGAAAACTGCTTTCTTGACTGTCTTCTTCGCAACCCACATACCCAACGTCGCGGCGGCTGATTGACCATTGACTAAAGATATTTTGAACGTCAAATAACTCGAAAATGGTTCAAGATAGAGCTGTAGTTACAACGGCAGACCAATATAAAGTCGTACATGATCTGTCGATCGGCACCATTTTCAATTAGCTTGAATCACCCCTTCCCCAGATTTGAAGGTCACGCCAATACTTGACTTGAAATCTTTGTGGTATATACATAGAGAATTTTCTTATGAATCAACAGGTTAAAGAATTTTAAAAGTAAGTAAGTAAGTAAATGATTTATAAAGCGCCGACGTCTATAAAGAATCAGGGCGCGGTCCACATTTGCCAAAGTAATTATAAAACATCCAGAAGCATATTTTATTGAGACACAGTGTACAGGGTGTCCCAATAAACAGTGACCCTTAACAGTGTTTCATCATTATTTCCATAACCAATGGGAATTTTGACGTCAAATTCTTTATAGCAACAATAGGAAACAGCATGTATGACTGTATAATTTGTTGATTTACCTTTCCATCTGGTTCCAAGATCGAGTTCGACGTCAACGT
>Ga0209339_1000789_pt1 | contig 12261 bp, 9 predicted proteins | sample OlaalgELextract3_FD_187376 | JGI IMG/M metagenome (GOLD analysis project Ga0209339, IMG submission 187376) | Olavius algarvensis symbiont microbial communities from Tuscany, Italy - Type A ELBA extract 3 (SPAdes) (version 2) | ecosystem: Host-associated > Annelida > Digestive system >... | reverse complement strand
TGACCGGCCAGCGCATACAGCAGGAGGCCATCTGTTATCAGTGGTTCAAGCAGCGACTAATACTGAGCGTCTCTGAACCCAGTATTAGCCAACGGTCACAGATTAAAGAGGACGCCGTCGAACTCTCTTTGCCTCCCCGAGAATTTAATCTCAAAGCATACGATGATTCGGCCAGCCTGGGCCTCGAACCCAGACTCGCCGATCACCATAGCCAGGCAGCGCGTACCGCGACACTACCAACAGTGCCACCGAGGCAGGCAATCTAAAGGGTTAATATCTGCAACTTCTACGCATGTTGGAGGAGGAGGAGAGATTTTAATGGCAGGTCAATAGCTATGAGCCGTCGTCGTGCATCGACGTGGCATCAGTTGCAAACCGCGCAGCAGTAGCAGCAGCAGCATCACTGACGATACAGTCACGAGCAGCGTATCGGCGTAGTGGCTGGCACGCTCGCTTGCTCCCACACAGTCATCGCGTGGCTACAGCAGCAGCGTCTCAAGCTTCTAGCCAGCTACGACGATTGTCTCGAATAGCATCGCGAGGTCGGCGGTGGTCGCGAAAAGACTGTGGTAATGCCTGGCCTCGAATTTACATGTCATAACGAACTGAACTGGCAAGTGTGAATACTGCGTCGTTTTCCGTGCTCGTGATGTTCTGCTGCGCGTTGACAGCTCCGCGCTGCACACGGTCTGCATATATTATTAAGTGTTCGGCCGGCAGCGAAACGCAATAACGCCAAGTGTTTTGAGGTGTTCGTTTTCGGTCGACGTTCGTCGGTCTCAGATGTTCGTCAGTTCTGTTCAGGTAATTGTCTCGTAAATATTGTCGTTCGTAGTGAAAATGTTTTCTGTTCGACTGGGTGTTACCGTAATATATCCAGTTCTTTCTGTTGCCTGCCTTCTACTGTAATTCTCGTTGAAGGAATCTAGTCAGTCTGACACTGTACACACTGTAGCCCAATCATTCTAGTTTTATGAATATTAATCCTAAATCCTATCAGCTGTAAAGCGATAGCATTTTATTTTAATAAAGCGAACTGTAATTTTGGCTGTTTGGCTACATATGACCAAGTTGCACACGTACTGCGACTGGCGTTTGTAAAATAGTAGGCCTAAAGTGTGGTTTTAGCGAAATTATTAATATATGAAAATTCATCGTAGGACTATAGTTGTGCCGTGGATGTCGACATTGCCTTCACTTTCAGTTTCTGTAGTCGAAAATTAGCCTATTCATTTTAAGTGTTCAGTGACATCATGATTCACGCACAGTGGAGTTTCTAGATTCGGTGTACATTTTCCAGTCTTCCCTTCATGTTGTTTCTTGTCTGCTGGAATACTTGCGAAATTTCAGTCGTCATCGCTTATTTACATCATCCTGAATGATTAGTCATTATCCTCGCAAAGGAGAACATGCATTAAATACATGGTTTATCTGTCTGTGACCAAGATTACTCGAAAAGTTGTGGTGGATAAATTTATAAATTGTTGGAAGTTATTTTTGGACGGATAGGTCGCTGGACGAGAAACAATCGATTATATTTCTGAAGCGATGTAGATCCGAACACAGGATATTTTTTCTTCTTCGCCTACTAATCGAAATGACTATTTCTCCGGCAACCGGACGAATCGAAGAAATCTTATTTTTAGGTTGTGAGCTAAACGTTGGCTGCGTGGCAATCCCCGAAGGACTGGTAACGCTAAACCGGACGAGGCGTCGTGTATTCATTATTTCATCACTATGTAGCATGCCCCTACTGGAGCGTTACTGTAAGTAAGTAAACGAACAACAAGTTTAACAAGTGCGTTAACAAAACACAATATCCGCCATACGGGGGTGGGCAAATTTGGGATTTGGGGATGGGCACCTACCCCAAAGGGGAGAAGACACACCCGGGACACATTATGTATACGTCGTGCAAAATTTCACGCCGATCGATGCCACCGTCGCCGAGATATCTGCAATCAAAAAAACCGGACAGAAAGCAAACTTAGTACCCTGCCATACTAACGTATGACGGGTAAAAACAAGCTGTATGTCTAGATATCAGGCTCTGGCTGTTTCAACGATTGAACGCCAGGCATGACGATCTCGAGCACAAAGCCACGCAGAACGCAGACCGGGAATATGACGTTAATCAGATTCTACAACACGGGTTCGTGTTTATCTCGAAAGTCCTCTTCAGGATGTAGGAGGTCTCAAGGTCGCTGCACGTAGAGCGCGGTGGTGATATAAGATTGGATCTAATCTGGCGATATCAGCAATCAGCAATCAGCAAAGTAGAGAAACGGTTGTAGGCACTAGTGCCTCTATAATCGTATCTTCAGTAACAACTTTAAACAGTACTTTCTAAAACAGTTTCTAATTTAAACTCGGATCTGTCTCCGGTTCCAGTTATTTCAGCGGTCCAGTCAAACATAACATCCTGATTACTCCAAAATTTGTCTAATCTTGTTTCAAATTGTTTAAGAGAAGGCGATAGGCGAAGGCGTCTTCGCGTAATCAGTGCAGCACCGGAGTACAGCCAGTCGGAGCACTTACGGCATAATGTGGAGGAGACGTGATCTCTGCAGCTGATGCGAGTCTACGCCGCTGCCACCACATTTTAAAGGCATCGATTTTTGCCAACGCTGTGCATAGCGCGGCCTATGCCGTCGTGCGGTGTCTGTGTATGCGTTTGTCACGTTCCATGTGTTATATCAAAACGAAAAACATATCCTCAAACTTTTACAACTTTCAGTTAGTAACACCATTCTAGTTTTTCCGCACCAAACCCTATGGTAATATTCCAACGGGGACCCCCTAACGGGAGCGTCGATATGCAGGCGCGGTATGAAAAAATTGCCATTTTAAACCACTATCTCGCTTTATCTTGGAAATAATACAATATAGGGCCATAGTTACTGTGGAATGCCAATAGGAACTCGTATGCGATCTATCGAATGGTGCTATTTCCAATGACCTTGAGTGACCCCTGAAGGTCACGACATTGTTCATCGTCAAATAATTCGAAAATGGTACAGTACAGCTAAATTTACAATGGCAGAAAATCGTATAATAAACAATCAAATATTTTCGATGAACTTCAGTGACTCACATTTCAAGTGTACTCCATCATTCTATTTCGAGTGTCCCAGAAACAGTACGAGACAGAGACGTAGTTACAATCGAATAGCTTACATGTGATTTTCCTCAACGGTGTATCGAATGACCTTGAGTGAAAGCAAGATTTTCAACGACACGGAGCGTCTCGCGGCCTCTCTGCAACAGCTCGGCTCCTTGTCAGGTCCAGTTTTTTGGTCATAGTAAGTAAGTAAGTAAGTAAATAGTAGATTTGTATAGCGCATAATCATAACATCTCTAATGCGCTCAGTACGTAGTGCCTAATAGCTGGCGAAGAGAAATGTCTTTAACTGGCGCTTAAAACTGGCAAGTTCAAGTGCTGGATCACGCAAACAGTCCGCGATAGAGTTCCAGACCAACGGTCCAGCAACACTAAACGCGCGTCGCCCTAGACCGGACCGTTTGTAACGTTACATCTGAGTCGGCAACTTTATAAAGACGTTGATAGCTCGACGACGACGACTGCAATGAAAGCCGTTCTAAAACGCCATCAACGGCACTACGCTGCCAACCAACAGCGGACCAGTCAACTTGCCCTCGCTCTGATAGTGGCAGTTTACAACTGAGTCGGCAACTTTATATCCTCCTGATGTCAAATATCAGAACGTTGTGTGCCAGAAATAGGTCTTCTCGGCGACAGATTATGAGGTGTTTATTTAGCCGCCTGTATTTGTTGGGATGTTTGTAGCAGCGGGAAAACACTCAGAGTTGTCGGTATACAACTTGTGCTGCCAATTCATTCATTCATTCATTCATTCATTCTTCAAGTGTCTACAGCGCGCTGCATTCTGCTTCAGCGCTCGGTCGAGTGACGTCAGCGGTAACGTGAACCAATATTTATCAACAGATTTATCAACGGTGGGCGTGGCTCCAGTCACACATCACTGAGCACTGAGGATGAGCAGCAGAGGTGTGCTGATCAAGAATCGATCTCGTCGTGGATCAAAATCCGCTGCAGTCTCGACTGGAGATCTGCGGATTAAACCTAACAGAAAGTTGCTGCAGATAAGAAACTTTCGCTTGTAAAACTCCCGCCGCAAAGCGGGAGCTTTACATAACGGCGCTGTTCATCTGTCTGTTTGTCTGTCTGTCTGTCTGTCTGTTTGTCTGTTCGTTTGTCTGTTGCCTTGGCCACCCAGCGATGTCCTTATATTCATCTCCCGTGAAAAACTTCATCCTCCGAGAAGTCTATGTTGTGGCGGGGGCTTACCCGTGACGTCTATAAACACACCTCACTTGCTTCAGTAGCGTTATGCTCGGCTTCCACGTCAGTGGCGCGTCGCGACATTTAGAACACGCATGCACTGACGTTAACCAATCCTCCTCCACTCCTCTTTGCTCTCCTTACTCCTCACGCCCGTATCAACTGCTACAAGACACTCATCTATCGTTGACAGGTCGTGCATTTGTACACACAACTCAAGTCTCATTCAAGGTCCTCGCTCGAACAGATCCCGTACGAACTGCCGTGTGAAATATTCGGTATTTACAACAAGCTCAGCTACCGCAGCGAGGCCGCGCGACGTCCGTCGTTGACAATTTTGTTAAGTTACTCAAGAGTACACTGTTGAGTATGGCGTATGTCTGTCATATCAGTATTATTGTAACTCTGTGTCTATATTGTATCGTTTCTGAGATATTCAACGACGTATAATGACGTGCTCTTGAAATCTGGGTTAGGTCATTCAGGGTCATTGAAAATGGCACCATTCGGTAGATCATATTCAATTTCTGTCATATTGTATGTACCATTTTCGAGATATTTGACGTCGAAGATTATCGTGACCTCGAGTCACTCCCCCCTGCGAATTTTTGAGTTGAGTTGCGCTCCCACGTGGTTTCTTGCACTTCGGACTGTTTCAAGTTTGGTTTTGTCCTATAATTTCAGACCGCAGTGGGAGCAACCCGCTCCCTCCGGTCGCTCTGTGGATCTGTCACTGTTGAATATTGCTCCATTGTCACAGTTGGTATCACGCCGATAGTCGTCTTTTCTCTGCTGTCAGTTGAGATAGGTGAGTCTAACGACTCAGCCTTTTATCCTTTCGGGTCTATAAATGAGTAGTAAGCTGCAATTAAATGTCTGTGACCACAATCGGTGGTGGCGCCATCTGGTGAACTCTTACGAGGTAGAGGCAGGCATGCTGTTGTTTGCAGGTAAAACTGTGAACTATGCCTGAACGCCTCAGAGGGTTCATGACTAGGCGCTACAGAGACGTCAGCTTTACCTATTAGTCGCTATCAGCCTATAGGTAAGCTGCGCTACGACCTTCACACGTGAAAGCTGGTGCATGCAGTCAGAGATCTGCTAACGGAATTGCGGCTGACAGCGGACCGTAACTTTTAGATACGTTGACTTCTGCCTTGCTGGTGAGTGGTAGGCGTGGCGAACATGGTGGCTAAGCACGTGATCAACCGACCGGAAACTCGCCGACATGACGTCACGTGGCACGACGGAGAGACATGCCGCGACAGTAATGGCGGACTGGTTGGGTCACGTGGTCGGTGTAGCGGAACTAAGTGATGTTGATGATGATAAAGATGAGCAAAGATGAGTTGAGACTGACAACAATCTGTGTCGACTGTCATCACTGCTGCTGCTGCTGCTGCTGCTGCTGCTGCGGCTGATGATGATGATGATGATGTTCAGTCATGCGTGACGCTTGCAATACCGAAGCAGATGATCAATACGTTTTGTGTACATAATATGTGCTGTATTGCGGCGATGATACACAGAGTTGAGACCAAGGCTGGACTACTTGCACTACTTAGATTCCATTTTAAAGCGTTGTCATACAGGTGTCGTACTGCCACCTAGCGAGTGACTGCAACTTGCAGTCATTTCGCATTATAAGCCTACTTACGATGCAATCAACACCAACTATAGCAGTTGTCAGACATCCGCTGTAAATGTGTTCTGTACCGGCATAGCAATGGCAAGCAAAACGGCGCATTAAACGAACGACGAATGAAAGTGTCTATGTCGACTGTTTTGACAGATATCGTCAAGGTTCTCTAAAAATAACGAATAACTAACGTCGTTAACATGTAAACACAGACAGTTGAGTCAATTCTGATTCATGCTAAAAAATTAACGAAAACAACTACAAAAACCGGCGAGCGCGAGTCACGTGACTTCCATCAGTCTGGCGGCTGCTAGAAGCCTTCGTCGACGTCGAGAAAACAGAAAACAGAGCGGATGAAAGTGACAAAGTTGACTTGAGAGCTGACGAGAAAGCTGTATTGCATCTAACAGTTAAACAGCATCAGTTCCGCCAGTCTGTCTGCCAGTCAGTCTGTCAGTATCTGTCTGTTTGTCTGTCTGTCTCTCTGTGTCCATCTGTCTGCTGATTGGTGAGTAGTTGGTCTGACGTCATGACATGTCAGAGGCACTTGTGACGTCATGCTTCGTCAGACATGACGCTGGTCTTGTCATCGCCAACTCTCTCCTGGCTCCAAACTGCTCACTTTCCGTTTGCCGACGCCAGCCATGTTGCTTGACAGGTCACGTGCCCACCTCGCACCGACTCAATGGTGTGACGTGACTGGCAGATCTTTTCAACGCTGAATTGAAACACACTGAACAACTTGAACCTGTACTTGGGTGTCCTGAAGTATGTCCTTTAAACGTTTCGTCGCCGGATTTCGTCATTAAATGTTTTACTAATTACTACAGACCACTAATAGAAAGTGATGTGTAACCTATTAAATTGTGCCGTTGCCAATAACTGTTATCGACCTTCAAGCTCATTTCAACTATTTTTGTCTGAAAAAGAAGTGTATCCTACTTTTCCGGTATTATTCCGGACTCTGATAGAAACTCCAGGCGAGCTAACGAAGGATGACACTGCCGATGACCTTGAGTGACCTTGAAGGTCATTTCACATAGTCTACTATAAACGGTTTCATTGCCTGTGTCTCAAGATACAGCAGACACTGTATGTAAAGTACGAAGTCGATTAGAACGGTCAGACGTCATACTTGAGCTATGATTTCTACTGTTGTATTTTACCGGAAGGACTGCTATATGATGCTGAGCACGATTTGTTAGCGATAGCTAAGTTTCTTGTTGGTTTTACTGTAGTCTATTCTTACCCCTTCATCCATGGAACCCATCGGTAAGTACGTTAACACTGTTTACGAGATTGGATGAATACAAACCAGTTTTAACAGAAAATAAATTAATTTAAACGCAGCGGTGTTTGTAATATGCTTAATATGCAAACAAAACCACGAATATTGTGCGATTTTTTGGGTTTTTAAGTCTTGGACGATGCGACTGCGTTACTCGAAATATTTAGCCATACAAATGAACTAACTCTGAGGCGTTTGGTAAAAACAGCTGGACTTAGTTACACATGTTACAACTAACTGACAAGCATAAAAGAAATGTTATTAAAGTCTACAAATCAATGAAATAGGGATTTTTAACACCTAAAACGTCTGCTAAAACACAAATCACACAAAATATGAAATACGAGCTTCTGTATTTAACGGCGGCGTTCAGTGAAGTCTCGTGGCTGACGCAATCCCCGCTCCCGTCCCCTCCCCTCCTCTCCCCACCCACCTACACGCTCCATTCGAGCAATAACGCAGCTGGAGTCGCCCATGTGACTAGGTCTGCTTCAGCGGTGCGCGGACTACAAAGAATTTCTGTCCGCATTATTGCGACAATTCCATTAAAAGACCCGCCAACCGGTTTGCAATGTTTTATGTCGAAAGAATCACCTCAACACATGATGTAAGAGGACAAATCTAATGTGCACAATCAGCTGTCACTCGCGCATTACTCGTTGTACGAGATTTCAACGAGTTGCTCAGTTTTCATCATCTACACTACACGTTGTGGCTTGATCGCAAGTTTTAGCAGCAAATTTTTAAGACGAAGGTTTTGTAGCTACGTCAGTCAACGTCCGAGAACTTACAGTCACCTAGAGTGATCTTGAAATATTCGCGGTTGTGTCCAACGACTCTTATGGCGGAATTTGTACGTATTTTTACATTGATATGGTAAAAAAATTAATTGGCGTTGCCGGGAAAAGGTCCAGTACCACATGTGTGTCAAATAATTTTATGTCACATGATATGCACTGGACATTGACTGACTTTTTATATTATTGTTATGGTTGCCGTCATTGGTCCGTCGTCCGTCACGTGATTATATCTCCTAAACTAAGCAAGATAGTCCCATAGTTACTATGGAACACGATGACGTTGACATCGTCGACTCGACTCAGGTCCTCCGAGATGCTCTCCCAACAACTTAGTCTGGTTTCAAGTACGAAATACGTGCAAATATTTATACAGCTTCTTGTTCGGCTGTTGTAGACCGAGCAGACCGTCGTCTCACCGTCGGTGTTGTCGACTGTTATAAACGAAGTGCGACGGTCAGAACATGTCGATTTACAATCATTGTCCGTCGCGTTGACGACGTCAAAGTCGAACCAGCTTCTTTTCACAGTGCGATATTCTTGCTATTTATATAAAATCTTTATTCGCCATAAGGCAGCAGACAGAAAATACACAATGAGAAAAAAAAGAAAAAAATAAAAGAAAAAGACAGACTAGAACACACAACGTAAACAGTAGAACTATTTGGTCGTTTAGTGAACAGTTCGTTTCTTTTTCGATATGACCAGGTCATGGTACAGTGAAGTGGCTGCGGATCTGAGTCTGCGCGGATCAGCTGGTGGTGCGCGCAGCAGTGGTACGAGTGAGTGACGTGGGATTTAGCAGAGGATTTAACGATACACGGCGCCGAGATTAGCAATGGCCGACGACCAATCTCCGGGCGGGCACCGACTGGCCAGCGTTCATTGCATCACCAGCATCACCACCACCAGCACCAGCACCAGCAGCAGCAGCAGCCTGCCTCTCTGTCGCCCATGTTAACTCTTTAGATGTTATGTAAATGATAACAGCAACGGACAATTATAACTCAGTTGATAGTTAACATCTAGGCCCTTGACGGATAAGTCGACGTGTGATACAGCGAGCAGAGGCCTTGGTGGTCTGAGTAAGTAATTAAGTTTATATAGCGCCAAAGTTTGTAAAAGAACATCAGGGTGGGTTGTTGGGGTGGGACAGGAATGCCCAGATTGCTCACCGCACCAGATAGTTTCCCGCCAATCAACAGCGTATTTATTATCGGTAATAGAGTAAATAGAGTAAAATATTCAAGGAGATAAGACTGATATTTGTTACGAAATATAAAATAGACCAAATTCCGTCAATAGATTCATTGTCATATAAGCATTTTCACCCAGCGATTGACACTCCTCAGGTCCTGTCTACACTGACGTATTGTCGACATAATCATGTAGCCTATTCATGTGTTTGTCGAACGTGCTAAAAGTGGTTAAGTCAAGTCAACAGGGAGCTGACTGGACTCAACAATACTAAAGTGACTGACACAATCGCTTCGTTTTACTTTGCAGCGCCTCGTCTCGTTCGACCTTCAACAAATTAAACTTGTCTTGCAATGATTGATTGCGCGCTGTTTGTAAACAACAGCTCTGTCAGTGTCGTCCGTTTACTTACTGACTCGCATCGCAGTACTACACTCCAACTAGGCAAATTAGCTCTGTTATCGATTAAAATAAGTTTGTCCAATTAATTGAATGTTTATAAACGCGCTAATCAGTTAATTACTTCAGTCAAAGAGGTCATGTTTTCACTCATGTTTGTCTGTTCGTCTGTTTGTGTTTCTTTGCTTCCGTTAACAACACTACTTAACCAGTTGTGGACTAAATTTTCATGAAATGTTGGAAAGATCGGATACAATCGATCGATTAGATTTTACGATACCTACATGTGTAGCAAGTGTCATTGCAATCGCAATCGGTTCGTTGAAATTGCGCCCAAACAGCGCAGTTTTGGTGCCGAGGTCATTTTTTCTGTCGGAAGCAGCGATAGCAAACGATATCGCAACGCAGCCGTTCGCAGTATGCAATGTAAAAGGTAAAGGTAAGTGGATGTAGGCTCTCACTCAAGGCGCTCAGGTATATCACACAGTTTTACCTGCAAATCACACCACGTCATTGACGTCTATCATCCTATGACACAGCTGCCGGTGTTCGTGTCCTGCCAAGCAGCTGCTGAATCTAACTGTTAGTGAATAGCAGAGCTGATCGTCGTTTGTTCCAAGTCCAAGTTTGCCTGTTTCAGTCGTGAAATTTATAATTATCATCATCAGTGATGCCATATCACAGTCAGTTTGCTTGTGTATGATTGAACAACTGCTGGTGACGTCGACACTTCATCCGTGTACGGCGTATTTGTGTACAGACGAGACGACGCTGAGCTGAATGTTGTCAAGTCAAGTGATGCGACAACGAACAACGGAGACGGAGACGACACTGCAGGGCTGTTTTCATGTCAGTATTAGGATGATCACAGCAAAGTTTACGCCATTAAATTGTGGACAGGAGGCTTTAGAAAGCGGTACGGTACGGTAATGGTAGTGTTTAACGTTTAACGTCCCAGTCGACGCATAACAAATCATTTCGTGGACAAAGTAAGACAGGAAGAAACTGTATCATGACGTTTAAGCAAGTACGATACTGTTGTTAAGCCAGTGAAATGTAGAAACTGCAGTCAACTCAACGTGAGGACGCACTGACTTGAGTTGTCACACATCACTTGACTAAAGAGCCTAGCTGTCAATCTGGCAGTCTGTCAGCTAGTGTGTACTAGGCTACGGTTGTATGTGCGAAGAGACGGCAGACGGCTGCGTTATTAAAGATTTAGCCAATGAGACGCCTGTCACGTGATCAGATCCCTCACACACGTGCTATACACGTAAAACGATCCATCAATTATCAGCGTTAGTTGCGTCAATTCAACCACACAGCACTGCTGTTGCTGCTGCTGCTGCTGTAGCCGCATCCTCGCTGTAGCCGCATCCTCGCAGTGGCCACTCCAGCTGTCCAGCATGCTGTAGATCGGTGACCAAATAATGACCACAGACGGACAGACCGTCTACAGTTTCACACGACGCGAATAAAGCTGAAAAGTCTTTAGTCCTGGGCGTCCTCCCCGGGAGGAGTCCAGAGCCCGAGTCCAGGTGGGTCGAAGTCACAGAAGCTGAAGTATTTCTGTCGAGATGCACAGACAGATGAAAACATGCAGCTTGTGGCTAACTGGCTCAGATCCAACCGTGTATTTATTAATAATTTTCACGAAGTAGGACGACCAAAGTAGAAGTCTAATTTCGCGAGTATCCGTGCCTCCTGGAGCCGCCACTGCGACCAGACGGCGTAACGAGCGCATCCATTCATCTCAACTTCCATCAATTGATCGTGTTGGTCGTGATACAGCGACATTCAGTGACGCCTAGGTGTCTCGCCACGCCGCTACAACTCTCACTTAGCGGCGTCTGTCCCTGTCTCTGTCCGTCTGTCTGTCTGTTCCAGTTTCTCATCAATTCTTTACTAAGCAACATTAATTGAAACTCAATTCGACGACTCGCCGCCTCAGCGCGTCTCACGTGACTCGGTCACGTGATCTACCGGTCTCACTACGGTAAATATGCTAGGCTGAATATGCTAGGCTGTATGCTAGGAATATGTAAATATGCTAGGCTGAATACTCGAAACTTCATACGCGTTGTGTATGACTATTTACTGTTAAAATATGACCTGCAGATTTACAAGTTAATAAAAAGTTAACTACATAGATATTAAGAAAAGAAAATAGAAAACGGAAACAAAACAAGACTCGGTATTGAACAACGTTATTCCACCGAGTAAGTCGGTAGCACAATGCAATACAACCAATAATAAAGAGATATATTAACGCGCAATATTGTTAAGTGACTATGTTAGTGTCAGTGCTATCGTGAGGACAAACACACGCATTAGTCCTACGCTATTGCGACGGAAGCGTAGTTAATAAAATGTAATAATTATAAGTGAATATGTTATGATAAATTTATTAACTCAATAACGCTCATCGCTGACGTCGGAACACAAGCGTTAATCTAACACGTGCTTGCTCGCCGCCATATTGCCGAGACAGGAAGCGGAAGTGCTGCTGATACTGGTGCGCATGCGCGGTGGTAATTGTGCTCAGCTGGTGCGCGGTCACGTTGTTGATTGAACGAGACCGGAAATATCGCCGAGAATTACCGCTAGATGTCGCGTC
>Ga0209339_1000788_pt1 | contig 12265 bp, 10 predicted proteins | sample OlaalgELextract3_FD_187376 | JGI IMG/M metagenome (GOLD analysis project Ga0209339, IMG submission 187376) | Olavius algarvensis symbiont microbial communities from Tuscany, Italy - Type A ELBA extract 3 (SPAdes) (version 2) | ecosystem: Host-associated > Annelida > Digestive system >... | reverse complement strand
CAAAGCTTCAAGGACAGGTAACAAGGTCAGTTGTCAGCCGAATGAATCAGTTGTCAGACATAAACCTATGGACAGCACCGTCGCGAAAATGCGCTCTCTCTGTCGCAAGCGGCGCCTTAACAAGCATCAAAACAGTAATTATAGGCATACATGATATAAATTGTTGTTGTGCTTTTAGCTTTCTAATTAATTACAAAAAATTAACGTATTAATTCAACATTTGTACAGTGTTTCTGGGCAAACTTCACACAAGTGTTAACCCTTTAATCGCCACATTAAAACCGCAGAGCAACGGACCATCATACAGCAATACAGTGATTGGTACACTGGCTGTTGATCGGTGGGCTGTTACATTTGGTACAGCGAGGATGGGACTGGGCGGGGCCCTAGTCCGCCCAGGCCCGTCCTCGCTGTACCAAATGTAACAGCCCACGGCCAATGTACCAACTTCGTATTACTCGATGTGCACTACAATTGCCCATGGAGTCTAAAGGGTTAAAATTGTTATTCATTTCTGTAATATACAAGCTGTTATTGAAACTATTTGAATTACTCAAACAAATAGTCAATCACGAAATGTATCGTCGATTGCACAGCGCGTAAGCAGCCAGTTAAAAATACTCAATTTCGGTCAGTTTAAAACAAATTACAGATTTTGTTGATAGTCAGAATTGCAAAGTCGACGAAGAACTCGAAGAACTCGATGAAGGTCATGATAGCGAAGCCGAACCACAGACCGAGAACTCCGCCCGAGTCAGCGATGTACTGCAGCAGCTGCAACGTACGCGTCATTCAAGTCGACATCAAAAACTGCATATTGTACTTATCTGAGTTATTTCAACGTTCTGGTGATATAAACAGAGGACAGAATTACAAATTATACATATCTACTTGCAAAACCGGTGCAATGTATAGGCCTAATATTGTACCATTACTGAATATTATTCGCACGGAACTCACTGCCGCTTAAGCCCGCTACACACTGGCGACAAAGCTGAATTTAACACGGTCGACTTTGTCGAAAGTCGACAAAGTCGACCGTGTCGCTTTGGCCCCGTACACACTGGCGACAAAGTCGAAAGGATGTCAGACAGTCGGGCAACAAAAATTACCCACTTTTGACAATTACCCACTTTCGACAAAGTCGACCGAGTTAATTTCTGAGTTAATAAAACCAACAATAATTTAACTGCGCTTATAAGCTATATACAGAACAGCCGCAGTGTACCGGATAGGCTGCGGTTTCATGAATCTCCTCGTAGTTGAATTCTTTGTAGAATATCTCCAATCGTAGTAGATTCTCTAGAATCGCATTCACGTCGTTGGCGTCGATTTTGGAACCAAAACTGTTCTTCGTTGTTGACAAGATGTGTTTCTGATAATTACAGACACATTAGTCCTTGAACCACCTCCCTGTTCCAATGGCACAACTGTTAATATCACAGTGCTGGGCAAGCCTGCAGCACGGGCCTGGCTTCAAATTTGAGCTCTGTGGCATAATCTGATGATACGATACGATATGATATGACAGTGTATATTTAACGTGCAGTAAAAAGCTGATAGGTAGCCAGCTTAGTCTACCATATGAAATGAACAAACAAATTAAAATGAGAAACTAAAAATAAACCGATGAGCGTGATAGGTCCGGTAGAATCCCACTATCGTGAAGGCAGTCCAATGGGTAAAAGAAATTTATTAAGGTGGACAGGATTTGTTGAAAAAGTAAGTCTTGAGTCTACAGTGAAAAAATGGAGTGATGGATGATGAGAGTGGGGATGATGACAAAGATGGATTGACAAGTGGATGAAAGATGAGAACTACCACGTGCTGACATTGTGGTCGACATTCTGACAGCGAGTGCGGAGTCATAACGTAGAGCTAGACTTTATGACAGCCCAACAAACAGTGAATGCATTCTAGCTGGCTTCTGAATTTAACAGTACCTGCAGTGCATATACAATGTACTGTGTGTGTGCATTATGTCGGCCATCTGTATAACTGTCTTACACAGTTCTTCGCTGACCTAGGCTTAATCCTTTACTAACTGCTTGCAAAGTGATTATTATTATTAATATATTAAAATGAAAATCGACACTGGTGTACTTCTGATACAATGAATGACTCTTAAACTTCTGCATCATCACGTACCCTAGTCCGTTTGGACGGCCAAGAGAAAATTGATGTCTCAGTTCGGAACAGTTTATCCCTGCAACAACGTCAAACAAAATATTACGTATACAGATTTGTGTCAACTGTCAAGTACTCAAGGAGCAAGTACAAATACTACAGTGTGTTTTAAAAATACTGGACCGCATCGTTACGATTAATATCACATAACTTCATCAATTCACAACATTTACTAATTATTTTTGGTAGGGACAGACCTTATTCAATTCTATATAATTACGCTTAAAGGTTTTTAAATTGGCTTAGAATCAGCTGCGCAGTTTCCATAACAACAGTAGCGACTTGACGGTCTGTGTTTCAAAAAACCGAACTGCTATGAATACGATATTTTGGCACAACTTGATAAAAAGTTCTTTAATTTAAATAAAATTTCATGATAACCTGTGTTCATTATTCTTAAACATCGATATTAGAAGTCAGTTGTTTTTTTTACAGCAGTCTACCAGCTGAACCGGTTACCATAGCAATTACCATAGCATACGCGTCATTCCACAGTTGATTCTGTCTTATGAACAGAAACGTTAAATCTTTTAAACAAACAGTGTTTCTATCGGAACAGTGTGCGGTGTCAAAAGTTACAACAAGTGTTCGAAGAGCAGTCTTTCAGCCTAGACGCAGGCCCACAATCGTTTTGCACTCGTTTATTGCCCTGTCGATAATACGTTGTTCGAAATCAGCCCAGAAATTCGCTCTCTGGATGTGTCAAGTCGCTACTGTTGTTATGGAAATCGCGCAGCTGGTTCTAAGCCAATTTAAAAACTTTTCAACTTGTCAATTGAAAATTGAATAAGGTCTCTCTCTACCAAAAATAATTAGTAAATTTTATGAATTGGTGAAGTTACGTCATATTAATCTTAGCGGTTTGGTTTTTTTGAGACACAGTGTAGTGCAACCGCAAGTACTTCAGTTGCAACTCGCAAGTATAATTAGCGCAACTATCAGACGTCTTTGATCACTAGTGACAATCAGATCAAAATCATAAACCGGACCACAAATAAAATTATTTATTTTGCAACATCAATGCGAAACAATTCAATGGAGTCAAAAAAGCAAAAAAAAACATGCATATGTTGTTTCGATCCAACAAACAATTCTCCTGGCAACAAGTACTTGGCACAAGCACAACCACAAGTACCAAGTACAAGTCTGCGTGATTAGGTATACAAAGAAAAACGTTAAATTTAGCGCTAAAGCCACTAAATCCGTGCAGTCCATAATCCAAAACATTGGCTGCGAGGCCTACGTGCACTGTTAAAACAGACTGCTGAGCGTATCGGAATCCAGCGACATGCGTTTACCCCTTAATTGAATTCCCACATTAAAACTGCACAGCAGCGGACCATTATACAGCAATACGGTGATTGGTGCACTGGACGTTGATGGGTGGGCTGTTACATTTTGGTACAGCGAGAAGGGGCCTGGGCGGGCTGAGGCTCCGCCCAGTCCCCTCCTCGCTGTACCAAATGTGACAGCCCACCCATCAACGGTCAGTGTACCAACTTAATATTATTTGACGTGGCACTATAATTGCCTTTGGACTCTAAAGGGTTAAGCACTGAACTAACGTTGTTGTGTGTTATCAGAAGAAAGAGAATATAAAGAGCAAATGATACCAGCATCTGTCTGGGCAGTTACAGGTCACCTGACCGTTCACGAACTTCTTAAATACGCCGTATCGACAGTCGTCTGAAAAACGCCACAACGACTGGGCATAAGATTCCCAATAATTATAAATTTAATAGTTATTTAAATGTTTATTTATTCATAACTCAATTGCATAGGCCTAGTTTACACGAACTACAGAAACTACGTACGGAGATAAACAGTAACTATAAGTAAAATATTTAAAGAAAATAAAATAAAATAATTTACTACGCCTATAACTATTAGAAACAATGACCACGTTACAACATAGGCCTATAAGACTCTACTGCAGAACTAAGTCGCGAAAGCACAGTAGAGAAATCCATCACGGAAAAGGCATATGCGATTCCAGTCAAAGACTAACGGAAACTACGCTCATTATTAGCGCCCCTTCCCCCTTTAGAGGCAGCTTAAACGTTACGTCCAGTCTATCTGTCTGGCTGTCTATCTGACTCGTATCTGTGCCGTTTACTGAACGTGCCGATACACCCTTAAGTAAGTAAGTAAGTCTTAAATTTATATAGCGCATTATGCAACGCCTTTAATGCCCTTGTGCTGATGTGTGGTTTAACTGGCGGCGACTCGCCGCTGCAACGGCCTGTTCGCACCAACTAGCTTGTTGTGTTAGCCGGTGTATTATTATTATTATTGTATTAAGAATTAATGTCATAGCAACATTATAGTCAATAGACTTCAAGGTTGCAGCCAGAGCAAAAAGCTGCGGGAAAGTGAAAGTGAGTCACGCAGCAGTAAAGTCGTTTGACAGGCGCGGTGTCAGTTGTAAGAACGCTCGAACAGTTCAGTTTTCAGGCGGCGTCGATAAATGTAGGTGTAGTACGTTTTCAGGGAGGGCCACTATCAAGTCGGCCATCGATCAGGCCGACGCACTTGTCTGTGGCGAATAAACGCATCAGCAGCCTACTGCTGCAGCAGCTGTTTGTAGCCTACCCTGTGTGATGTTGGCGGTGGAGCAGACTGGAACGTTGACGTAGTTGAAAGCGGAAGCGTTTGAAGACGGGAAATGAGCATCAGTGCATTTACACTGTTCTATCACGTTGCGTTGGTAACACGTCTTCTCGCACGCCTGTCACGACGACAACATTCAAGTACTATACAGACAATCAATTGTGGGTTTAAAGGCTAAATTCTTTTAATGAGTCTGTGTGTGCAGACTCGACATCGTGAGCATTGTAACTTATTGCGCTATTAACCGCCAGTATTTCGTCCAAACCGTCACTAAATTCCAACTCAAATTATTTGTGAAGTCAACTACCATCTGCCATGTTCACCAACACCAACGGAGCAAGGAAGAAATAAAGTCATGGTTACTGATGAAATGTGTCAAATACACATGTATCTAGACCTGACTTTATTTTTGACGCTAACACTCAACAAAAAGGTTGAAATTCTAAATGCTTATAAACAGGCGTGGGTAAACACTACATCGGCCCTGTCGGCCGGCCAACGGGGTCAATCGACCCTGTTGGCCGGCACTTCATCGGCCCTGTCGGCAACGAGGCGGGGGTCCTGACCCTAACCGACCCACGAGACGGGCAATTTTTTGAAAACTGCCCGAAAGGGATCCGTCGGCCGGCCGACAGAGCCGATGTAGTGTTTAGTGACAGTAGTGTTTCCCACGTCGCTTATAAACTGCCATAATAAACAATCCTCACGCTATACACGGTCTTCTCTCGATACGTTAAACTAGGCTGTCGTCGTCCCTTTAAATTTTAATTGCATTAATGCAGTGGCTTTAGTGCAGCAAGATCAAATCTTGACGCAAGAAATAAGTACAGACGTCGTTACTTGTTTTAATAAATAAATAAATAAATAAATAAAATATAAAAAACTGGTTTTAGTCTACAAATCCCCTAGTGGGACCCCTGGGGCGATTATCTCCCCTGGCGGGACCTCAAGGCAATTGCCGGCAAAATGCGAGACGCCGTGTCCCGATCAGACCTCCGTCCCTGTGCAAAATTTCAGCGAAATCCGTTCAGCAGTTTTGGAGGAGTAGCGACCCAACCGGACAGACATATACATAGGCTACAGTAGCAACTCAGTACTCTCCATTGCCATGGAGGAGACATTTAGCGATAAAACCATTAAATCTGTGTAGTCCTTCCAACGTCAAAAATTGCAATAGTAAATTAAACGCATAGAGTATTCATCACCGGTGCAGTGTAGACAACAGGGTAGTGTTCGGCGTAAGCGTTGTGCGTTTTGTCGGCGTCATCTGGGTCTCTACAGTCGCCGTATGGATCAGACAGGCGTGTCACCATTGTCTGCACAAAGTCACATCATTCACACGATCAAACTTAGCACAACAAAAAGCAGAGTGGAGATGCACTATAAATAACGGTTTTCAGTCCTATCAATCTATATGTAGGACTTTTTTTTCTTTTTTCTTTTTTTGTAATTAGTTGCGCTTTGTCAACTTCTGATAAAGATTATGATGATGATTGATGATGATATCATAACTGAGAAGTTCTTATGCAAATTATTACAAAGTTTCTAGGGTAAAGGGGGAATATGCAAGCAAGGATTAGATTATTCTTATAACGCATAGCCGTACAACCTGGTAGTGTGTTCCGGACTGCTAGAAAATCATTTACAACACTGACACAACATGTTTTACAGTTCCTAAACCAGCAGAGTTTTAAAAATCCACTGAAAAAGTTCTTATTCTCGACATTGGAGGTAAAATAATACTCTAGGCAGGCAAGGCTCGAGGATACGTAGTGTAGCGTACGTGTTCTATGTTTGAAGGATACGTACGTATATATGCTAGCGTATTCTATTTTAGCGTAGGTAAACAAGAATAGAATACGTTGCAACTACAACACACTAGTTTAATTGAAACAGTAGCAAAGAAGGTAAACAGTTTCCAGAATTGTTTGTCACAATAGTTGCACTGAACCAGACAGTTCTTTTAACTGGCAACATCATTTCGTGCTTCCACTCGTTACATATCGGATAGGTCTTGGTGAATTCAGGTTAGCGTACAAAATATACGTATGTTAAAAAGACGAAACACACTATCAAAATGCACTAGTTTTACGATCAGTCTCTAATCGTCACGTAGGGAGGGAACCCCTTAAGTAATAGTTGCGAACACAGTATTGCTAATGTTTGACTTTAGTGAGTTCTGGAGTACACAAACTGCCCGTGTATTGTTCATCCTTATATGTTTGGAAATTCCTCGGATTTCTAGTTTTCTCACTGTGTGTTTTACTACTGTGTGTACCGATAAATTAATTTTGGGTGTTTACTATTGTGTGTATTCTGTGAAGTTGTGTGTTATTATTATCGACAAACGCAACGCTATTATGCGTTTTGTCTGCTATTAAGTCTGGTGTGATTCTTCTTAAAGATATCTCGGCGACGGTGACACTGATCGGCGTGAAAATTTGAATGACGGTAGATCTGTCATCCGGACACAAAGTCTCCCTCTTGGTGGCGATATCTTTAGGGGTCACCAAATGCGAGACCAAAAAGGGAGAGAGGGTCGGCTTTTGGCCCTCTAAAAAGGCATTAACCGCGAATATCTCGAAAACGGTAAGTCTCAGCGTTACGTCAATTACCTTAACGTCAGCTCGACAACACATTTCTAAAAAATGTAAGTTACGATGCGGTAGCCCCCCTCCCCAATGGGAGTCCATTATAAACAAAAATGTGTTGCATTTTTGCGCATTTCTGCAATATCATCTGTGACAAACGCGAGACCACGGACGCGTCGCCGTGCCGTGCCACGTGTGTATGGCAGCGACGTTGGCCGCTCTGGTTATCACACGTGTGGACCGACGTCAGTGCCAGCAGTTATCGATCGGTATTTTGTGAAACACCACCTGCATTGGACGCCGCTGTTAATTTTAATAGTCAATAGAAGGCTAGACAGAGGCGTACAATCAGCGACGGAAATGTTGCCCTTGATTAGGGTGCGAGGGCGTTGCACATACTTTTAACTCCACCCACGCATTTGTCGATATGCGTCTTGCTGACGCACTTGTTTTATTATTTGTTTTATTAGTGATTTTTAGCCTTGCTGTTCTGCTTACAATGTAACCTCAACCTTACCGGTGTTATTTTGCATTCATTCGAGCAAATAAATTAACTGATAGGTTGATTTATTTATAGTACGAAAACAGAACGATGCACAATTTCTGTGCGACAGCTGAACGTCTTGTTTACCTGTGTAACAGCGATGGATGTGGCGTGACCCGGACTCACAATAATGCCGTCGTCCTCGGGAAACGCCATCTGATTCTGAGGACGAATGACAACAACGACACCTGCTGTATCGCCCGCTTGTTTGATGTACTCGTTCTGATTAACGTTTATTGTCATTGACAAACCTATACAAAGCAACAGAACAGTCGTTCTGTCAGGTATTGTAAGCATCAATCTGTAAACTCAACGGAACTCACTGGTCAAAATTACAACGAAAGGTATCAATTACTTAGTCCATAATTATGACGTTTGGCATGAATACTTCTCATTGTCTTCAATTTATTGATATTTCGTCCATCCATCACTGTATATAAAAGACACGTAGGCTGGCAGAAATGGTCAGTGATTCCATTTTCAAACAGCATGCGATGATAGATTGCTAGTGTTACTACCAGTGAAAATGATTGTCTGGAAAAACTCGTCTCTGAAATGACTTATATGTGTCGAGTGGGACGTTAAACCCTTCTAACTCACTCGGTAGTTTTCTCAACACAAATACACATTCAGTATGCACAGGGTTCCAAAATCCAAATTGCAGCCTGATTTACCCCCTCGTGTACAGTTTGTGCACAACAACCTACTCAGACTGACTGCCAATCTACTCATACGGCTGCTCGCTGCGAGTACGTTGTTTGTAGTTGTCTACTCAGTTTGAGATAAAACAAATACGCTCCTTTTGAGTATAACCGAACTGCTCAATGTGAGTATATTTTGAGTATCTTTGAATACTCACATTGAGTACTTTTGTGTACTCACACTGAGAAAAAAAAACATTCAATTTAGGACCCACTGGTTTTGTATTTTTTACTCTCAACTTCAGTACTTTAGGTTTACAGTGATCCATCCATCCATCCATCCATCCATCCATCCATCAATCCATGTATTTATTAGCAAACAATGTCAACATAATGTACACACAACAGCAACAGTAAAATTAGCAATGCTAAATGGAGCACCGAATAGAAGGGGGTGTCCCTCTGTTGAGACTTTGGTGTACCAAGTGACACAGCTAAATAAATACATTGTTGCAGTTTCCGGTAGAGTTGCTATGAATCATATTGCTAAAATATTCACAGAAGCGCATGGTTAATAGTTTTGATAAAGATTTGTATATAAAGAGCAAAATCTGATGTTTACGCATATTCTAAACACGGTAGAGATAATTTGACTACAATTGAATTGCTACGAATCACCGTAACTTGAAAGTATAGTATTCCAGTTTAAGCAGTGAAATGTCTTTGTGAACATTAGCGGTGTTTGGTGTATATAGCTATACAGTAGCGATACCAACATTCACTGACCGTGCATTCTTCCACTTTTTGTCGAAGCTTTCGGTTTTATGCTTGAATTCCAGCCAGAATTGTAGACGTAACAGTTGCCGTGCAGCGGATTATAGAACTGAGAGAAATCTCTGAACATTATACAGCATGAAGTTCAACGAGCCCAATAGGTTCGGTTGAATCGGTTCAAAGTATACAGTTTACAATGCGACAGTTTTTTTCTAATTATAAATGAATTACATCTACTGAGTGTCATCCGATCATTTACCTGATATATATATATAACAGTTTCATTTTTGTTACTACTGACCTTGTAATCAGGCCTGTTTTTCCTGGGAAAAATGAAAATGTCGTTCTTGTTCGCTCATCTAATTCATGTATAATTAGAAAAAAGACCAACATTGACGACAAGAAAACAGCCAAAATTGGAACTTACTTATCCAAACTGCAAGGAACGCCATCATAGCTGCAGTCAAGGATGAATTCAGAAGCACTGAAGCCAAGAGCAATCTTTTCACTCAATGAAATCGATGCCAACATCTCCGTCAACTGCTCCTTCGCCAAAAACTCTTCATTAAACGCCAGTCGCTCAGAGAACTTGCTGCCTTCCAGCTGTGCTGGCGGTTCAAAGTTAGGCTCAGTTGGTCGAGTGAATGGTGTCGGTGATGGCGGCGGCTGAGCGGCACACTGAGAGGCATCAGCTAGTGACTCATCACCACACACGGTGCACGATGACGTCAGCGGTAATGACGTCACGTCGTAGCAGCAACGACAACAGCAGCGTACTGGCAGCTCAGGTGACTCAGTAGTAGTTGTTTCAACCGATGTCGTTGTTGGCTCGTCTGTTGTGCTACTAATAAACGTCGTCGTCTCCATCGGTGTTGTAAAATGTGTCGTCGTTTCTGTAGTCGAATCTAGTGTAGTTGTTGTTACTTGGGTCGTCGTTGTCAGCGGCTCGGTAGACGTAGTAAGCTCGTTAGTCGTTGTAAGTGGTTGACTCGTAGTCGTTTCAATCGGCGTTGTAGTCGTTGGTTCAAAGGTTGTTGTTGTTGTCTCAACGGTGGTCATCGTATCGCTTGTCGTTGTTTTTGGCTGTGTAGTTGTCTCCGGCAAAGTTGTCGTTATTTGCGTAGAAGTCGTTGCCACTGTGCTTGTTTGTTCTGTAGTCGTCGTAGTCTCTTCTGCTGCAATGGTAATAATAGTATGCAGCACATAATCCATTGCTTTAAAATGATATCAAATCCAACCAAAAATCTCACTGTTGAACTTTCTAAAATTTGTCTGATCATTAGAGTCAATAAGTCAGACACTGAAGTTCATACAGGCAAAGTCTCTGTCGCTGTTAGACATTGTACACAATGTACCGTTAAGCACAGCTGTGATGTAAATGGACTATTCTAGCGATTATTTCATCAACTTTCCATTCTAGTTGACTGTTGTTCAATTGTGGCAGTTGCCTGAATGATAGTAGCCGTTGTTAGCTACATGCTGTACACTTTTATAACTACATGTAGTATGTCTCAAAAAAGTAAGCCACTTGCTGTCTGATAATAGCTTTGGCAAATGTAGATCGATTTTCAAAATTCTTTGTTTTTGAATTTCACAAGGTAGTGTAGCAACACATTGCCAGTTAGGTGGAAATCTTTGCAGTATGTACATACATAATTTTCTTAGGAATCAACTAGTAAAAAACTGTGAAAATTGGTCCACATTTACCAAAGTTAATAACAAACATCAAGTGGCTTACTTTTGGAGACACAGTGTATGTGCAACTGTTGCGTTAACGTACTCGCACCTGGCACTGATGTTATCAATGTCGTCGTCGGTTCAGCTGTTGTCACTGCCTCAACAGTTGTCGTCATATCCGTCGTCGTTGTTGGCTGTGCGGTAGTTTGTTCTGTTGTCGTTGCAATGACTGTTGTTGTCTCCTCCAGTGTGCTGGTGATAACTACAGGGTGCGCCAATAAAAAAAACAATCCAATTAATCTTTGATCATACGTTTGGCCAATGTGGCCCGATTTTCATTGTCACCAATTAATTCGTAAAAAAATTTTCTATGTAAATAATATGAAGATTACCATCTCACTTGCCTAGTGTTGCTACCCTACCTTGTGAAATTCAAAAATCCAAAAATGTCACTGATCTTGGCAGCATATACAACAAACTGTTGACATGTTCCTGGGACACTTTGAGCACTTGATTTAACATTTAACGAACTGTCTCAAGACTGCTGACATTCATGAACGAACATCATGATGACTGTTAGACGACGTCTTGATTCAACATTTGAACAGTCTTCCGTTGAGCATTGTTGCATCATGGTGATTTTTTCACCATGGTTGCATTATCTTTGCACAGTCTTCATTCTAGGCTATACTTCATATGCTGTACACGTATTTAAGTAAAATCATTAGTATGCCCTTACGATATTTAAGTGACAGGTTACATAAGATCTCACATTTATGCATTTTCTAATTTTACAACGTAGTTTAGCAACATACTGCAGGTAAGATGGAAATCTTCGTCGTACGGACAGCGAATTTCCCTATGAATCAACTGTTGAAAGAATTTTGAAAATGGGTCCACATTTGCCAAAGTTATTATCTAACATCAAGGGGATTGTTTTGTATTGGCGCACCCTGTACACGTATATCAGCAATATTATGCTTTTAACTTTCAACTGAAACAGTGGGCATACCAACCAAAACTTATCCTAAGTAGTCCACACGCATTTACATCAAAAAGCAAACTGCAATGATAACATTCCGCGAACATTGTGTCTTGTTTCGCGCACCTGAAGTTGTTGTCAGAGTCGTCGCAGCTGTCTCACCAGTTGTCGTCGTTGTCGGAAATGCGGTAGTTTGTTTTGTTGTCGTTGCAATGACTGTTGTTGTCTCTCCCGCTGCTGTAGTGATAACTATATTACC
>Ga0209339_1000786_pt1 | contig 12268 bp, 10 predicted proteins | sample OlaalgELextract3_FD_187376 | JGI IMG/M metagenome (GOLD analysis project Ga0209339, IMG submission 187376) | Olavius algarvensis symbiont microbial communities from Tuscany, Italy - Type A ELBA extract 3 (SPAdes) (version 2) | ecosystem: Host-associated > Annelida > Digestive system >... | reverse complement strand
TATTACAGATCTTGCCATTAACAGAATTTTTTTAACGTGTAATATTAATGCAGAAAACCCATGAGTATAATCCTAATTTATGCGAAATTGCAGGTTTTAGTGTGGCACGTTTAGCCGCATTGTGTATGTCGTATTACGACTTTAGTGTAAATTTCACATCCTTGCGCCATATCTGTTTGCAATCCACTATTTCGTGGCAGGTGGACCTCGTCTATAGGCTTTTGCAGCATCAGGGGTGTGTTGAAATACATACACTGTGTCCAAAATATGCGCCAACTTTGGCAAGCTGTAGCTTTGACAAGCATGGATCAATTTGATGATTTTCGGTCAACATCATCAGCAGTCTTTCAAAAATGATATGCATATTTAACTTTCCTTGTACCTTCACTTTTTGTTACTTTATTTGCTTTTAAATAGCTGCGATGGAAATGACGCTGAACAACGTGTTTTTCTCTGTAGACTGTTGGCGGCTCGAAAAGAGCCGGTTGTGTGGTGTGTTGGCTCTGGAAAGAGCAAGTTTTAGACTTTTAGTTTAGCAGATATTCAAAGTGACACACTTCTTTAACGGCATCTAAAAATACACAAACTGTCACAAGTCTACTAGTGTACGTGCAAGTAAGTAAGCAATTTAATGCCAGAACGCGTAGAACAGGTGCAGCGAAAATGTCCAGGTCAATTGATGCCATCACTGCGGCATCTGACATACAGGTATTGTTCGGTGGCAGTGGGTGCTCGACGGAACACCGTATACACTGTAGATGACACCAGAAATGATAGTTTCACAGAGGATCCATGTAACACTCCTAGCCGGTCTGCGTCTCGCGCGGCTAGGTGTTAGTCGTTAGTCACTTACTAATCGCAATTTGAATTTACAGCATTTAATACAGGACATTGAAAAAAATTCATAACTAGCGTTGTGCGAACCGCACAAACCCTGTGTGGTAATTTGTGAACTTGCTGTTAGATGCGTTGACGTCATCCCCAATCATAGGCCGAGTTCGCATCCTAGTTCGCATTTTACCAGTTCGCCATATCGCAGTTCGCAAATTACCAATCCCCCAGTAACACAGTTATCTAGAGTGTGTAACTAACTTGGCAGCAACTCATTTGTTGCCTACTCCTACTGTTTAAATTTAGCATTATTATTCGCACTTGCACTCATTCTGTTCTTTCTTCCTTTTATGCACTTTTTATACACGTTGCTTTAGTTTACATTGCCTTTAGAAAAACTCCGTGACCCTTGGACTACAATGTGGAGTGAACAGTAGATGCGTCCCCTGAGCCGTTGGCTGGTCAGAGTAAGGTACTTGATTAACTGTTAAATACAGTTTGACCCCTTCCAATTTTGAGGTTTTTAGGAGCAAATTGAAATGACCCCTAAACTGACACTTCGAAAGTCCCTTTCAGGGTGACTAGAAACACCACAACGTACACAACGGCTGCAATTCGCAAGAATTTTACCTTACTGGACGGAAATTCCTCGCCTCGTGGGTCGGTTAGGGTTCAGGAGTAAGGGTTAGTGTCAGTTATCGATGTACTGTGTGCGTATATACGGTGTGTTAAGGTTTTGGATTACGGAAAGGGTGGGATTAGGTTAGTTTGAACCGGTTTTTCAGTTTGCGAAAATGCGAACTGAACGTATGTTATTGGATAGATTTGGTGTGGCGCACTGTACCTATCACTATGCATTATCTAAAGGTAAGACAACGAAGTCTAAGTTAAACCAGTGTAGACTATTATTTACTACACAAACATTACATGTTCAGCCTTTGGCCTACAATTTTACATGCAGATCTGGCAAAATGCAAGGGGCAACAATATTAAACAAGATGTGTTCAGACAGCGCAAACTCCAGCAAGGTCAGCCAGAGGTGATCCGGGATTTGAACCAGGATTTCCATATAAATCCAGATTCGAATGTGTGCTAGATTGCTGCCAAACTGATGTGGATTAATTAATAAATTTTACATACTCTAGATAACTGTGTTACTGAAATAATGTCACGTTTAGTAAATTTGTCACTGTAAACTTTTGTCCTGGTGCACACACACAGCACTCGTCCATTTTCAACTAGCACTCGTCCGCATGGACACAGAAAAACCCGTTTTTAAGCCCTGTAAAAATGTTATAATATTTGTAGAGTTATGATGCTGCTAGTGACACTACACATAGACTGCTGACAGCACCATGGCAACTGCAGCCTTAGTAACGACCGACCTGACTACTTGTCCAATCTGTCTGGATGTGTTTGACAACCCAAAGTCGCTGCCTTGTCTCCACGCGTTCTGTCTCAAATGTCTTGAACACTACTTCAAGGACAAACGTTCAAGAGATAAAGTAGTTTGTCCCTTGTGCAGGAAAGAGTTTCAGATTCCATCAGATGGACTTTGTGGTCTTCAGCATCATTTCTTCGTACAGCAGCTGGTAGATGTTCGAAAGGTTTCTGGTGAAGAGTTCGGTGAAGTTCCATGCGTTGTATGTCTGGATGAGAGTGATGGAATTTCAGAAGAAATACCGCCAGCGACTGTATACTGTGTCGACTGCAAGCAGAAGTTGTGTGAGCGTTGTAGCAGACCACACAGGAGGTGGGCAGGTGGAGCTCATCAACTGAAACCTCTGGGAGATGAGGTGCAGCAAGAACTGATTCAACTGCGATCAGGTTCTTGTGATAAGCATAAAGATGAGCAGGTGAAGTTATACTGCCATCAGTGCAACGAGAATAGCTGTTTAATGTGCTTCGCAGTAAAGCACCAACAACATAAAAGCGGTGAAATACCAGAAGTTGCACAAGTATTCAGAGAGAGAATTGAAGCTGATGATCGACAAATTTTATCTGCCATTAGTACTATTCGTCAGATGTTGGAGCAAAACAAGCAAGGCGTGAATAAGTTTCTCACTGATGTTGACTGTGCAAAGAAGACGGTACATCAAACAGGCGATGAGATGAAGCATCTCGCTGACAATCAGATCAGTGATCTAGTGTCTGAGCTGCAGTCGGTGAAGTCAGACAGTGCTAAGCAGGCACAAGCAGTGAAAGATCAACTCCAGCAGGCATTGGTCGCGATGGAAAGCTTCCATACATACTCACAAGAACTGCTGGACAAGGGTCGACCGAGTGACGTCACACGGGCGGCGTGTGAGTTACACAACAGGGCGACGGAACTGCTGAAGAATGACGTCACTACACTCAAGTTCTGCCCACCTCACGTGACCTTCATTCCTGCTGACGTCATGCAGCTCACGCGCCTGAAGCTAGTTGGAATAGTCACCGTTGGAAGTGGAAATGAACTAGGTATGGAATACTTAAAGAAATGTTTTTATATATACAATACATTTTATTTCAGTTACAAATGTCTTCAATTTAACTTTTATTGCTATTATAGAATTAGTTCAGTCGTCGAAGTTTACTTAGTAGTTAGTACCACTTGAACGTTGCAAAGCCTACAGTGTTAGTAAAATATAATTAAACATACAGTAAGCTTACAGTGACTAAAAAGCGAAGCAGTTTAGTTTGCTGAAGATAATGTTAGTCGTTCTTGATTATGTGACTGAAGCAGGTCAAGTTCAGCTGCCATCACAGCTGCCCATTGAGACAGAGCGAGAGAAAGAAGTTGTTCAGCAGCTGAAGCAAGCGAGTGATACAGCAACAAGGCTACGCGATGAACTGAGACAGGCTGCTGGCAGAGAGACACAGCTACAGCTGCAGCTGGACAGCATAAAACGTGATGTAAGTTGAGCTTCAGATGTTCGTAAAGCAAAACAGGTGGCAATAAACAACTTGTGTAAAATAGTGTAGGCTACTATTAGTATTAGCGGGTCTGAAAGAAACTGTGTTGGCTAAGTTTGTGCTCTTCACATTTAGAATAAACAAGGCAACCTGCAGTGCAAAGCACAGCAGCATACCCGCCCCCAGAATTAGAACATTTTGGTCTTAACTTGAAGTAAAATGAATCAGACTATTTATGGCAGAGCAAAGGCCAAAAATGATTTTGTAATTTTTGCAGCTTACCTTTGAATGTTCAACCTCCATAATGTAACGGGGCAGTAGAGGAACCGTCGTATAACGTTTTAGTCTTTACTTGAAGTACATCAGACGTATGGCGTGGACAAACAGACCTGTGCCGTGACGCTTCCAAAAACAGCACCCACCCGCCAGTAATAATTGGGGACTGATAATTACATGAAGAAAATTTAAATAACAATTAGCAAGAGTTTTCTAATGATATTGAGCATCGTGCAGTTTCGCTGTAATGACAGAGCTTCTTATTGTGTTTCATCATTCGTCTCGGAGCTCCTATGTAAGGTGCCATAGCAAGTTCAACTGATTGTCTACTGATATTTTTAGAATGAAATTTTTACACAAAATGTAAGTTTCAACAATTTTTATTGTAAATATTAACGAAAAGGGTCATTTAATAACTTATTTGTGATGCAGTCCTCGAAATATACGAGTTCACGAGAACTGTATATCGTGAAAACATGAAAACGTTCGACTGTTTATCTGGCCAGTATAAAATCTAACCATGTGACACATTTTGGTGTGTCAAATCATATAGTTATCTGCTGACTGTGGTGTATATAAAATAACTTAATTTTTTTTGTTTTTGTAAATACAGATCAAGAAAGAAATCAACCAACGCTCAAAGTTACAGAAAGATTTTGATGACTTTAAGCAACGTAACACAACGATGTTGGAAATGGAGATGAAGAAACGTGACAGTAAGATTTGGCTATTTATTAGTTTTTATTTCTACTGAGTCAAAATTATTCAGTTTTATCATTAATAATGATGGTAAAAGTTAAGCAGTGCACTTTGTGCCAGATTTCGACTGATACTGTGCACCTAATACAGTTAGTTTTTCAGAAAATCCTATTACTTGGACTTTTTGAAATTCAGATATGTAGCATCAACACATACATTATACACGACGTAGCATTAATTGATATTTAAGTATTACTAGCTGACTGAGATCTCTTTGGCAATTTCTGACTGCCTGTCCGTGGGTCCGTAATGCGCATGCATTGTGTAAGCACCAAGAGTTTTCGGCAATTTATACAGCTGGTAGTCCAGGATCTTTGTCTGATGTGTCAGAAGATCAGGAAGATAATTCACAAGGGTCGCCCATCAGGAATTTTATTAACTACATGGTTTGCGATCGATACATCGGATCAAAATGCGAGACCCTGCTGGGGGAGCTTACAGTGCTGCCCCAGACCACCTAGCTGGTGGGGAGGGGGCCCGCTATCCGCTGCTCCCTCCCAAAGCCCACCTCGCGTTGGCCCTTGGGGCCTCGCAGGCCCACCCACTTTTTGCTTTCCTTCCACCACCTATGATCTTTGGCTATGTAGGTTATAGGTCATTTCGTCCAGATAAGCGTTAATGTTAGGAATAGGGTTAGGGTCACAGTTGCAATATTGGACTACACATGTGTTTGATTGTAAACAAACATGATCCTCCTACATAATAATGCTTGACAAGTTCAGCTGGGCTTATTTTTTTGTGTCCCTATCAAACATTTGTTGGTGTATTCCACAAACAGTGTGTAACCAATAGGCTAGTTCGTTGTCGAAGGCACATTATGTTTGTGTCATCATATGTATTTGATATCTGCTGCAGTGGGACGTGTGCTTAAGACATTGCCCGATGGAGGTCCAATCGCCGGTGTGGCATTACTAGACAACCTGCTCTACGTGTTACGTAGCGGAAAATCATCAGAACAGATCGAAATCTACGAGACAGAATCTTACAGCTTACAGCGCCGTTTGCCTGATACCAAATGTGGCTCGCGTACAACAGACATTGTTTCTTGTGAGCATTATCGGTGTGTTTACGTTTCTAATGACTTGACTAATAGTGTGCATAGATTAGCAGTGTCTAGTGCTGCTACAAGAAACGAGTCAAGTTGGAAAGTGAATAACACACCCACTCGTCTGTCAGTCACAGACACACACAATGTCCTTGTGACATGTCGTCAGGCCCGTAAGATAAAAGAGTACACTACACACGGCAAATTAGTTCGTGAGCTCCAACTGACAGGCGACATCACCTCGCCACTGCACACAGTCCAGGCACCTAGCGGTGAGTACATCGTGTGCCACGGTGACTATGATGACCCATTACGTCGTGTCTGTCTGCTAGGTTCTGACGGGCAGGTACTTGCATCATACGGCGCTCCAGGTGAACAAATGAATGTGCCCTTTCATTTGGCTGTTGCTAGATCTGGGTTCATTTTTGTTGCCGATTATGAAAACGGCCGAGTGTTGCTGCTGTCGCCATCATTGACCTGTGTACGTGAAGTTGTGTCACGTGACAAATTCAAGTGTAACCCAGTGACATTGTGTTCAGACGTAGACAGAAGCCGTCTGTATGTCGCTGACGATTCACATGTTGTCGTGATCAGCGTGTAGTATCACGTGCATATACATAACGACACTCTTCATGCAGATGAATTGTAATGTAGTGTACGATGACTGACACATGTAACTAGATGTTGTTGAATTGTTGTTTTTTTCTTGCTGCTGCATTTCAACTATGTCGCATTTGGTGTAATTTGACACCAATACTGCTTGTGTTATTGACAGTCAGTAGTTTCCTTGTCAGTGTGTCTAAGTCAGCTTGTTCAACTTCAGTATTCTTGTACGACATTCAGTTCTACGTGCAGGTGAAAGATTGTGCACTGTGTGTTTCCTCGATTTACTCTTAATGGGGCATGTATCAAATACGTGTGTGAATTTAAATATTTTGTTGTTACGTCGGTTTGTAATCATGGTTCAGTCTTAGCGAAGCTAACTCTGTGTCCGGGTTGTGGTTGACCTCTGCAAAGATCAGCGAAATTAAAGATCTTGCACTGATTTTACTGATCAGTGTCTTTAGCGTTTCTGTCAAAAACATCTTAACCAATTGTTTTGCTACACTTTTTACTTACTCACAACCGTTTAATGAGATGTTCATCTTCAGTGGTAAATCCCGTTGCTGTAATACGTCCTTTGTACATCGCTGCTAACAAAGAATTCAGCATGCCCTGAGCTATAGCCTATTGTTTGAAATTTTCATTTAAATTGACTAACGTTTCTTAAAGCTATGCAAAAATTAAAGGGTTCCTTTCATTTCCGTTCACAGTAGCTCTGCAGTGTAGGTAAACATTTATTTTTAGCGAGCGCTATAATGCTTCGCTATTAAGGTCACACGTCCGTCTGTCTGTCTGTATTGCGTGTATTGTGAGTAAACAGAGGACTTTTGCAGAATCTGTTTATACCACCCGATAGACCAAGAATCTGGCTCAGTTGTGAAAAAGACAACGCGAAAATATTCGCCTGAACATAGTATAGTATAATAACAAGAGGTCAAAGTAATTTGACCAAAAGCGCCTCACGGGGGGCCCATTCCCCGGTTACGGGTCACCCCAGGGGGTCGAAATTTGTACCATTGAATTCCTGGGGTAGGGGTTCCTATTGTCTGTCCTCTTTTTTTCTTTTTTATTGTTTTTCTGCCTATTTTTGGCGAATAAACGTGTTCATTAGTGTTCCATAGTAACTATAGGCCTAGGATGCACCGTTTGGCCACAGTGCACGCGCGTGACAACCAACGACCAACGACGTCAATAAGCGCCTCTTTTACTAAAGTAAAGTGAGGCGCTTAATAATAATAGCGCCCATGCGTTATTAGCCTACTGTGGACCGTTATACTTTGCTGCCGGTGTTGCCATCGATGATTTTCAAAAAGGCCCAAAAATACAAAGGTGTACGAACGTGTACGAAAACACGCGAATATATTCTCAACGGTTATTTTCTTAAGGTAGCCTAATTTGCGTTCGTATACGAGCATAACTGAAATCTGCACGCTAATAACGTGGTAGACGTCTGCATTGAGCTGTGCAACAGTTTAAATTTTTGTAAAGTGCCCCCGCAACTGTGTGATGGCAGCACTCTAATCCATGAATTTTGTAGTAGTAGTATATAGTAGTAGTAGAATGAATGATGATCATAGTATATCGGCGTTTCTTGACAATTGTATTCCAAGTCAATCAATCAATCAGTTTAATAGCAGACTTGCGGCCCGAGGGCCGAATAGCAAATGAAATGCAAGTGAAATAATACATAAAAACAATAAAAATCAAAACAAACAACATACATAACATAGGTGCAGTGGAAGGGATGTGCAGAGTGCAATGGTTGGGAGTTACTTTTTTGGTTGGTAATGGTGAAGGCCAAAGTTAATAAATGAACAGTACTTTTTGGTTCTTAAACTGGGTTTAGGAAGGAGAGTGGTAGGTCTCAGTCTAGTGATCACAGAGGTATCTCGCGGAGGTGGAATGAGATGGTAAAGACAGGAGGTTGGTTTGCAAATGTCTTGAAAAAAGGATCTTGATTGGTTATTCCGTCTAGTCTCTAATGATTCGAGTTCAGCGACAAATAGGACATTAGGGTAGGACATGCCACGGGTAATGTTATAGATTATATGGATAGCCCGTTTTTGGATTGATTCTAGCTGCTGAGCCTGAGTGCGGTTGATGAGGTGATGCCAGACCGGTGCAGCATATTCAAGGACTGGGCGAATTACTGCGGTATAGAAATGGAGAAGCTGGTTTTGTGGGACTCCAGCTCTCTTAAGCTGTTTCAAAAAATAGAGCCGTTTACTAGCTTTTGAGGTAATGCTGTTAATGTGTACAGACCAGGAGAGGTTTATGTCAAGGTGAATTCCTAGTAATTTAAATGTGGCGACGCGTTCGACTGTACCTAATGAGGTTGAAAGAGGTGACACGTTGATTGAGTCGAGGGAGCCAATGATCATCTCTTTGGTTTTAGATGTGTTGATTTGCATATCATTATTGGCTGTCCAGGTAAGTACAGAGGTAAAGTATGATGGCATATTACTTGCAGAACCTGTTGATGGAATCAGTTCAGACAGTGTGGTATCGTCTACAAATTTATGCAGTTCGCAGGCAGCTCTGAGATCATCAATAAGGACTATAGATGACAGAGGACCGAGTCGGGACCCCTGTGGCATACCGCCGCAAAGTGTTTTCCAAGAGGAAAATAGCTGACCGACCTTAACACGTTGGCAACGGTGACAAGAGTGGTGTGACCTTGCAAACAGGGTTATGGTTCGTTCAAGGTCATTGGAAATGGCACCATTTGATGGATCGCATACGAGTTCCTATTCACCTTCTATAGCAACTATGGCGATATCTTGTATCGTTTGCGAGATATAGCGACTTATTGGTAGAAAATCGCGAAATTTTTATACCCCACCTGTATTTAGCGCCCCCGCAGGGGATGACGCCGTCGGAATTCCGTGACCTTTGACCCTGACCTTTATATCTATGTATGTGCATCCTCTACTGCACCGGAAGCATTGGTATGTTTTTTGAGTTGTTCTGTATGTTGTTTTGCTGTGATGTTTAGTTTGTTATCATTGTGATTGAGTTTAGTGATCCACGATGTCAACTGACACTCACTCAAAGGAAGTTACTGAGTCTACCAGTCTACCAGCTGATGTGACTGATGATTCCTGTCGACTTGAGTTCAATGAGATAGTTCCACTTACCAGAGATACTGATGGTCTGTGTACAACAGAGTGTGACAGTGGAGATTGGTCTGCTGAAGTCAAACAAGAAAACTTGCCAGTTGTCAAGCAGGAACCTGATGATGTATGTTGTACTGGAATATTAGTACCGTAGCTTGTTAGTTTAATTATAGCAGAACGCAATATAGTAGAACAACATCACTATATTTTGTTGATGTTACATGACTAAAGAATCCTCAATACTCAGTACTGTAAGTGATAGTTGTTGATAAACGTTTGAATGCATTACACGTCATTGCAGGTGATATGCCAGTCTCACCTGAAATGTGAAACTTTATCAATTCTTATACGAATATTGTTTAATGTTGTCTGTCAACTCTGATACGGATGATCATGTTACTTGAATGCCGTCTGTCTGTCTCTCTGTCCGTCCGTCTGTGGAGTAGCTCCACTAACTCCGCGAAAACCGGGAAACCTGGCGATAAAGGTTGCCCATGTCATGTGTATACAAGAAACTCATTGGTAGATGACATAGCCGAACGTTACCACGTGAACCGCGCCACCGTTGTAAAGCGTTACCAGCCATATACTCAACTTCCCCGTAACGTTCAGCTAATCTCAGACGAATCGTGACTTTTTTGATTATTCTGTCTTATAAGTCGTCTTACTTACTTACTTCTGAGGAGTTCCTTGTTGATAACTAATACTATCGATGGCAGTTCTATGTAAACTGAGTACCAGCTTTGAGGTCAAATGCCAAAGTCACAAAGGCACATAATGGTTAGACAACACAAACACCGTGGCTAATGTACGATCATTAAACTTCACGGAACTGTTATAACAACAAAGTTTTACTTACTTAGAACTTGTGCAGTTAAAAGGTCAGAGTTCAAGGTCATGAGGTCAACATATCTTATACGTGACAAATGATCAAAGTAGCCAGTGGGCAGCCACATGAACTTGAGACTTCAGTGAGTATGTTAATTTCACACAACAGTGATAAGCTTTAGAAGTCAAACGGTCAAATGTAAGTGTCAACAGATTGCAGTGAAGGATGAATATCTGAATATGAATCAGAGAAAGAAATCAGAATTATGTGATGAAAATCTGCATTGATTGCAGTATTGTTATGTGCATTAGGATGACGTGATCAATGCCAGCTGCTGTACCACAAATGATGCTGTGTCTGATCAAGTTGATGAAACACACAGTCATATGAAGCCTGTTGTCGCTCTAGAGACACTCAACGTGACTCGGTAAAAAATTATTTTACATTTCATACTACTAGCTGTTGAACTATCTGCATATGACACACTGTCATTAACACTACAAGAAACTCATCGTTAGATGAGATAGCCGAACGTTACCACGTGAACCGCGCCATCGTTGTAAAGCGTTACCAGCCCTATACTCAATTTCCCCATAACGTTCACCTAATCTCAGACGAATCGTGACTTTTTTGATTATTCTGTCTTATAAGTCCTCTTACTTACTTACTTCTGAGGAGTTCCTTGTTGATAACTAATACTATCGCTGGCAGTTCTACAGGGTGGCACAGAATAAACCGATAATGTACGTGTAGCACCAAAGAACATTAGTCAAAGCGGTGCTCAATGTGTCCTCCACGGGTTGCAACGAGTGACAATCGTTAGCGAAACTGTCCTATAGCGCGATCGATAACGTCTTGACCAATCTGCTGCCAGCAGGTTTGCAGGACTTCTTTCAGGTGTTCAATGTCTCGAATGCGACGACGACGGTAAACAACCTGTTGGAGCACTCCCCAGATGGAATAGTCCACTGGGTTTAAGTCTGGGCTATTCGGTGGCAAATTTTCTGGTTCCACAAATTCTGGCACATGAAGACGCAAAAACGCAACTGTTTGTCGTGAACGATGAGCTGGCGCACCATCCTGCTGAAAAGTGAAGTTATTACCAGACAACTTCTGAATGTCTGGTAGTAAACCCTGATTCAGAACAACGTCACAGTAATAAGAACTGTCCACTTTGGCTCCAGGCTGAACAAACACCAGTGACGTTTTTCTTAAGTTCTAAACTGCGACCGATATGCACCATGATCTTTTGTGAGAAATGTTTGCGGCCTTTCAAAAGGCGTGCCACAGGTACGTCACGCTTGACAGCAGCATTGGCATAAACTCTATCGTTCTGTGAATTTGTTGGGGTTTGCACACTGAACACCTTTTCATCTGAAAACCAGGTTCGAGTCAGCTTGGCTTTGGTCAATCGTCTTAACGAGCGTTTGGAAGCAGTAAGTCGTTTGAGTTTGTCGGCGTCTGACAAAAGGTGCACTTCACGACGACGAAATGCTTTCATCTGCAAATCATGTTTCACGATGCGCTGAACTGATCGACGTAATATTCCTGTTTCACGTGAAATTTCTCGTGGCGACTTACTTGAGCCTCGTTGACCTTCTTGACTGCAAATAAGTTCATCAACGACGGCAATGTTGTCTGGCGTACGAACAGACCGATGTCAACCGGGACCCCTGTTTCTGTCAGCGCTGCCAGTTTCGTCAATTCTTTTAATTAGATCGTTTAAAGTACTGCGTTTCCATTGTCTCGAAGGAAATTCTTTCATCATTCTAAGCGCTCTCCATCCTTTTTCAACTCGCAACGCACGAATTAATGCTCTATCGTCACTTGTTAACGGACGCGTTTTCATATTTACATCTATTACGTCAGCGATGACGTCACATAGAATATTAATTACCGCAGAATATTTAAATG
>Ga0209339_1000784_pt1 | contig 12276 bp, 5 predicted proteins | sample OlaalgELextract3_FD_187376 | JGI IMG/M metagenome (GOLD analysis project Ga0209339, IMG submission 187376) | Olavius algarvensis symbiont microbial communities from Tuscany, Italy - Type A ELBA extract 3 (SPAdes) (version 2) | ecosystem: Host-associated > Annelida > Digestive system >... | reverse complement strand
GTCAGTCGTTAAAGATTAGCGACTTAGTCAGTCGCTAAGCTATCGACTTAGTCACTAAAGTCGCTAAGTCAGTCGATAACAGACCAAGTCAGTTGCTAACAGCTTAGCGACTGACTCCGGGGACTAGGTAATAGAACGTGACGCGCTGTGTACGCAACAGCTGTGTGCATCAATTGACAGCTGTGGTATGAGAATAAACTTGAAGCTGCAGTATTTGCAAGCGTACTGCTGGCGTGGGAACGACTGAAGACAGTTGTCGCCTGACTCTAATCAGATTATCGTGGCGTGTAGCAGCCGTGTTTTTTATAAGGCAGAGGTCCAGAGTATAACTGAAATGCTGTCGCTGCAGCAGGCAGATAGCATGTACAGTATACGCGATAGCAGAGTGTATGCAGCTGTACATGTTGTACTTGGATAAAACGTGACGTGAGCGTTTTAGATAGATCTACGCTGTGGATCGAAGTTAGACTTGTGTGGGACTGAGTGTATAAACGAATGTCGGAAATGGTGGTCGGGAGAACTTGTGGATAATACGCTATAAACTAACGCTAGCTTGTGTGCTCAACACGCTGAACGTTGTGGATAATTTACTGTGAGTGGATACGAAACTAAAAACGGTTAGTGATATTTATGTATACGAAACTAACCTGTTGGTCTGTCAGTAGACGAAGGGTGTTGTTCTTGCTCACGCTGACTTCGCAGATTACGACAGAGTTCCTCGATGCGTAGTAGATTGTTCTGTTGATCCATATTAGCTGTTAGTAAGTCCGTGTAGTTGACGTCTCGATGATGTTGTGACGGAATGAGTGTCGTGTTGGGCCTTTTATAGCATGCTGACAACGACGCTGACACGCGTTTTTAGTGATAAAAATAGATATGACGTCGATAAAATGACACAAGCGATTAAAATAGATGTGACGTAATGTTTGCGTAAGTGTCTATGACGTCACTCTCGATGCCACGTCAGCGAGATGATGGGTGCTGCGTGGGCTAACACCTACGTCAGCGCTGCGTACGTTATGACGTCATTGCCGACGTAAGCGTTGTGTGGTGGGCCATGTGGTCGTATTTACGCTTACGTAAGACCTCGTAGCCTAACGCTAGGTATATTATGACGTCATTATGACACCATAGAGGTGAGTAAGAGGGAAACCCTAGTCCTCTTAACCCTAATCTTAGCTCTAACCCTAGATCCAACCCTAGCTGTCCCTCTAAGGGTAGGAGGCTGAGTAATGGGGATTTCCGATGACGTCATAGGTGACGTCATAGGGTGAGTAAGAGGCTAAAATTGCTGACGCAAGTGCCCTTATTCTCTCAGGTTCCTACTACTGCATTATCACATTAGTTTCTGGAGCTCGGCAAGTTCGTCCGACGCGAAATGATCTAAGTCAGATGACCTCAGTGAGATGATGACAAGTGACGTTAGTTCGGTGACATCACTCAGGTCGCTGATGGTGTCGTCAGCTGGCGCATCACCTCTGCAAGTTCGTCGATGATCTCATCCAAAAGATGCGGACTCTGATTCCGTAACGTCTTCCACGAGTCTGTCTTCTTTATTTCACTGAGATTTCTTACGACGAAACGCTTTGCTGCATTTCGTAGCTGAGTGGCATCGTAAAGATCAGCACATGACAAGAACTTAGTAGCATTATTAATGGTCAAGTTCGCTGTCATTGACTCTTCGCAAACTGTCTTAAGTGTTGGAATCTGGTACTTGTTTGCGGCAAATAACAGTTGCGGAGCCAGCTGGGCGAGAATAGGAACGCTGTCGGTGTACATAAAATCTAGCAGGCTTTTGACGGCTTTTGAATCTAGGTCTTCGATGGTAACGCGTTTTTCCTGCTTCTCTTTCATGTCGTGTTCAAACATGGCAGAGAAAACTGGTGACCGACTGGAAATAATCAAAGTGTGAGCTGGAAACTCTTTGCCGTCGCTTGCTACCAACATGACGTCACTGCCTTGTTCTGTGTCGAGCATTCGTTTAAGATCTTTGCCAAGTGTGTTTTCCGTGTGGTGAGGAACTGTTGGCTCTACTGGGCTGAAGAGCCAGTTATCGACGCAGTTGACGTTATAGGTAATGGCATATACTTGACAAACAATTGTCAAGCTGTCGTCGCGCAGAAGCCCTCTGTCTTTGTCAAACAAATCGTGGTAAAGCACAAATTCAGGATTAGTGAACTCGAAGTCACCGGAGCGACTGGTGATTTGTTTCAATATGCACATCCGTTCCTTATGTCTCCCAAAGATCCATGCGGTGCAAATATTCTTAGAATAGTCGATCCTAGAGTATAAAGAAACAGAAACACTCAACCGCAACCATTGAGACAAGAGTCGTTGTTCACTGCCGATACCATCGCGCGTTAGCCGCAAACGAAGACTAACTTCAGTGATTTCACCTAAAATATTCACGAACGACAGCTTGAAGTCAGAACTACTAATACCATCGACTACCGTAGAATACGAACGTAGCTCTTGCTGACGAAACTGCTGCTTGCTGAAATTTTCTATGCGCCATTCGTATGACTGCGATTTCGCTCTGGACAGTGTCGGCATCCACACAGCAGAGCCGCTCATGACTTGTGTCTCCGGTTGAAATTATCTCCAACGTTTATATGATTTTGTGCAAATCGTACTGACTTACCTGAAACCGTTAACAAAATTGCATAGAAAAATAAACGCAATGTATCTAGGCCTAAAACAGCCGGCAGTTAAATTCAGACGACCATCACTTAGACACCAAAAGGCAAAATTCTGAAAATTCTTCACGAAATTTGTAAGTGAAATCTTTCAATTAACTTAAAATTATGTCAGTATCTGCCTTCATCTGTGAAGTGAAATTTGTGAATTTACTCGCTAGATGACACCATCTGTTTGACATCGCGGCGAAATCGATTGACATCGATTCGGATTTTCTCTCATATCCTGCTCCCTTGTTGTTGTTTAGATTTCGGCCAAAATCTAATCGTTTAATCTGTTCGTTGTATTGATCACCTCCTGTGATTTTCGTCGAAATCCGTTCGGTATTCTTGCAAAGCGAAAGACGTAATTTGACATGAAAGGAAGCCGCGACTGACAAGGCAAAAACGTAATTTCTCCAATACAGCACAAAACGACTATTCAAACGATTTAACCATTTATTATTTTCTAATCGTCAATAATTGTGTCTTAGGCGATGCTGAATTTTTACAGCGCGACGCATATGCATAGCGCGGACTATGCCGTGGCAAGATGTCCGTCCGTCTGTCCGTCCGTCACACGCCAGTATTCTATCTAAACGGTTATACGTATCCTCAAAGTTTTTCACCATCGGGTAGCCCCACCATTCTAGTTTTCCTACACCAAACAGGATGGACATGCTCCGTCGAGAACCCTCCTAAGTCCTATAATAGGGGGCGCCAAATGGAAGGAGGTATGAAAAAATCACGACTTTCGACCATTATATCGCTATATATCGGATATGATGCAAGATAGAGCCATAGTTACTATGGAAGGCGAATAGGAAAATCGCACTCAAGCTTTCGAATAGTACCAGTTTGAATGATCTTGAGTGACCTCTAACCCAGATTTCACGGTCACGATATTATTCAACGTCAAATAACTCAAAAACGGTACAAGATAGAGCTATATTCACAATGGCGGACCATTGAAAACTCGTAGCCTATATGGTCTATGGAACGGCGCCAATTTTAATGACCTTCAACAACCCCTAATCCAGTTTTTAAGGTCACGATTTTCTTTGACGCTGAATATATCATAAACGGTTAAAGATACGGCCATAGTTACTATGAAAAGCGAATAGGAAACCGCACCCAAGCTTTCGACTGGTATACCAGTTTGAATGACCTTCAGTGACCTATAACCCAGATTTCAAGGTCACGATTACTCGACGTCAAATAGCACGAGAATGGTAGAGCATACAACTATACATATGATGGCCGACCAATAGAAAGTGGTATATGATCTATCGAACGGCGGCATTTTAAATGACCTTGCACGATCCTTACCCCCGGTTTCAAAGTCAGTCCATTCTTTGACGCTAAATATCTCAGAAACGGTACGAAATACAGACATAGTTTCAATGAAATACTAATAAGGACTTACACACGCCCTACTCAACGTTGTCATTTCGAATGCCTTGAGTGACTTAGCAAAATATTCAATGATATGAAGCGTCTCGCGGTCTCTGCGACAGCTGAGCTTCTTGTTTGCAATGTTGCTGACGTACGTACGGGCATGGTTACAAACATATCCGGTAACAAAGTTACCAAAACTTCTAAATAAACACAGGAATAGAACCAGTTTATGTAACTACCGTTACTCTTGTGAGTTGAAGCTCTAGGTAGGCCAACTATGAAGACAATGTGATTAAACAGTAGGCCCTACATCATGTAGGCCTAGCTAGTAATCTATACTCTATAACCAAACATCTAGTGTTTTAACTGAAAGGTAAGCAGGATTAGGCTATTATTTTACTGAAAGCACAAAAATCGTTTACCAGTTAGTAATTCGATCTACACTGACTGTAAACCAAACTCTGCATACAGAAAGTACAGGTGTGGTGTTAGCTCACACGGCCAATCCTATAGCGGCTGTCCCTCTGCAGTGTTGTAAAAAGTCTAGCTATGAAGTATGACACGCTCTGCTGCTTGTAAGAAATACCGCATAGAGCGTGACACCGCCAGCACGCTGACAACAGAACAACGATTTTGCCGCGCGATGCTATGCATAAGCGCGGCCTATGCCGTCGTACGGTGTCTGTCTGTCTCGCTGGCTGACACATTCGTGTATTGTGTCGAAACAGCCAAAGTTACGGCCATAGTTGCTATGGAATGCTAATATGAAACCGTACCCAGGCTTTCGAATTGTACCATTTTCGATGACCTTGAGTGACCCATAACCTAGATTTCAATGCCATTATTCGACACTGAATGTTTCAGGAACGGTAAAAAATAGAAACAAGCGTCACCTGAGGACGGCGTATTGAGGGATGAGGCATGGATGTGGTTCCCGTGACGAAGACGCATATTAATAGATACGACAGATAGAAATGCTTGGTACTAAGAGGCAACTGGCAGACGACAAAAGAGTAGCAAAACCAAAAAGACACGACACCACTGAAGACAAAAAGAAATTGTATAAACAAACAAAAAATCTGCGAAAAGATTCAAAGAAACCTTTGAAACCTTCAGGCGCAATGTCAACATGTCAACAAATATAATCGCACAAAGGAAGGATATAGTGTAGGCCTAATAAAAGCCATAAAAACGACGCCACCAAAAATAAGTGTAACAAAAGATGAGAATGGTGAGATTTTGACACAAAAAGAAGAGGTTATAAGACGACGGGCAGCTTATTACGAAAAGCCCTATTGTGATAATTTAAGCACAGTATCCAAATGTGCTACGAGAGTTCGAGAGCTGGAAGAAAATCGTCAGCACCACAAGAGTCACCCGAGGACAATGTGTTGAGGGATGAGGTTACTGCATCAATGAAAAGTTGAAGAACAACAAAGGAGTCGAATAGATGGAATAATCGAAAGAAGTGATAGCAAATGGTGGCGATGCAGTGTCAGATCAAATCAGCGACCTAATACAGAGGATGGATCGAGTAGTGAGACTGTTACCAGATGAATGGGGCAAGGGAAATATTGATTACATTCCAAAGAAACGTAATCTGTTAACTATGCGAATTACAGAACTATATCATAGATATATGAGCAAAGTTGTTTTGATTATTATTGTTTTTATGTATTATTTCACTTGCATTTCATTTGCTATTCGGCCCTCGCGCCGCAAGTCTGCTATTAAACTGATTGATTGATTGATTGCCTATGACCTCAAGTGACCTATAAGCCTAAAGGTCATCTTAGTCACTAGACACGAGTTCATTGTCTGTATATCAAATATACAACATTTAATAATGTACGGAGTCAATAATTACAACACTGTCGGACGATGTGCGCTATTATTTCTGCTGTCGTATTCGACCAGGAGGACGGTAATTGTTATATGAGGCTGAGCGCGAGCTGTTAGCGCTAGCTAAGTTTCTTGTTCGTAGGCCTACACTAGCATGTATTAAATTAGCTTTTCTTAGCGTTTCTTGGTGTTCCTGTTATTTTTGGACTCTGTTGATCCTCGATTTTTTCTGAATGAACGTGATTTTATTGGTTTTTGTAGGTGTTCAAATCGCGCAAGAGTTTACTAACGGCTCTCGCTGTCATGGAAAGCAAGGAAGCGGTCAGTCACGGTGAACCACCGCCGACGTACTACACCATCGATCTGGCAACATCATCACCTCCACGACCAATAGCAGCAGTGGTGGTACGGTCAGCGTCAGGAGTTTGTCCAGCACAGCCGTCACAGCAGGTGGTGTTACTCAATCCAGACCAAAGCGTGGTGAGTTCGGATGCAGCAGATAAGACCTACGTGTGCCACATCATAATGTCCTGCTTCACGGTTTGGTGCTGTATCTGTGGCTGTGGCTGCGTCTGTGGTCTCGTCGCCTTCATCCTCGCAGGTCGTTCTATCAGCTCATTTACACCCGTAGTCCGTTGAAAGTGTTTATTTTTAAAAATAGATATAGGGTAGAAACACCAATCAGGAGTGGTGGGCAATTTTGTTGTAGTTTTGTTGCAAATTCAGTATCTGTGTGCCAAAAAATATCAAACTACAATGCGGTTTGACAACGTTATTGCAAAAATAAAAGGGTGCAACTTCTTTTGAACAACAGGGTACAACTAAGTGCAAAAAAAGAACTGAGTGCAAGTACTAGTTGCAGTGCTGGAGGTCATTCAAATCGTCCTTTGTGAACACTACGTCGCCGTTGAGAGCATAAGAACGATCTCGCAATCGCAATAATTCTGTTGCAAAGTTAACTGGATATAAATGCGCATCAAAGACGGTGTCCCGATGGTAACGTGCAATAATATTAGTCAAGTGTGGAGCCTGTTTACGATTATACGCAGATATTCCATAAATTTTGGCGAAAGGTTTGAGGCAAAATAATGAACTGAACTCCGCATCTCTATACGACTATAGCCAGTTTAAAACAAAGACACTCCAACCTTTGTTTTTTTCTTATGCTTTGTTTTTAAAATCCTCTGGTTAATGTTGTATCTTTTTTGGCGAACACAATAGCATCACTTACAAGAACTCAATAACGATCGGTTGTTAAGCTTATATCACTCGCTGATGGTGAGGTATTGTCTTCAGTCGTCTGCGTCTGTGACGATGTTTGTTGTTTGTTCGTTTGTTTGTTAGCGACGTGACGGAAAACAGTTACAGCTAACAAACAAACAAACAAACAACAAACATGACGGAAAACAGTTACAGCGGTAACTGTTTCCCGTCACGTTGCTAACAAACAAACAAACAACAAACATGACGGAAAACAGTTACAGCTGTAATTGTTTCCCATCACGTTTGTTGTTAGTTCGTTTGTTTGTTAGGAACATGACGGGAAACAGTTACAGCTGTAACTGTTTCCCGTCATGTTGCTAACAAACAAACGAACAAAGAATAATCATCATCAGCGTCATGAAACTATCAGAGTGGGTGAGCAATGGCTGTGAGATCGTGACATTAAATTTTCCAGGCAGCAGCACTCTGCAATCGGGTGCAGGGCGAGATTTCCTGTGAGATAGAGAACTTCTCGGATTACAATATACGTGTACTGTAAACGTCAGACTTTGTGTGCATAAAGTTTCCTTCTTATTTCGTGCTAACGGAATAATATTGTCTAAATTTGTCGCGCATTGTAGTGATGGCGCAAAATAAAGCCAGGTCTCCAAACCGAGAGAAATGGGAGGAAGCGGAGCGGCTCGGCCAGACCTCATACAAACTTTCAGCGGCAGGAATGTTCATCAGCGTCATCACCATCATCATCATCTTCGTCATCATAAGATGACTGTTATGCCAATGTCGATACCTATTTGGATCATATTGGCAAGATCCAGCTGTTGTATCTGATATCGTTAGCCCATCACTATTAGCGATTTCAATTGTAACCCATATGAGAAAAATTCCCCACACGGTAAGGTGCTAAGAGACTTTATGGTGGACTGCGAACTGCGATTTTGAAATGTTTGATAATTGTTTACCAGCTGATAGCTACACTTTTACCAGTGATGCCTGTTTTGTAAGATGAAGTCATCTAATCACTGTCTTCATCCACTTCACCCTACAGATAGGACACTAAATCAGGTTCTTAGAACCAGAGGCCATTCGTTCCAGTTACCCACATGTAGCTTTAATCTCCATAAGAAATCCTTTGTCATCAGTTGTCTTTTTAAGTTTTTAACATGAGTGTGTTCTTGTTTTGTGTGTTTTTTTTCATTTTTAATTTTTTTTCAAATGTTTTAGTAATTTCCTGGTATCACTTTTAACATTCGCTTGTAATTTTTGTCCATTATTATTACGTATGCCTACTACTAACTACTGTTACATTTACAAATCTATTACTGCATGCACGTTTGTTACTGCTATTCAATAAATTGTATGTATGTATGTATGTATGTATGCTTGGCATACTACATCCTGGCTTGATCATTGCTTAGGGCCGAGATTTATGTCAAACCTAATTGATGATTGTATGATCCTGTATGACAGTTACAGTTCAGACCATCATCCTCTTACTGTATCAGTACACATGCCTGTATGAAATATTGTTCCTGACTCTGTAGACGGTGATGTGTTGCCCCCTCCGCGAGATTCTGTATTACCTAAAACTGAGCTTAGCAAGGAATCTGTATCCATTACGTCTTTCCAGTCTTCTATCCTATACCATTTGCAAAGTGTATGAATTTGTCTGATTTTGATGTCCTGTGTTGTCATGATGCCAGGTGTGCTAATAACGCGCATAAAACTCAGGTTGATGCATTGTATTCTGAACTGCCTACATGTCTAGTTAGTGCAGTCAGTTCTACAATGATCTTCGATTAGGCCTACTATTCTATTGTGCTGATTTATACTGTGCTGATTTATTTTGTAAACATATTTTCTGTGAATTGGTTGGCTATATTTAACAGGGATTTTTCCCTTCTTTAGCCACCCAGTTTGATATCACATTATATTTTTATTAATTGATGCTATGATTGTACTTCGTGATGTCAATGAATGTTGATTGATTGATTGATTGATTGATACATGAAATTTCATCTGTTCAGCAAAACAAACTATACTCAGTGTACATACTACTGTACAGATCTTCGCAAACGCAAAAAGCTATTTGACATCGTTTGTTTTCCTAATAGTTTCTTTTAAAATGACGTCTAGTTTTTTAAATGATGTCGACGTCTAGAGTCTAGACTGACCGGAGGCATAATGTTATTAATAATGAACACTTCCATACAGGTTTAACTACAGAATCACACCTCTAAAACAACAAATGTTACTGATTTCATCTTTGATAGAAAAAGGTGATATTGCAGCGATCGACATTTCGGCGATGTGTTGTATTATCACCTTTTTTCTATCGAAAATGGTGTCAATGATACGGTATATGCTGTTTAGAGGTGTGATTCGGAGCCCTTACAAGTCGCAACTGTACTTAAACTTCTATGGAAGTCTATAACGTTAATTAATGAAATAAGCAAGAAGCTCAGCTGTCGCAGAGAAGCCGCGCGATGTTCTGTTTCGTTACAAAGTTTGCTGTCACTCAGTGTCATCCAATCTCATGCATATTTACACCGTTGAATAGGTTCTGTGTACATTTTTTTTCAGTATTCTAATGCAACTATATCTACCGTTTATGAGATGTTGAACGTTGAATAATAGCATGTCCTGAAAATCTGGGTTATTTAGAGGTCATTTAAGGTCATTGAATATGGCAGAATTTGATAGATCATTATGACTTCCTATCATTCTGCCACATGATTTATAGCTCTATCTTTTATGCATTTTTGGGAGTATTTGACGTTGAAGAATATCGTGACCTTGAAATGTAGGTCAGGGGTCACTCTAGGTCATTGGAAACAGCACCATTCCATAGATCGCATACAAGTTCCTATTCGTCTTTCGTTGTCACTATGGCCACATCTGGTACCGTTTTCAAGATAAAGCGAGATATTGGTCGCACATCTAAATCTCGATATTTTATACCCCTTCTATATGACAACCCGCTGAGAAAAAGATTTGTGAGTATTTTTGCGCTGTTTTTTTTTCAAAAACGAGAGAGATCCTTGGTCTATCAGGTGGTGTGACGTTAATAGATTCTGTAAAAAGTTCTTTGTTTACTCAGAGGGCATTAAAGACGGAGAGACAGACAGACAAACGTACGGACGGACAGACAGACAGACAGACAGGCAGACAAACGTACGGACGGACAGACAGACAGACAGACAGGCAGGCAGACATACGTACGGACAGACAGACAGACAGACATACATACATACGTACAGATAGACAGACCGACAGGCAGGCAGACAGACAGACAGACAGACAGACGGGCCGACAGGCAGAAAGACAGACAGACACACATATAAAGAGACAGACAGACGAACGGACAGACAGACGGACAGACGACAGACGGAAATCCGCTCTCAATAACGGTACGCACTGTGTAACTCTCGCTAAAAAGCGACGCGACTTATTATCCGAATCTTCAGGTAAACAGCCAGTTGAATACCGCAGTATGGACAACACACAACGAATTTATCTATGACAGTGGATGACTTTTCCAGTTTGATAGACTGCCATCATTCAGCAGACATAACAGATGCAACAGGCAAACAGCAACAGCGAATGGCCGTGTTATCTTCAAGCGTAGCCTATGCCTACCACATGCAATGCGGTGAAGGCCAAAATTTCAACGCCTCGAGGCCTCGACCCTCAAGGCCAAAAGACCTGTACCTTCGAGACCAAGACCTGTACTTTCGAGGCCAACACCAAGGCCAAGACCTGTACCTTCGAGGTCAAGGCCAAGGCCAAGACCTGTACTTTCGAGGCCAACACCAAGGCCAAGACCTGTACCTTCGAGGTCAAGGCCAAGACCTGTACCTTCGAGGCCAAGACCAAGGCTAAGACCTGTACCTTCGAGGGCAACACCAAGGCCAAGACCTGTACCTTCGAGGGCAACACCAAGGCCAAGACCTGTACCTTCGAGGCCAAGACCTGTACCTTCGAGGTCAAGGCCAAGACCTGTACCTTCGAGGGCAACACCAAGGCCAAGAACTGTACCTTCGAGGTCAAGGCCAAGGCCAAGACCTGTACCTTCTAGGCCAAGACCAAGGCCATAAAATTTAGTCCCGAGGCCAAGGCCTGACCTCGAGGATGACATCACTACCTACCACAACTATAACGAATGTCCTTTACCTCATGCACCCTTTCCCAATTCCAGGCTCAGAAACTTCCCTGTCCCTCATTCACGCATATACACATTGCAGTATTCACATAATGTAATAACTATTATTTCTTGCTTTCATTATTTTCTTCATTTGCGTCGTTTTAGTTTGTCTCAACGTTCTCCGTTTAGCCTCTGAAATACAATTGCTGTATTTCATAATAACCTTCGGACCGTTCAGTTCATTTCAAACTGTAGGAAAGGCCACGTCATACCGTGACGACCATCGTGGCGCCACGTTGTATTAATGGCATTAAGTGTATTTATGTGGTTGTGTCGCGTGGTCGCCACATGATAGTCGTGAGTCGTGACTCAACGTTGTCGCTCGAACGTCGGTCTTTATTCAGCTGTCAATCAAATCACAGGTAGAGGTAAAGGAGTGCCATACCCCAGGAGCAGTGTATAGGCGGGGTGCACATCTCCCTGACACAGGTCGTCAGCCGTAATTGCTACACGTTTCCGCAGTGTCGAGTGTACATTTGACAGGTATTTAATTATTAAATGGTTATACACACCCATCTACCTGCAAACGGCCTATTGAATCTCATCGTATCGTAACGGCCTATAGGCCTATGTCGTCAGCAAGTTGTCTTACGTACCCGCAGTGGATATACAAACTATGCGTCACGTGAAACATGGCGATCGCTGTCTTGCTACTATTGGCGGTTTCGGTCACTGCGCTGACTGATCCGACACTGCCCGCGATCTTCTTACAATTCGGAACAGACGGAGACGGGATCGTTCCTGTCTCAGATGATGGATCTTCGCCTGCGATAAACATTACGACCGCTTTTAGGTTTTTCAACGTCAGCAGAAACACTGTCTACGTGAGTCTATCGCGGCGTTTTACACTTGGTATTTAACTCTTTAGAGTCCAGAGGCGCATCAGATAATATGAGATTGGTACACTGGCCGTTGATGGGTTGGCTGTTACATTTG
>Ga0209339_1000783_pt1 | contig 12285 bp, 7 predicted proteins | sample OlaalgELextract3_FD_187376 | JGI IMG/M metagenome (GOLD analysis project Ga0209339, IMG submission 187376) | Olavius algarvensis symbiont microbial communities from Tuscany, Italy - Type A ELBA extract 3 (SPAdes) (version 2) | ecosystem: Host-associated > Annelida > Digestive system >... | reverse complement strand
TGTCGACATTGATCATTGATGCAGGTTCCCTCTTTGACACCATTAACTGTAATGTTATCCATAACCGTGGCCATCCATTGAGAATCATAAAACAGCATTGTAATGTGAATTGTCGTTACTGTTCATTTGTATGTCGTAATGTAAATGCCTGGAACAGTTTGTCGGAACATGTTGTTAATTGTAAAACTACTGCCACTTTTAAACGTAGATTGTCCACTGTTGATCTGACTCAGTTTGTAATTTTTTTATTTTTTAACAGGAGAGTGGTAAGAGTCCTTTGAGACCTCACTCCCACTTAGCATTCCTTCTCTATCCTTTTCTACTTTAACTTTTTATATGGTTTGCTAATAAATCATCTGTGTGTGTGTGTGTGTGTAGTGTAGTCGGCTGGATGCGTCCAACCCATTGTGCGAAACAATTTCCAATCACAAAATCAGAATAAATCAATCAATTGTTAACTCGACTTTACTACGACTTCCGGTAAACGATATGTCGGTTTTCCTATTGTATCGAACATCTTGGTTCTCCCAGAATTTATCAAGACCTGCTTAAAATGTATTTATGGTAGGAGAAGCAACAACATAATCTGGTAAACTATTCCTTGTTGGGATAATCCTATTGGACAAATTAAATATAAGCATATCATAATGAATGTGTGACTGTTGTAATGCAGATATGTGATTTCTTGTATCATGTTGTTTTTCAATACATTTTCCTGTTATCCATTCAGTTGTGTTGTTATATACTTTCCGGCAAAGATCTTATACAATTCAATCATATCTCCTCTTATCCTTCTATATTTCAAAGTAGATATCTCCAGTCGTCGTAACCTTTCTTCGTAATTTAATTTTTTAACATTCATAACTAATTTGGTAGCCCGTTTTTGTACCGTTTCAAATTTTTCAATTAAGCATTAATGATGAGGATTCCACACACTGACTGCATATTCCTGTGTATTATAACCTTTACGCAGATCGTACATTCGTGCGATTGAAATACCTCGCACTTGTTTCAACACATTCTGTGTGAAATATCTGTCTGCGGATTCATATTGATAAAATCGGTGTTGTAGGTCGCCATTACCTGGTACAATATTATTTACCTCGATCCGTTCATAGCTAGATAATTAAGCTATTTATTTTGTGTTTAGCTGCCCATGTTTGTGACAGTGTTTGTTATTGCAACGCAAGAAGCTCAGCTGTCACGTGAAGGTGCTTCATGTTGCTTAATATTTTGCAAAGTTACTCAAGGTCAATCGCAATGACACCGTTGAGTATGGTAAGTGTAAGTCCATTCCATTGTAACTATGTCTCCATCATTCACCATTCTCGACATATTCAACATGGAGCAATGGCATGGCCCTGAAAGTTAGGGGTCACTGAAGGTCATTGGAACGCCACCATTCGATAGATTGCATACAAATAGTGTTGAAGAGATTCATTCAGTTGGTACAATCAATAACGTAGAAACTTCTCACTTTACACAACTGAAAATGTGTTACCTAATGACAACGTTTTGATGTCCGTCGAACATCTTATCACGTCTTGATTGTTTACAGCTCGATGGAGCACGTGACCTGGAAATCACCTGGTCCCATGTATGGCAGAGTTGGTAGGATCCTGCATTCATGCACATGATGTGCATGAATCGGGATGCAGGATCCTACCAACTCTGCCATACACGGGACCAGGTGATTTCCACATATGGGTTGCCATGCACAATGCAAATTTAATAAAGCAAACATACTTGTACTTCACCATCTATGTATTCACTAGCAAAAATATATCAGCAATGACAAACTTTTATCACTACAGTAACAGTCACATTTGCTAAGATTTCAATCTGCACTAAATAAATAAACTACATTGTGTGTCAAAAAACATGCCAAACTAGTCTTTGGCGAATGTCAACTGACATTCAAAATTCTTTCATTTTGGGCTCGGCAATAAATTTTCAGCAAGATCCATTTTATATTTCCCATGGCATCTTGAGCGTGTCATTACAAATACAAAAGATCAGAAATAGCACAAATCTGATATATGGAATACAATAACAACGGTTTACTTTTGATGTTCACAAACTCACGAAACTAGTTAGCATATATGTGCTCTTTTGTTTCAAGTTAAATGCTTAAATGTCTTCCTTTGGCACAAATATGTGCATGGATAGGTTTGTGCCACTCGTATATTGAAGCAATGATCACACTTTGCTCCAAGCCATGCGCCAGACATGGCATACATTGCTTCAGTTCATCAGCGACATAAACTGTAATCTGGTAGAGCCACTGGGCTGCATTTCTCTCCAAATTTTGTAGTCATCTTGGTGCTTCAGATCTCGACTGTTCGAAGCCACAGGTCTGGAAAATTAAAAGTGGTGCCTGCCATTCCAGAAGGCTGATTGACTCACAAGCCTAATGTGCAGGAGCACTGTATTGCTGGAAGATAAAAAAATTGTCAGAGATTTGCCATATGAAAAGCAATAGCTGCTGAGTCGGCAGCACATCATGGTAGTATATACCACTGATAATTGCATCAGGACTGACAAATATCAAGTCCGTTTTCCCAAACTCGGACATGCCCATGAACACCATCAGTGACTTGCTGAAAGTCGAATATATCCGCAGCAAGTTTCACAAGGTAGTGTACTGACAAGCTTAAGGTGCAGTGGCAAATAATAAGTAGGATTCTGCTGCAAATTTATTCCAGAATCCAACAGTGAAAGAATTTTTAAAATCGGTCAACATTTGCTAAAGTTACGATTAAGACTGTTTTTTTGACTCACAGTGTAGAAAGCCTACTTGACTCAAGGGAGTTGCGATAGATGCTTCCACCAGGCCTCCAAATCTACCTTTGGCCTTGTGTGACCTTTGACCTTTGACCTCCTGAGTCCCAAAGTTGACTACTTCATGCCTTTTTGACCATTTGTGCCAACTGCTATCAAAATCGGTTCATCATTTTCAAAATATAACATTCAGAAGTATGGTAACAGATGGATGAATGGACAGCTTGAGAGCACTATGGCTCCAACTGACAGTTTGGTCTGGCAGAAGCATAAAATCCAACTAAAATGTATACAATACAGTGCAATGTTCTCAGCATACAGTAAATAAGACTGGCAACAACACTGTAAACAGATGCTGTCAACATCACTTAAAAGCAACTGTTACAATACATATCTTTGCAAATTTGACACTCAACATCATTTAACAGAGAGCTGCATGCACGCAACACACGAGAAAATATCTAAAAACAATTTGTTCCATCACTGAAATCATATTTTCAAAGCACAATCGCTAGCATGCCCGTCAGAAAGTGTAAATAACACATTTAGTCAGGGTGAATAAAAAAACATGAAAATATACAGCTGCTCTCCTTATCAACTTTTGCCATATTTATACGTTGAATTATTATTCAACATAAAGACCATGGATTTTGTTTCACTATCTTTCTAAATATGACATATGTCAGAAACAGACCCAATTTCTTTTGGTCCACCACATATCGATAACGGAAAACAAGGTGCAGAAGAGTATAAAGTTTACGCGTTACACATCCTGTGGAATCGAGTCACACGGCTATTGAAAATCAGCTGGTGAAAATCATGTCGGCATTAGGATCAGAATCGCCAGCGTCCGATGCACTTGAGTCGAGGCGGACGACAGGAGGCACACGGCGGTCCTGAGGCGTGTGTGGCAGGTAATCCTAGCAACACAAACATGATAATATAGACATACACGGCGGTCCTGAGGCGTGTGTGGCAGGTAATCCTAGCAACACAAACATGATAACATAGACATTCTATCTCATGTTTTTGATTCCAACAGACTTTAATAATCAACTGTTTTTAAAATGAGTTGCTTTCTAGTTAAACATATATTTTAATATACTACTAAATTACTCTCTAGTTCACTTTCCATAATTTTCAATTTTAACTTTTATCCGTGCAATGTTTGTATACCAGAATCAAACAAGTGGATAGGAAAGTCTACGCTTTTTGGCCTATACTAAATATTAAATAGTTCTGTGATGCCAGCTGTCTATCCATTTTTCAATCAAATTGGTCAAATGAGAAAACACTCACTATACCTTGAGAAACTGTTCATAAGCAGATGGATGGATAGAAGGGCAGAGAGTGACATTGTAATCATACCAAGTTTGCCAGTTTGACAAAGAAAACACTAGTTTTGCGACTAACAGGACGTTTTTTTGTCAATTTGAACAATCAATAATAGCAGACAGTACAATTTCTAACTCCACCTGAAAAGCTTTTTAATCTAACGTGCCAACATCAATATCGACATACACGTATGTCTTGTGTGAGAAGTATAACACTGTATACTTTTATTCATTTACGTTCGGGACATGTATGTACACTGTAATTCCTGTTACATCTTCTTCTCGTATGCAAGTCATGAGCCATAATTGGTCAGCCACTAAACAGCGTCTTCATCCGCAGAGTGTAGCCGAGATAAGCTGCCATTCAGTTTTGTCAGGGGACAGGATTCGACAATGTGGGACATCGTCTGGGTCTCACCACAAGGACACAGATCAGTATCTGTAAGTCGCCATTTCCTTCTGCAGGCACCGCAGTGTCCCTGTTCCATGCAAAAGCTGTTCAGCAGAGACCACTGTTGCTGAGAGAGGTCGAAACCCGGTTGCCGGATTGTGCGATCGCACCTAGGTCACCATTAGGTGAGAGATGACCACCTGAGCCGACTTCCAGTTATGCCTCCATCGACTTTTGATGTCAACCGATTGCAAGTCCAGCCACAGCAGCTTCCTGGATGTCAATCGTAGCAATGGTGGGTTAAGGATATCAGGCTGGATTTGCCAAATGTCATGTTTGACGATTTTCTCCACCAGTTTGTCAGTGGCAGCCTTCCTTCGTAGGGCTGGCGGTTCAATGTTGGAGAGCACTGGAAGCCATAGGAGAGGTGTAGAACAGAGGGTACCAGAGATGAGACGCATGGTAGAGTTCAACTGCACATCGACCTGACTTGTGTGAGCTGAGCGTGACCAGACTGGGGTGCAGTACTCTGCTGCTGAATAGCAAAGCGCCAGAGCAATGACCACAGAGTGTTGGCGCTGGCTCACGTGACAAAAAACACAACAAACTCGCTTTATGGCTCTGTCTCCAGGACATTGCAGGTGAGCCGGCACCAGAACAATCAGTTGTTCTGGATTTTCACACAGCCCCAGGAGGCACTACTTATCCTCTCACATGTGCCGATCCTGCACTCACACCTACTGGCTGGGACATTACAGGAATGGAACAATGACTTAGCAGATAAACAGTGACACCTCCCGAGATTTTATGCCGGATGCCCTTCCAGTCACAACCATCACAATTGACTCTGTCTCGGTACCAATTAGGGCCAGAATCGTATGATCGTGACCTACGATATCGTTGCGGACTTCATAACACGACGATATCATAGCACTGACTTGGCATAACGATATCGTTGTTCTACAGTATCGTGATTCTGAAAGTGATCAGTTACACAAGTGCACAAATTGTTGGGCCGTATAACTCGATGTTTAGCAGATCGGCCATGATGGCCATCGCGACAGCAGCCGCCGTGCAAGAGGAGGAAAGGACAGACTGACGTGGTTAGTATCCTGGCCGACTCAGACGACGCACAGGATGGGGTGGACCCAGCAAACGGATCACGAAATTCCGCGACGATATCACGATACTGTCGCGAAATTTCACACGATATCACGATACAAAAAATTCCCACGATTCGAGCCGTAGCACCAATAGAAAGTATAGTATACCCAAGTGGAGGTTTGGTTTCACACAAGCTCACACCTAAATTCATACAGCTTTTAATCAAAATTACAATTTCAGCTAAAAACTAGCTGTTACTGACATGAATAATCATAATAACAATAATCATAAGCAAGATGACTGTCCAATATAATCTCAGGTTTACTGGATCAAGACTTTGGAAAGTCTTTGTGTTATTTTGCGCAAACCACACAACTACCGAACCTCATTATCGCTGCTGTCCATCGCTTCGACGTCACAGTCAAACGTTCCTTCCGCCGTGGGATCACACGCCTTCTCCAGCCGTGCAAGAACACCCGCCGCTAGACTGTCATTGAACTGCTCAGCCCTGCACCAGACATTTCACCTGCTGCAAACTAATGTCTACAAAAGTACATAAGTCATTTCACAGCAGCACAGTATCTTACAGAATAACATCATTTAATTTCTTCTCTTGCAAAACAACATCACTGTAAAAAAGCATCACTATAGTAGACTGTCAGCTGTTGTAGTATGCAAATTTCACTTTCACTTTTGGTCTTCCTCAGATCACATTGCCTGAAGCAGTCAACTTCAGGGATGTGCGGAAAACCAAAATTTGGTTAAAATTCGATTTTTAAAAACCAAACCGTCCAAAGATTTGACATCCGTTCAGACGGTTTTCCCACAGAAACTGCGTGCAATCCGCCATTCGAATAAAAAGTGAATTAAAGTAACTTTACTCGCATTAAATGTGCAGATAAAGAATGTTTTAAAACACGACCGAAAGAGAGTTTAGCATACAGATTTTAATGCAATTACATTATTTACTTGTCGTTGTTCTGAGTGACGTCGAAGTCATGTCATCCACTTTCGCTGTAATATTTGCTATTACATGAGTAGTAAATAACGATAATATCCGAACCGAACTGCATTTTTTGAACCAAACCAAAGCAAACTCATTCTGAACTAAATCTGAGTTTTTAAAAAAACTTAACCGAAACCGAACCAAAATAAAAAATCTATTCCGCACATCCCTAGTCAACATGGCTCAGAACAAGCCAGGCTGGAGGTTGGAGGCTGCTGGCAGCAAGTGGCGGGCGCTATCCACTCCTGTGGTCACGACAACAAGAGTTCTTGAGCGCTGTAGTCTCCATCCAGTTGAAATATATTGTCTTCTGCCTCAGGCACTCGTCACAAACCACTTCAGTTTATATAAATGATCACGTGTTGACTACAGTTCATGGCCTGCTACTGGCAGCATTCAGACAGCTGACCTGGCAAGGCCCAATGTGTCTAGGCTTGCAAAAGATGAGGGTCTTGACCTGTCTTGAAACAGCTTAGCAAAGATCACGTGTGACGAGGTAACTTGAAGCCTGGATGTAGAACAGCAGGGTCGATTGCAACAGTGTGGGTGATCACAGAAGCCGACAATCTGTCCTCTGTCCAGCTGTGTGCAGTTAGGAGCAGACTGTTGGGTTAAGTAATGTTACTACGGCATGAAGAACCTGTTGTGCGTCAGTGGTCTTCTTCTCGTATGCGTGTCATTAACCATAACTGGTCAGCCACGAAACAGCGTCTTCATCCGCAGAGTGCAGCCGAGATAAGCTGCCATTCAGTTTTGTCAGGGGACAGGATTCGTGGTTAAGGTAATCGACTCTCATCCAGGGAACACAAGTCATTGGTTACATCTTATGTTTGGCAAAAACTGTTCCAATGCTCGATGATGAGCCCCAACTAACAACTGGGTAGGTCCAAGCACTAAATAGAACAGTGTCCATCTTGAAAAGTCTTCTTTTCTAATGTTAATATAATGTGTTATTTCACTTCTTGGATTAGTCTTTCGCTCAGCGGAAACACTAGTATACTCACAGGCCGCAAGTAGTTAATTTATTTAATTATTGTGGGCATTTACATGTCCTCAAATATTTATTATTATAATACTAAAGGAGAAAGGAGTGATGCAGACGAGTAGGCTTGCAAAACTCTAACCGCGAAAGTTTCGCGAAAATATCGCGCTTTAATGTCTGCAAAAGTATAGGTTTGCATAACACCTTTTTGCTTAAGTGAAATAACAATAAATAATAAATATCTGAGGACATGTAAATACTCACGATAATCACTCCTTGAGGCCTGTGGGTTACAGTGGTTTCGCTCAGTGGTTCCACTGAGTGAAAGGATTAATCCAAAAAGTGAAATGACCCAATGCACGGCATAACTAAAGTAGGCAGTGAAACAACACTTCACATGCAACCATTTATTGTCACAACCGCTTTTCTGACATATTCTATGCTTGCCTGGTTTAACTCACAAAGCTCTCCATAGAAGCTTTTGGCAATAACCCCAAGACCACTATAGAAGCACTGAAGGCAGTACACTTACGACGCCCTAAAAACTAAATTTCGCACATGACATGACACAATTAAAAGATACTTTCTACAGGGGCCTGAATACCATAATAAATTAGTACAGCACTGCAAACTGACCACAGGCAATATTAACTGATTACAACAACAGCGTGGCATAGTAACCTCATGGCTCTGTAGTAGTGCTCGGCAGCGGCCTGCTTGTTGTCAAGCCGAGTCAGATACTGTCCCAGCAGAGAGTACAGCTTGAACGAACTGTGTCGACCAACAAGTGTCTCCAGCCTCGAGCACCAGAACATACCAGTAAGTAAGTAAGAGATTTCTAAGCCATGAGTAAGAAGACAGTCACAACAAACCAAATACAAATATTTTCAGCAGTTGCTGAAACTGTCCACAACTGATGTTAGAATAGTTGTTCTCAGTAGCCGTAGCTCAGCTCAGTGATTAAAGTGATTGACTCCCTCTGAGAACTATCTAAGTCACTGGAGGCGTCAGCAACAACACCAGCCATATTGTTTTGATACCCCAGGAAAGTCTGTGACCTCAAGGTTGGTTGATTGGTGTTTAACGGCAGTTTCAGCACAAAAAGGCTATATCATGCCATAGGAGAGTAGTGTGTTAAGACAGTTGTGACGGGATGATCAAGATAAGGATGAACAACTAAAACAGTGAAAAAGAAACTAAAAATATAATGAAAAAAACCAAAACAGTTCATATGAACTGTTTTGTTTAAAGGTTAACGGGTCCTGAAGCAACTGGTCTTTGTGGAGACTAACTCCTCGACATAGGCATCATTTGGACATGGTTCTGCTAGCCAATTACTTGGCAAAACAGCCGAACAAACCAAATCTAAGACAGACTAAGAAAAACCAACACACTCAAAAAAATCGAAAAACCAAGCTACCTGTGACCTCAAGTGGGGGGGCGGCACAGTGTAAGAATGCAACTTTTTTAAGATAAAGGTAAAGATAACGTGGATATATAGTACACAGTCGTGAAACCTCTAAGGTGCTCACTGTTTTACCTGCAAATTACATCATGCCTGCTCATGCCTGCCTTTACCTCATAAGCGTTCACCAGATGGCACTACCAATGACTTGTGATAACGTCCGCAGCTTACTACTCATCTATCTATACCAAAAGGATGAGTTGGCCTGGTTCAGTGACTTATAGTGGATGGTTTACTCACATAAGTAGTCACCCGCCAGCTGTAGTCGAGCGCAGGACAGGGAAACTTCGCCGGTCAAAGACCGATGTTCTACCATTGTGCCACACAACCAACCAGGATAAGGTGAAGGTAAAGGTATGCCTATATCAGTGATGTGGATGGACCTGATCTCAGGGTCCAGGTAGTCAGCATAAAAGTGACTTAAGTCATAAACCAGGCAGAAGGCTGCTATTACTTGCCACAAGGCCCATCTCAGGGCATCACCACCCTCACCCTCTAACCAATACCAAATTACACTGCTTGGTGACAGAGGCATGTGTGTGAACAGCTTGTCTGGAGTAAGAAAATTAGTGTTAAAACCACCAATTCTTCTTCTCCTTCTGCTGCTGCTGCTGCTGCTACAACCACTTCTACTTACTGCATAACAATCTACATAATCAGTAAAGCAAAAAGTGGATATAATGTTGTGATTTATCGTACAATTTGACGGCTGCTTCATACTGCTGCTGTTGACCCAGAATCGTCGCCATTACATAGACGGCATCAAAGTTGTTTGGATCTAACTTCATTGCCCGTTCCAAGTAACCCTTTGCCTTTATGCACACACATACACACACATCAGTTTAACCCTTTAATACCCACATTACAACCGCAGAGCAATGGACCATTATACGACAATACAGTGATTGGTACACTGGCCATTGATGGGTTACATTTGGTACAGCAAGGAAGGGCCTGGGCGGGCTGGGGCCCCACCCAGTCCCCTCCTCGCTGTACCAAATGTAACCCATCAACGGCCAGTGTACCAACTCCATATTATTTGATGTGGCACTATAATTGCCTCTTGGCTTTAAGGGTTAACAGCTATCTGCCAGGTGAACCCAGGTCAGCTGGATGCCTCTTTTCTCCATTTCCTCCGAGACTGTGCATCCTCCCGGGACAGATCAACTCTTTCATATCCTCTTTCATACCATCCCGTCATATCATCCCGGGATGGTTTAGTTCCTTCCACTTCCATCACTGCACACAACATTTCACAATTCATCATCTGCTATGAACAGCATTTGCACAAAGCAGTGAAATCATGTAAAAGGGCAAAGTCAGCCCAGATTTATAGCATAATGATTCTCTGACGTCGTAAAACTTAATCTTGCATCAGACAGCACTAAAATTATGTCAAAAACATTGTATAACAAATGAGTTAAAGCCACACACAATAAATATGCCACAACTAACTTTACAAAATGAAACTGACACAAACATGGTTGGCGGTTTGGCTTAGTTGGTAACGCGTTGGCCTCAATCGATGTAGTTGCGCTACGTCAGATCAGGTTAGTACCAAGATGAGTGACCGTCTGTGGGCAGGTAAACCATCTTGGTATGTAACCAGCCAACTAGATTGATTCAGCCCTCTACCCTCTATGGGACGGTAAAATCGGCTTTCGGGATGAGTAATAATATTATAATAAATGGCAGTGGTGGGTGTAGACTCTAGCAGCCTGTATAGGCGGACTCACAGGATAATTCGTCTGGCTTGGTCTTGGGTCGGTGGCCGCTTGGCGCCGTTCTACATTCATCAAATGAACCGGGTGAACTCTCGCAATGGCTTTGCCATGATGACAGCACCATAAACACTGTCTTATTATTATTACTACTATGTAACAACAATTCTGTAAGTGACTGTGCTACGAACAAAACATAATTTTCAACAAATGACTACTCACTTTTTCACAGTTGAGAGGCTCTTTCGACAAGAGTCGTGCATATGTCTAAACATCACACACAGGCATTAATTCTAACTGATCACTACATCGTTATCCATGCACAGTGACAATACTAGAAACTTACACACTAACTGCAGATGTCAAACTTGTGCTTTTTTGAAACAAAGTCAAATATTTAAATCCAAGTTTTTTTTAAAAACTTTGTCTCCCCTCCCCTCCCCTCCAGTAAACAACAAATAAGCTATGATTGTCTGGAGGATAAGATGGAAGATTATCATAACGGTTCTCTGTTGTATTACACGATGACATGCACTCACCTGAGCAGTTCTTACAGGTAACTGTGGGTTTAGCTGTAGACAGAAATAGGAACTGAACCGAACTCAAACCAAACTATAGCTCTATCTTGTATGGTTTCAAAGATAAAGCTATATATTGGTCGAAAATGGCAATTTTTTAACATCTGCTTGCATTCGATCCCCATACCATACTATTTGGTACAGAAAAACTAGAATGGTGTAACTACCTAACACCGAAAAAAAAGTCTGATACGTTTAGCCATTTTGACACAATACCGGTATGGGACAAACATCTTGCGAGATGCAGAGTCTTGCATCTTGCATAGTCTGCATTATGCATAGCATCGCGTGGTAAAAATTGAGACCTAAGCTGAGAAGAGATGTATGCTACTTACTGTCAATGATCGACAGGTGTGGATCTTTTTGCACATTTCACTTGCACACGCCAACGCCTCCCGAGTGCGATGACTAAGCATGTAGCATGAGATGAGATCTGCATAATTTATTACACACAGCCCATGTTTCTGAATGACAGAAACAGTGACACAGATCACTCCTATCAGAATTTGCATGATATTGACCAAAAAATAACACTGAAAGAACATGAAACTCGACAATAAACGTGGAAAACAAAATTTAATTATGTGTATAGCAATGTCATTCAAAGGCTTGGGACATCTGTGGAGCTCTGAGGCGAGATGTCTTTCCATCTACTTATGTAGATCTCTCTCAGGAGAAATCAAAGCGAGGTCAGCACTGCCTTATTCACTGTTCCTAACTCAACATTAAACCTAATTAAACTACAAGAACTTAGCTATCGCAAACAGGTCGCTCGTCAGCTGCACATACAATACGTTGAGGGCATCTATTACAACTAAGCTTTATGTACTGGTAATTAGGCAGTATTTACGGACTGGAGGTGTGGGCTTGCGCAGGGATGTGATAGGCATTGATAGAGTTTATGGTCCAGCCCCGAACAATAT
>Ga0209339_1000782_pt1 | contig 12297 bp, 8 predicted proteins | sample OlaalgELextract3_FD_187376 | JGI IMG/M metagenome (GOLD analysis project Ga0209339, IMG submission 187376) | Olavius algarvensis symbiont microbial communities from Tuscany, Italy - Type A ELBA extract 3 (SPAdes) (version 2) | ecosystem: Host-associated > Annelida > Digestive system >... | reverse complement strand
CCCTGGAATCAAGATTTCAACCCCAACTGACCCCCTTGGAAAACATACAGAAACGTTCAAAATAACAAATAAAATCGCTTTCATTATGATATCTAAGTCAGCTAAGTCATTGCAAACACATTAAACAACTATGTACTATGTAGATGACAATGAATGACTATAATTACAGTTGCAGTAAGGTCCATCATGCATTATAAATAATGAAAAACTAACGATATCATAATGAATGCATTCGCAGGAATCAGGCCCAACTTCCCAAGGGGGGTCAAAACCCGACCCCCCTAGCTTTTTTCCCTGGCGTTTGCAGTGGGGGTTATCTGTTTTCCAGTGGGGGTCCAACCCCCACAACCCCCGCCAATTTTTACCCTGTGCTAGGTAAAAATTTAGAACACCCGCATTTAACAAGGTAGTGTAGTGACGTGGGTCAGGTTAGGTGGAAAATGTATATAATAGCATACAATTTCAACCACTTCGCCATCTACGCACCAAAATTTATTAAAATTCATGGAAATTTGACGAAGTTCTGACAGAAACAATAATACACAGTTTTTTTGAGACACGGTGTATACAAAGCATTCTGATAAACTAATAAAGATAACAATATTCTTCCATTTCCATGTGAACTTTATAAGATTTCGTTCATAAATTTATCTATCATCCGCAGTTGTTACCTGAATTATTTACTAACAGTAATCACGTCATTTTTAATTAAGAGTTTCATACATGAACTCTATACACCCTAATCACAGGACTTATTATGCAAGCTGCTATGGAATGAGCTGCCGCTCTCTACAGCAGATTTATTCTTTTTTTCTAATTAAAACACATAGTCTTATCTGTTGTCAATGTCATGGCACAGAACTCAATAATATTGTATAAATATTTTTACGTGTTATGTATTAACACTATCTCTTTAATTACACGCACATTGTCAGTATAAATAGACAATATTTTGTATGTAATGCTTTTGTATAAATAGTGTGATAATTAAGCAATACTGGTGTGCGTTTTTCTTGTTCTTTTGTTCTTATAGCGCTGATTATTAATAATGTTTAGCAGTTTTGTGTAAGGTGGCCAGCATTGTTAGGTATTTTGGGCGTTTCTGTGGCAGCCTGTCCGAATATTGATTTTTTTAAATTATTTAAGCCCCCGTCACAAGGGGCTTTACGTGACGCCGTAACGGCGATGTCCTTCTGTTTATCTGTTTGTCTGTCTGTCCGTCTGTCACATGGCCGCAGAGTAGTCAATGTAGCCACGGAGCCGCCGCCGCCACCGGTGTCCCATGCTTTCTCTCCCGCGAAGTTTATGCTTGCGGCGGGGTCCTACTCGTGGAGTCTACATGCACGCCACATTTGTTGTTGTATTAAGCACATAATGATGCTATGCTCCTATGCTATGTCTCTGAGGTGCTTATGGCATGTTACTCCTTGAATCCAAGTTATGTACCGTATTTAAATTTGCTAGCTTCAGCGGTCTGAAAAATAAGTCTACAGGGTGTCCCAATAAAATGTGACCCCCAACAGTGTTTCGTCATTATTTCCGTATCTACTGGAAATTTTGGGCCCAATTTTTTTGCAGCAATACTGTCGACACTTCTACAGTAGTAATGCCTGTATATAGTTTCATTCATGAACCTTTGCAAATTTTAATCACTTTTAGTTGTCTGTCTATGCTTGCAATTTTATAAGTAAAATTAGTAACACCAGGAGACTGACTGAAGGCTGCTAGAAAAACAGACGTGTTGTGTTACTTAGACAACTGTTCGGATGCTAAATTACGATCACTGAAATAGTATTGAGTGAGTAAAATGGAATGTTCAATGTGTTCGCCAGCCTTGTTCATGTACGCCTGCAAACGCTTGCGAAAGTTCTGAACAGCCTTTGCCACTTGCTTCTGAGGAAGTTCGTTCCAGATTTTCTGCGATGGTTTAGAGTTCCGCAATCGCTGCTGGCTGTTTCTTTAGCTTGTGGTAGGTTTCTTACATGGCACCCCACACGTGATAGTCAACAACAATGGCCTTTGTGTCATGTTTCTCCTCTCGCAACGTCTGCATTCAAAGTTCGTTTTCCAGTGAAACTTAAAGCACATTACTGACGCTCAACAACTTGCATTTAAAATACATCAAGCAAAAACTATCAATATAAGCACAAGTACTCTGTTTACAAATTTCACCTCACAATGACGTCATTTATCGGCAGCTGATTCAACGTTTTCTCAGCTTATCCACAGTGATGCAAATTTTGATGCTAGAAATCTGCTGGTGTCTCACTTTAATAAAGTGGTACTAAAACTACAAGCAAACTTGCGCCTATATTTATGTAATAATGTTAGCCAATAGCCCTGTCAAAGTTTTATTGTCAAAACCCAGCCATTGTGGAAATATTAATTACAAACGTTAGGGGATCACTTTTTATTGGGACACCTTGTAGGGTGTCGAAATTTGGAAATGCTCTACCCCTTTTCGTGCAGTTCCCTATACGGCGTTTAACACAATCCAGCAGCAGCAAATATCATCTTCTGTATTGACCGGCAAGTTAGCAACTTGACATGTCCAACCGTTTGTGCCACGTGAGTAAGACGTAATATTCCACAGCTTTTTTCCTTACTTGAACGTCGTGGTGCAAAATGTCTTTGCCGCCCTCCGTCTATGCCGCATTGTGCATAGCATCTTCCGTTAATCATGTGAGAAAAGTGCCAACATAATATGAATGTTCACTTGTAACTCGCAGTGGCATGTGTCAAGAGGCCAATGAATGATCACGTTACCAAGGGCCCAAGCCCAAGCCATGATTAACCCTTTAATCGCCACATTAAAACCGCAAAGCAACGGACCATCTATATAGCAACACACTGGCCGTTGATTGGTGGGCTATTACATTTTGATACAGCGAGAAGGGGACTGGGCGGAGCCGCAGCCCGCCCAGGCCCCTCCTCGTTGTACCAAATGTAACATGCAGCCCATTCATCAACGGCCAGTGTACCAACTTCGTATTTTTCGATGTGTGACTATAATTGCCTTTGGAGTCTAAAGGGTTAACGGATTATCCTATCGTCCCAATTGGTAATAGTAACGATCTATACCGAAGATCTACCACGTGCAAGAACTTACTCAGTTAAACGGTTGAAGATCGAGGACCTAAAGCAAATACTTATGCAAGAAATACGAAAAAAACTTCTGAACCCGAAACTTGGTGGACCTATACGGACCACGTGATGGTCCACGGAGGACAAGGCCCTTTAGATACAAGTGCCACAACGGTAAAAATTCGACAGCACAAGATGAAAGGTCCCGCGCGCGATAGACCTATTAATATATCGCTGTCAGTCTCCGTGTGTTATTGGGGCTTACAGTTTTTATCACGGCTCTGTAGCAAAATAACTCGTATAACCATTTAAGATTAAAAAGACAGATGTAAAGGTCACCAAGCATAATAAAAACCAAAGCTGCAAAATGTACCATAATATAAACTGGTGAACGGTGGTCATACCGTCTTCAGACTTGTTATGTTCAGCAAGTAGTACCATACCGGGAACTTACACTGTTAAAAGGTCAATGTCGCAGGGTCAGCCTATCGTACTGTGGGGTTTGCTGACCCCCAGCTATAGCACAAGGATGCATTGCGTTGACCGAGGGCAACCCCTGTATACCAAGCGGCAATTCGACTCGTCTAGCACTGCCACAATGCGTCCGCGTGACCAACCATTAAATACCGACCAGTAGCTAACAAGCTATAGCTACACTGCCCTATTACTATCTGCGCTTATCAACGGCGTGTGTACGGCGAGGCGTATACGAGCTTTTTCAGCTGTTGGCTGCCGTAGCAGCGCGGCTACAGATAAGACGAAACGGTGCAGGATATGCTGCATGCAAGCAGCTGCGGGGCGACATTTCAACCGAACAAGTCGCTCTGTTGTCGCAGAGAGGCCGCGCGATGCTTTTTCCCAGTTTAGCTTCAACCCTGCACAATACCCCGAGCGCAGTCTTTCATTGCGGCTTCAGATTTGCCACTGCGTACATACAATTAAATGCTAGTTGTCTACGGTGTAAAGTTGAAGCTTCTTGTCGTAAACACTTTGTTGTCGTCTCCCGCGAACAACAAACGATGCCGCTTACCAGCGATGAGTATCACCGACTTGCCACGGTCCGGCGCAGCTGTATGTATAACACTTGGCGATCGCACCGTTGACAGCACGCGATGAAGCCAGATATTGGTCGAGAATCGCGATTTTTTGCCTACCCCACCTGCATTCGACGCCGTCGTTAGGGGGATCCCTGTCAGAATATTGCGATAACGTTTGGTATGGAGAAGAATAGAATGGTATGGCTATACCCGACGGTGAAAAAGTTTGAAGACATGTTTACTCGTTTTGACAGAATACACGAACGTGGTGGACAGACAGACAGACAGACGGGCGGACACCGCATGACGGCATATGCCGCGCTTATGCATAGTATCTCGCGGAAAACTTAGTATCAATCATTTTGCAAGCCGTCTACAACGGTTATCACAACCAGCAAACTTGAGTTACGAAGAATTGTATACAAACAGGGCTTAACAGTTTGTACGACACTATTGTTACTGATGTTTGTTTAAATTCTTAAATTGTATTTATGGCAGCTTGTCGAAGCTGCCTGCCTGCTGTGTCACATGCATGTGTGTGTATGTGTACAGAGTTGGACTTTGGTCCAATTTTCTTGATTCGACCCAACCCGATCCACAAGTGAAACTCTGCCCCTGACCCAGCCCGATCCATTTTTGTAATAATAATAATAATAATAAAACTTCTATAGCGCCATAATGCCGTGGCTTCAGAGGCGCTGTACGACTGTGAGTTGTCGTAAAAAATATGGTAGTATTTTGTCGTGCCATAACTGATAGAAAACAGATTATTACAGCCACCGTTAAAAATGCAAAATCCATTTTCATCTAAGAAGTTCGACCCATTAACCAAACTGGAATAATAAGTAAACGGGAGGCCTGATAAATGGCAATGTTACAACTTATTATTAGGAATTATAGTCGACGAATAATCGGTTTATTGCATGTGTAAAATTTTGACACTGGACCCGACCCCAACCCGACCCACCTAAGATGAAGAATTTTGTGACCCAACCCAACCCGACCCACCCTGGCCCGACCCGTGGGTGGACCCGACCCGTGTCCAGCTTTGGACTGATGTCTATGAAGTAACGGCGTTTTGACCTGGAATGTTGTTTTTACTTAAGTCCTACACTGCAGTGACTTTTTCCTCCATATCAGTAATACCTCTGGTAAGAAGCGAGAGCAGGTATTGTGATCATCTGTGTGCGTCTATCTGTCTGGTGTTTGTCTGTCCGCCACATATCTCAAAAACAACTTGACGGATCTCTACCAAACTTGGTTATTTGGGCAAGGGATGGCCTATTAGAGATTCCGGTTTGGTCGATCAGCTTCCCGATGCGAATCTGCAATAGGCATTAGGCCTATTATTCTATTGCGAAATGGCACTTTTCGACAGTGACATGCCGATTTTCACCTATTTTGGTGAGATGATTTGTATCAGTAAGAGGACACATCTTGGCGTTGCTGCGGACCTTATCCGGATATATAGATCAATTTCCGAATCCATCAGATCGGAATCCCGGATTACTTTAATTTGTAGTGATGTTTGAATATGGTGGCGACTGGCGCGTGGTGTAGGTAGGTTCGTGTCCCCTTATCGTTCGCATTTTTAAATTTTTGAAGACAGCTAAAACTCTTTACCTTTAAGAAGAATTAAACGTGTTTTAATAATTTGTTGTTGTATTATATGATATGGTTACTCCTGTTTGTCTAAATTCTTAAATTTTATTTTTCCTGGCTGCCTTCCGGTTGAGTCAGTGTGATGTCTGGCAGCCGTTGCGGTACGTATATGCTGCTATAACGCACAGAAAAGAATTATGTACGTGCAATATCCACTTCCCCACTTATTTCGACCGAATATCCGACAGTCTGTCGTAATCATGATCGATGACGTTTACGTCACACAAACCCGTTGCTTCAACTTTACGTTTTCCCTTGCAATCGTGATCATGTCGCAGCTAGACATCTGACTGCTCAGTCCGTAGTAGCCGTTGACGTACTCCTGGAACTCGGCAGCTCCGCCGATCAACAGACGACGACCTCCAAACTCAAGAAGTTCACGCCAAACTAGTGGAGACGCCACCGGCTTCCTCAGTTTCCATTCTGCCGCATCGGCCTCTCCGCACAGTTCGTTGATGAAACTCTATGACCATGCATGCACAATTACGATTTTATAGTCCGTACTCTCACTAGTGCCATTAATATTAATATTTTATTTGTATAGCGCGACGCTGCAAAGCGCATCGTATGCTACCATAGGTATAACCACGCAAGGCCGTAACTAAGATTTTTTTCGGGGAGTGTCACGTTGAGCTTGAGCGCCGTAGGCGCGAAGATCGAGGCGCCGTAGGCGCCGAGAAGGTGGGATCTGGGAGGGGGTGTCCCCTCGGGTGGGATTTTTTATTTCAAAATGGTGAGTTTTTGTGCATGCCTAATCTAACATAAACTGACACTGTAGATAATTTAAACATACACCAATGTTGAGCAACCTCAACCGAAAAATGTTTTGCTAAACAAATAGACAAAGTTGGCTAACTAAAAAAATTGCAAATAATTTCGGGGGTGTTTTAACACCCAAAACACCCCCTTAGTTACGGCCTTGCAACCACGAGTTGTATACGTTAACGTTAAGGGACGGAGAGCGGGGTGGGGAGTAGGTTTGTCCCTACAAGGGGTCTGGAAATGGGGCTGACATTTAACTTCTTCATTTGTCAAGTGATGGCATTTTTCAGGACATTCCGCGACTGCAGTGCACCATGTTCGCTGACCATAAAGATCAGCTTCCATATGTGAGTCGTCAGATTAAGAAGCTATTAAAATATTCAACAGTTTCGGTTAAAGATCAGACATATGTCTGGCACAAAGCAATATACAGTAGAGTTCATGAATGTACTATACGGATAGACTAACGAAAGAGCTCCCCTGGCGGTGGTACTATTTTTATTTCCACAAAACCTTTTTGTTCTTGATCCCGACGCAGCGCGCCTATACGTGAATGGCCATGGAGGACAATTCGAGCACTTGCTCTAACCCTCTAACTGTCTTCCTGAAGTTGTCAAGATTTGTTTGTTAGCGTTTCTGCACCATTCTTCTCTAACTTTCTGAATTTCATGTCAAGCATGTGAACGACCACCTTTATTGCATCAGTTTCGTGATTAGTTATAACGTAGAGGAAGTAGGTAGGCCTATGCCAAACTGCAACAAGTATTTTTAACATTTTCTTATGGTGTATTTCTGCAAAAAAAAATTCAAAATTGGTCTTGAGAACAAACAAACAGTATCAGTTGTTAAACACGTGAAAATGTGGCAATTCATTTTGTGCAGCGTTCATTCGGCGCGGTCGGCAATACATATTTCATATTGTTGGAAATTTATTCAGGTGTCACTGTGCGAAAAATTATAGAAATCGGTTGACAAGTTATTGCGAAAACAAAAAGGGTGCAGTTTTTTTAGACATGCTGCAGTGTAGATCTATATATATACGTCAGGACAAAATTAACATGTTATTCTAAAATATGTAAAGAAACGAACCTCCCATTGCTCTTGCAGTCTGACAATCTTTCTGACGTGAAAGTCTGGCAAATTCGCACTCAGTTGATCGGCCAGCATTTCTGCCCTGGCGTAATACGGACAGTTAGAGCAACCTAGCGATACAACCAAGTGATACAATGTAATGGCCTGAATCGACGCGACATGACATTGTAATACATCGAACTCCTGCAGGCATAACTACATGCACTGTGTCCCAAAAAGTAGTACATTAAACTCATGCCGATAACTTTGTCAATTCTTAACGGATTTTCAAAATTCTTTCATTGCCGGAAACCAAGTAAATTTCCAACAAAACCCACATCATACTTCCCACCATACGTTCAGTATGTTGCCGCACTACCTTGCGAATGTTAGAAGTATAAAATTGTGGTAATTTACAAAAAAATACAATATAAAAATCGTGTTACATTTGACAAAAACAGAAACGCCTCTTGTCATATGGCTGAATATTGTCACAATAGTTGCCCAAAGTGTCCGCTTTTTGCCCGCATACATGCGCGAAGACGTACATGCCACTCGTCAATTGCCTAGTGCCATGCCAAACATGCAAACGCTGCTTCAGTTCACAACACTTGTTTAAATAAAATCGTCTGCAATTTACAAAGAATATTTAACAGGAAACGGAAATTGAAACAACAAGTAAGTTGGTAAGTTAAGTGTATTAAAACTGGATGTGTGTTCAAAAATCAAAGTATGTTATACGTTGTCATCTGCATTTTCTTCTAGATATGCCAAAACCCGAACTTCTAACTTTCGCAAGGTAGTGCGGCAACATACTAAAAATATGATGGGAGTATTATATGACTTTTGTCGGAAATTTACCTGGCTTTCCAGCAGTGAAAAAAATTTGAAAATCCGTTAAGAATTGACAAAGTTATCGCCATGAGTTGGGTGTACTACTTTTTTGAGACAGTGCATTTACAGTTTTACACGTTAGGTATTATACGGGTCTCATCTCTCGTAAATGCCTCTAATTTTGACACGCACAATTTTAAATAGGCGAAAAAATCGAAATTTTAAAAAGTAATTGCATTTTGCAATGTTTTCAAATAGGCCTAGGTTTATTTGTTCCAAGAAAGTCAGCAACTATATGCTTTAGGTGAAATATGAAAAATAAATATGTTTTGTTGATGTCATTATATTAGACAAATCATTATAATTGTAATTACAGAAGGCAATATTCACTTACCAGCAATAACAATGCGTGTCATTGCTTCGAGCGCGGTTCAGTTATTAAGTGGAGCGAAAGAGTTATGCACTGAACAGCTTATATTGTCTATTCGTGTAAGCTATATTTTTAATCCAAACTCGAAGAGCTTTGATGCCTAGCGACTAAATGACGTCACGGCCTATAATTAGGCTACGTCAGAAAAATCTACAGCGACAAATACTAGGCTAAATAAATTCAAATTCGAAACCATGAAAGTTGCAAAAGCTAAGCACAACGATAATTTATGCGTTATAGACGGCTTTATTCAGTGATAGAAAAAATACGCACTTTCCGCGTTCCCAATTCTAACTTTAAATGACATTTAATGCCATTATATTGGAGGTCACAACAAAAACTTAGCTATCGCCAACAGATCACGCGTCAGCTGCGCACACAATACGTCGATGGCATAAGATAACCCCGTGACATTGAAATCTAGGTTAAGAGTCACTCAAGGTGAAACGGAACCATGCGCGACGTAGGCCTACTATTAGTCTAGTTATGTGACGTTGAATATTATCGTGACCTTGAAATGTGGGTCAGAGGTCACTCAAGGTCATTGAAAATAGTACTATTTGAAAGCCTGTGTACGGTTTCCTATTCGCCTTCCATAGTAACTATGGCCGTATCTTTAGCCATTTCGGAGATATTCAGCGTCAAAGAATGACCTGACCTTGAAATCTGAGTTTGGGGTCGGTCAAGGTATTGAAAATGGCGCGGTTCGATAGACCATAATATATGACATTCTATTGGTCCGCCATTGTAACTATAGCTTTATCTTGTACCGTTTTCGAGTTATTTGGCGTTGAATAATATCGTGACCTTGAAATCCGGCTTAGAGGTCACTCAAGGTCATTGAAACTGGTGCCAATCAAATGCTTGGGTGCAGTTTCCTATTCGCTTACTATAATAACTATGACGCCATCTTGTATTGTTTGCGAGATATAGCGACTTATTGGTAGAAAATCGCGAGATTTTTACACCCCACCTGTATTTAGCGCCCCCTCTGTAGGGGGTGACTCCGTCTGAATTTCGTGAAAACTAGAACGATTGGGCTACCGTACGGTGAAAAAAAACTATGACAATACGTTAAGCCACTGGAACGTGACGGACAGACGGACACACGAACGGACAGAAATGCTATATCAATATTGCGCTTTAGTATGCTGACGCGCGATAAAAATGATTGTAAGATCAAGGCCCTAGGCCTATCAAATGATAAAAATGAGTTTATTTAATAAAATAACCGGGGCACATTTGAGCAACTGGACCAAAATCGTTACGTGACATTCGGAGGGAGATAGATAAATAGATAGATAGATAGATAGATAATGCCGATTTATATAGCGCATCGTCGTAGAAAAACCTCTAATGCGCTGGACACACTATAGTACTTAGCGAACAAGAATGTTTTCAATGAACGTCTGAAAGACTCGTCACTAGGGCCTACACGTCGGATCGCGGAGGTCAGCCGACAGCGAATTTTAAGTCGTTGGTCCAGCGATAGCAAAGGACCGACGACCAAGTGAGCTGAGTTGGTAACGCAGCACAAGAAGTTGGTGACGACTGGCAGAGCGTAGTCGCTGTCTGCTGGCGATGTCCGAGGCTGACGTAACACAATTATTAGTCAGGTACTGCGGGGCTTTGTGTTGCTGACACCGGCGCACTGTTACACCGAGCTTGTACTGCACACGTTCTGGACCGTCCAGCCAGTGCAGGTCGACGTGCAGCAGACGTGAGAGACCACGATCGAATTTGCGGGTACCACTGACAGGGTAGTGGAACGAGCGACTTCTTGATAACGAGTCCGATGCCCTGTCACAGCACCACGCTGCACTATTATTATCCTTTTCAAAGAACTGTGGTTTGCTTATATACATCTTTATTCACCATATATGCTAGCACAGCAAAAATATATAATAAAACAAGAACTTAGCTATCGCCAACAGATCGCGCGTCAGCTGATCACAGAATACGCTGAGGGCATTTATAGGCACAATACACCGTGACCTTGAAATCTAGATTAAGGGTCACTCAAGGTCACTGGAAACGGAACCACTGGACAGATCATACACGACTTACTATTAGTCGTGTTATTTGAAGTTGAATACTATCGTGACCTTAAAATGTGGGTTAGTGGTCACTCAAGTTCATTGAAAGTGGTACCATTTGAAAGCTTGGGTACTGTTTCCTATTCGCCTTTCATAGTAACTATGGCCGTACCTTTAGCCATTTCGAAGATATTCAGCGTCAAGCAATGTCCTGACCTTGAAATCTAGGTTTGAGGTCGTTCAAGGTCATTGAAAATAACGCAGTTCGACAGATCATGTATGACTGTTTATTAGTCCGCCATGTAACTATAGCTCTCTCTTGTATTGTTTGTGAGTTATTTGACGTTGAATATTATTGTGACTTTAAAATGTGGGTTAGAGGTCACTCAAGGTCATTGAAACTGGTGCCATTCGAAAAATTGGGTGCGGTTTCCTATTCGCCTTCTATAGTAACTATGGCCGTATCTGTATCCGTTTGTGAGCTATTCAGCGTCAAAGGGGTCGTTATAGGTCATTGAAAATGGCGCCGTTCGATAGACTATATACATGCGACTTTTTATTGGTCGGCTATTGTAACTATAGTTCTATCTTGTACCATTGTCAGGGTTAGGGTTTGTTGGAAATGGCTCCATTTGATAGATCGCATACGAGATCCTAATTGCATGGCGCTATCTTGTATCGTTTGCGAGATATAGCGACTTATTGGTAAAAAATCGCGAAATTTTTATGCCCCACCTTTATTTAGCAGGGAGTGACCCCGTCGGAATTTTGTGAAAATGTTTGATGCTGGTGAAACTAGAATGATTGGGCTATCGTATGGTAAAAAAACTGCGACGATATGTTAAGCCGTTTTCATCTGATACCGGAACGTCACGGACGGACGGACAGATTTGCTATATCAATATTAATATCGCGTGTCAGTATGCTGACGCGCGATAAAAACGCTGTTCGAAGTTTCAGTATAGTGAATAGTTTTATCAGTCCTGCAAGGTTAACCATTTTTAAAATAGTGCTACACAGTCGAAGTGATCTCTGAAGGTAACTCAACAATGATGCCCATAAAACGTAGCCTAATACATCAATTCAATTACCACACACTTTTGATAATTAGGCTATGCTTCTATCTTGCCTTGCAAAGTTTGTTTATGCCCAAACTCCACTTATTCGATTTGTTGTGGATTTGTCGTGGATTTTTTGTACAACATTTCGATTTTTTTATGGATTTGTTGTGGATTTGTCGTGGATTTGTTGCACAACTTTTCGATTTGTTGTGGACTTGTTGTGGATTTCATGGGTCAGGGTGTGACATGACCTAAAATAAAAAGTAAAATGGCGGACTCTGACGATGAAGATGAGTTGCTTGTCACATTTGCGATGACCT
>Ga0209339_1000780_pt1 | contig 12303 bp, 6 predicted proteins | sample OlaalgELextract3_FD_187376 | JGI IMG/M metagenome (GOLD analysis project Ga0209339, IMG submission 187376) | Olavius algarvensis symbiont microbial communities from Tuscany, Italy - Type A ELBA extract 3 (SPAdes) (version 2) | ecosystem: Host-associated > Annelida > Digestive system >... | reverse complement strand
GTAAATATCTTGCCCAAGGATATTACGCGATAGACGTCAGTGGAGCGGACTCGAACCCACAACCTTGCAGTTGGCTCAGTCTGCAAGCTTCGGGCCGAGACGCTACCCACACAGCCACCGCGCCACGCATCGCTGATGTTGTTTATCACACATGCTGCTGCAAAAATACTCAAAAATGAAACATATTTTTGCTTATAATGGACTCCCCTGAGGGCTACCGGCCCGTAACTTACATTTTTACAAAGATTTCATCGAGCTGACGTTAAGCTCTAATTAACCCCGCATTTGGTGACGCCTAAAGATATCGCCACTAATGGGGAGAAGATCTGTCCGGACGATAGATCTGCCGTCATGCAAACTTTCACAGCGATCGGTGGCACCTGCGCCGAGATATATGTCCCCGGACACATAGATAGAAACAAAGATAGACAGTTGCAGCAGATTTAATATACGACAAACGCATACTATAGCTTTGCGTTTCTCGTATAATAATCTGTTTTATAAAGCGTCTGGTGAAGACCGTGCTTCAGAGGCGCTGGCGGAAAAAGTACGTCTTAAGCCTAGATTTAAATACAGACAGTGAGTCAGCGCTGATTATTGCCTCTGGCAACGAGTTACAGTCTTACAGACAGTTGATGCAGAACAACGAAAGGCTCGTCTCACGAAGTCTGTCCTGGTGAACGGCTTGTCCAGTATAGCGGGACGGCAGATGAGCGAAGTGTCCGTTCACTGACTCGAGCCTTGATGTGACGACTGAGGTATGTCGGTGCTGTGGCGCTGCTGCGACTCTTGAAGGTCAACACAGCCACCTTGTACTCGATTCTGTATTGAATGGGCAACCAATGCAGCTCACGCAGGCATAAGATCGTCTAGAACGATCCTGCATGGCTGCATTGTTTTGCACTCGCTGTAGAACCTGAATGTTGCTGGCTGGAGCACCGTACAGCATAGAGTTGCAGTAATCCAGTCTAGTCAGTATGAGAGTGCAAGCCAGTGTCACTGCGAGTTCCGTAGACAGTAGGCGACGTATATGGCAGATGGCTTGAGAGTGATAATTGCACGATTGTGCTACTGCTATGGCGCAAGCACGTGGCAACGAGAACATTGAGAAGGTGGAGGACCTCGCGCTCAGTCAGGAGGACAAGCCAAAACGCATCGATCAACTCCTGAGATTCGCGTACACAGAACAATTCACCTCGATGTCCAGCTCAAATTCTTTAAACAATGTTGTTCGAATCCAATCGAGTTGCCCGAGGTTTAGGTCTCGACAGTTTTCCAAGGTAAAGTAGCTGCACTAAATAGGTGAGGTAGGAAAATAAAAACACTTAACGATGGATTAGACTTCGTAATAAGTGTGCTGAGAATTTTTGTAAAAGAACAGTTCTAGTTCAACTTATTGTCGAAGACGTGGCCACACGTTTTTGGGACGCAGTGTATTGAGAATAGTGGATTATAGCGACGCTACAGCGACAAATGTTGTAGAGGGCGGAGCACCGGTGACCTGCCAAAGTCTGAGACTTTCACTCATGTCGATGAAGACGATGATGAGGTTACAAGAAACAGAGCTGCAGTTGATTTAATGTGCTTACCTGAACGTGGCTGAAGGGTCAACAGACGTTTGTCGCAGACGTTTCAAATCGCCTCAACAGCATCAGTCGAGACGTACAAACTAAGCTAAGTTTCTCGACGAATTCTGCGACTGAACGAAACAGCTGCAACGCTACTCCTCCTCAGAAAATCCGTAGATGATCACGCGACCGTGCGTTGTGCCTCTACTGGTCGCCAACGAGATGGTTTCGCGCTGCTGCTGTAGTCCGCTGTAGGCCTACTGCCGCAGCTAGGGTCGCTTGCGTGTCACATCTGTGTGCGGTCGTGTGGCCTTGCGGATTCAGATCCGCAATAATTTAAGACGTTTGCTTATCTTTTTGCGGTTTATGACTGATTGATATTTGTTTTATTTTCTTATGACAAGATTCACGAGCTTGATATCTCGGCGGCCTGCTACTTTTTACCGCGTGATGCTGTGCATAGCGAGGACTATGCCGTCGCAACATGTCCGTCTGTCCGTCCGTCCGCCCGTCTGTCTGTCTGACACACGCCGGTATTCTGTCGAAACGGCTAAACATGTTGTCAAACGTTTTACACCATCAGATAGCTAAACCGTTCTAATTTTACCATAAAAATGGTATAGCAATACTGCGACGGAGACCCAACTAACGGGGGCATCGACTACAGGGGGTATGAACAAGAACTTAGCTATCGCAAACAGATCGCGCGTCAGCTGCGCATACAATACGTCGAGAGCATCTCCGTGACCTTAAAATCTAGGTTAAGGGTCACTCAAGGTCACTGGAAACGGAACCAGTGGGTAGATCATACACGACGTTGAATATTATCGTGACCTTGAAATGTGGGTTAGAGGTCACTTAAGATAATTGAAAATGGTACCATTTAAAAGCTTGGGTACGGTTTCCTATTCGCCTTCCATGGTAACTATGGCCGTATCTTTAGCCATTTCGGAGATATTCAACGTCAACGAATGATCTGCCCTTGAAATTTGGGTTTGGGGTCGTTCAAGGTCATTGAAAATGGCGCAGTTTGATAGACCATGTATGACTTTCTATGGGTTCGCCATTGTAACTAGTGCTCTATCTTGTACCATTTTCGATTTATTTGACGCATAATAATATCGCGACCTTGAAATCTTGGTTAGAGATCACTCAAGGTCATTGAAACTGGTGCCATTCAAAGGCGTGGGTGCGGTTTCGTATTCGCCTTTTGTAGTAACTATGGCGCTATCTTGTATCGTCTGCCAGATATAGCGACGTATTGGTAGAAAATCGCAAATGTTTTATACCCCACCTGTATTTAGCGCCCCCGCAGGGGGGGGGGTGACCCCGTCGGAATTTTGTGATGCCGGTAAAACTAGAATGACTGGGCTACTGTATGTTGAAAATACTGTGACAATATGTTAAGCCGTTTTCATCTGATACCGGAGCGTTACGGAACGACAGACAGACGGACAGAAAGACGGACGGACAGACAGACGGACAAAATTGCTATATCAATATCGCGCGTCAGTGTGCTGACGCGCGATAAAAAGTGGCAATTTTCGACCAGTATCTTGCTTTATCTCAGAAACGATACAAGATATAGCCATAATTAATAATGAAGGTGAATACGAAACCGTACTCAAGCTTTTGAATGGTACTAGTTTCAATGACCTTGAACGACCCAAACGCAGATTTCAAGGTCACGCCATTATTTAACGCTGAATATGTAAGAAACGGTACGAGGTACAGACATACAGTGTGTTCAGAAAAAAAACACCCAGTCTTGTTTTGTTGTATAGTTCTGAGAAAAACAAGAACTTAGCTATCACAAACAGATCGCGCGTCAGCTGCGCACACAATACGTCGAGGGCATTTATAGGTATAGCTCTATCTTGTACCGTTTGCGGGTTATTTGACGTTGAATAATATCGTGACCTCTGAAATCGGGGTTAGAGGTCACTCAAGGTCATTAAAATTGGTGCCATTCAAAAGCTTGGGTGCGGTTTCCTATTCGCCTTCTATAGTAAATATGGCCGTATCTGTAGCCGTTTGTGAGATATTTAGCGTCAAAGACTAGTGTGACCTTGAAACAGGGTTAGGGTTTATTCAAGGTCATTGGAAATGGCACCATTTGATAGATCGCACATTAGTTCCTATTCGCCTTCCATGGTAACTATGGCAATTTCTTGTATCGTTTGCGAGATATAGCGACTTATTGGTAGAAAATCGTGAATTTTTTATACCCCACTTGTATTTAGAGCCTCTACAGGGGGTGACCCCGTCGGAATTTCGTGAATATGTTTGATGCTGGTAAAACTAGAATGATTGGGCTACCGTACGGTGAAAAAAACTATGACGATATGTTAAGCCGTTTTTATCCAATACCGGGACGTTACTGACGGACAGACGGACGGACGGACGGACAGAATTGCTATATCAATATCGCTGACGCGCGATAAAAATTAACCAATTTGAATGAAAATTTCCTGTAAAATAGCTGACGAAATGCTGATCTACATGTCTAAAATAATTTGTGTTTTAATTAAGTATTCTTTGCTAGCGGCAGTGTAAATCAGACGTCAGTAAAGGGCCATTACAACAGTGAGATTTATTATTGAAGATAAACATCTCGTTAAATGGATGTGAGTCACTAAAAATCATGTAGCAATATGCTTACTCAAGATGTTTTTTTGATTGAAGATAAAGTCTTGATGGGCTAAAGACACTAATCAACAAGAACTCAGCTATCGCAAACAGATCGCGCGTCAGCTGCGCACACAATATGCCGAGGGCATCTATGATAACACCGTGACCTTGAAATCTAGGTCACTCAAGGTCACTGGAAACGGAACCATTGAGTAGATCATATACGACTTACTATTAGACGAGTTACTAGACGTTGAATATTATCGTGACCTTGAAACGTGGGTCAAAGGTCACTTAAGGTCATTGAAATTAGTGCCATTCGAAAGCTTGGGTGCGGTTTTCTATTCGCCTTCTACAGTAACTATGGCCGTATCTGTAGCCGTTTGTGAGATATTCAGTGTCAAAGAATAGCGTGACCTTGAAAAGCAGGTTAGGGGTCGTTCAAGGTCATTGAAAATGGCGCCGTTCGATAGACCGTATGCGACTTTCTATTGAACGGCCATGGTAAATATAACTCAATCTTGTGCCATTTTCGAGTTATTTGACGTTGAATAATATCATGACCTTGAAATCGGGGTTAGAGGTCACGCAATGTCATTGAAGCTGGTGCCATTCGAAAGCTTGGGTGCGGTTTCCTATTCGCCTTGCAAATTAACTACGGCGATATTTTGTATCGTTTGCGAGATAAGTTTATAGCGACTTATTGGTAGAAAATCAGGAAATTTTTATACCCCACCTGTATTTAGCGCCCTCGCAGGGGGTGACCCCGTCGGAATTTTGTGAAAATTTTGATGCTATAAAACTAGAATGATTGGGCTACCGTATGATGAAAAAAAACTATGACGATATGTTAAGCTGTTTTCATCTGATACCGGAACGTTACGGACAGACGGACAGAAAAATTTGCTATATCAATATCGCTCGTCAGTATGCTGACGCGCGATAAAAATCAGTGCGAGATCAGTGTGTGCAAATCATAATTCAGACATGAACTAATGATGCCACGGCTGTCATTTTCTCCGTTAAATGTTTTAACCCACTAAAAGTCTATCTTCTGTCATGAAACATCTTAAGAAAATGGTTTGTTTCATACTTTTTATTTATTCATGAACACTTATTTAAATATTGATCTTCGAGGGTAAATCTCATTGCTGTAACGACAGTTTCACTAACGTCCTCTTTACATAGCTGCTAATAAAGAATATTTAACGAAATACTATTTATTTTCAGATATAGATTCGCCATTCCCTCAGCTATGTTGTCTTAAGTTTTCATTTAAATCGGTTGATACTTCTAAGATTTATGCAAGAAAACAAAAGTGGGTGATTTTCTGAACACTGAATCATGAAATGCTAATAGGGACTTATGCCTCACTCAATGGTGTCATTTCGACCTTGGGTGACAGCGAAATATTCAATGACACGCAGCATCGTACGTCTCTGTGACAGCTGAGCTTCTTGTTAATTAATTATTACGAAGCTAAATATTGTTCATCTGCCCGTCTCTGTGAAGGTCTGAGTAGAGTTACCAACACAGAGCGCGGATCTAAAGTTAACCATTTGCGCCAGAAACGTGGTGCACAGCTTTACTTTTTTTCTGTTAATTTTTACGCGCGCGTGACGACTGACGACGTCTGTCCGTGACCCGCTGGAACCACATCGAGACTAGTGAACATGGGACCATGCGGTTTTCGTTATCAGGTAGCACAGGAACTTTAGATGTTTACAGCCAAATTTCATAAGGCAGTTCTCACCTTGACAGACGACGTTAACGACACTGAGGTGGAAAAAATCAGCGATTTCTTCAGTTTTTGTCGCAGTATGTCAAAAACGGTGCACGATGGTCCACGTTACTGTTAGGTCACTAATAGAAAGTTGCATACGGGCTTTCGATTGGTACACATGTCGATGACCTTGAATGACCTTGAACGACGGTAACGCGCCATTAACTCTCAATTTTAAAGTCGCGTTTTTCTGAGCCCGATGTGTGTGTCACGTGTCAATGTGAATGAAGTGTGCTGTTCTGACTTTAGAAGCAATAGCTCCGAGTCTCCAGATGTCAGCGACATACAGTTCGTGCATACATTGTCAGGATCACTCCGTGAGAAGGCACAACTGACAGTTTTGCGTGTAAAATCGCTTATGGGCCTTATCGAAGGGAGGACTCCAAAATTTTTGGGAACCTTTTATCTATTTTGAGTTGCAGGCTTCCGGTGTTGCACAATGTAATGGTTGTTAGCTGCGGACTTAAATAACGTGATACTGCATCACACTGGTTTAAATAAAAGTATAAGGCCTACTTTTCATGCACAGTTTCTCCTCTTTGTAAAACGATACATTGTCATACGTATTGCAATGGTGCCATGCGGTTTGTCTGCGGTCGTCGATCTTGTTGTTGTAAGCCGATAATGTTAATTAATTATCATTTTGATTAGCTGTTAATTGACAGACCGTTTATCATGGGCGTTTCCAGTAAGGTAACATGAGGATTTTGTGCCGCGTGGTAGGTTGAACTTGACGCCGACATTTTTCGACATGAAACTTTGCGGACCAGCAGTCGGACAGCGGACCGACTTTTTTAATCCGCGTAGTTTTCTTGCGTGTGTAGCTCAGGCCCTGCCGGTCTCCGTCGCATCAAGTAATCACAGAAATATCGGCAGCTATTGATTCGGTCCGGTCCGCTTCGGCCTCGGTCCGGGTTGTAGTGACGGTTGGTATAGGCGGTTGCCAAGCGACCAAACGAGACAGCACGGTCAATTGGCTCTGTGCTTTCATTCTGCGTCTAAATGTTCTCTGGAGCCGACCGGCCTCCCTTTGTCTGGCCATCTACAGCATCCGGCGAACCAGCGACACACATACATACAGAAAGATAGACGCGAAGAGATAAGGAGAGATGGAGAGGTTGAAAGATGCGGACGGCAGTAAGCAATGACGTCAGCACTTTGGTCGCAGCTGGGTGATTGACGTTTCCGGTGACGTCACGATCACTCGCGTGAGAACGGCTATTTAAAGGCCATGCATGCGTTATTTTTCTGATGCGTTAAAAACTTAAGATAGAGGCGTTTGAGAGTTCGTGTTTCGTTGAAAAATTACACAAAAAGCTCAGCTATCACCGTAAAACCGCTCGACATGCAGTATTATTTTTTACTATGGAGCTGTTGTCTGAAATAAACGATTGGATTGGATTGAATTGTAAAGGTTCTTATGCATAAAAATCAAGCGTTAGCTGTAGGTCACGTGACAAATGCATTGTTTTCATTTACTTCGCGTTCAACTTTTTTCTTATTTTTTACCGCGACCTTCTATAACTTGGAATGACCTTAAATCGGCACTCAAAGTTAGTCCTACTTAGTCTGCGTGTGTTATTTGTGAATACTGAACCTAGGAATGATCATCAAGAGTCACTCAAGGTGATGACCTTGGGTCATTCCCGTTTACTGGTGAGAAAACGCGACGTTTCATAGACCAGTATGACTTTTTATTAATGTTTCATGGTAACTCTGTCTTTATCTTGTACCGTTTTCGAGATATTACCGCTTATTATAAATTAAGAACTTGCGTGAACTTGCAAATGACCTTCAGCTGAACCTAGGAAATGTATTGGAATACAACAGTTGAGGTATGTGACTTCCAGTCGTTGTAATTATCTTCGTAGATAACATGTGCCTATTTTCCCGAGACATTGGCCCTGAGATTCGGCATGTTTCCAGTGGCTATTAAAAGTCACTCTACGTTATCGACAATGACACAGTTCGATAGATCATATGACTTCCTAATAGTGTTCCATAGTAGCAAGGTGCATACATATATTTGTTGAAAGATAAAAAAAATATAAGTTTAGCCACTTTCACACAGTCTGCGAGTGCAACAGACGGACTCAGTTAGCCACTCAGTAAAAAGAACAGACAGTGGCATTAAAATAATTATACAAGAAACTCAGTTGTCGCAGACACGTCGCAGACACCCAACGATACGCGCGGCTGACGTCCGGACTAGTCCTGTGTAACTGGCAATATTTCGACACATTGGTTAGTTATGCTGCCTGAGCATTATGTGGCTTTATAACACTGACCTGTGATCGTCTGGGTATGTCACGTGTAATGCCAGGTTAGCATGCAGGCAACATACAGACAGACGGACAGACAGACGATCGGACGGACAAGTGGACATACTGAACGGTTGAGACGGGGTGCAATCGGTAATGCGGCCTTCTAGCGTGAGCCTGCATGCGTAATAAGATGGCAAAGAACAATAATTCCTTCATCTACAGTCAATCTGTCGTCGGTCATCGGCAACAGAATGGTTTGAGATCGGCCCCGATATGACGTCATGTGAATGGTGTCACGAAGCGACCCAACAACACGTGGGTAGGAAGTGGAATGGTTGACATAAGCTTACCATAGAAACGAACCACGTGCAGCTGATCATGCATGCCGTGACGTGCGACCCCTGGCGAATACGCGTATATAACAAGTGTCAATGATGGAGATATGATAGTGGTCCTCCCTGACAACGTACACAGGCTAACACAGCAAGTCTGTTGCTGCGAGCTGACTGTTGCAGCGGCGGGCCGCCGCCAGTTAAATGGCACATCACCACAATGGTGTGTCGGCATGTTTAGTAAACTGCACAGTTAGCACGGGACAGACAGACGGACAGACAGACGGACTCGGTGCAACGCATAAGAGGCCTCCTAATGGACGGCTGTTAACAACCATGCCTACTCTTCTAATACTGACTCGCGTTTTGCTTAGTATCTGGCTTAATTTGCAGTACGCTGTTGTTGTTTAAGTGCATTCTAGAACAGGTCCGTCGATAGCCAGACCGGTCCCCAGGGAACCACACATTCTCGCGGGCCCCGCGAGAATTGCCGCCACCATCCTAACTCAAACGTCTTTTGAATTTTTTCACACAACGCGCACAGTCAGCAAAATTTAAAGATACACTTGGATCTGGTCTGGGGACAATATATAAAGGGCCATAAACTAGCAGTTTTAATTTTTTAACAGTTACGCACGAAAACAAAAGGGTACAACTTTTTTTCTGAGATACAGTGTAGAATACACACTGTGGTGCAATTTTTTTGCCCCACAGTGTAGTTTTGGCTTGAAGATAACGAGCCCCAACAAAGTTGGGATAACCTGCAGACAAACCAACGCCAGATTTCTTTATTTGTTTATGATCACATACGTAGGCCTATTTAATACGTTGGAACACTTAAAAAGATGGCTTTTATTGTGTTTTGTTGTTCAATGTTTGTTGAACTATGTATACTTGAAGCACCGCATAATCATCACAGCTTTCACTGCATTTATATACATGTAGTATATTGTTTTGCATAGTGATGTATATCGCTCTACTGTTAAGCTTCACTGCAGACGTAGCAATTTCTGCCTTTACAGTCACAACCTTTTGAGTCTGATCCATACTAGCGGATACAATTAGTAAAGAAATGAAACTGAGACATGAAATTAGCACATATAAAACAAGCATACAAAAAGCGCACTTTTTTATCACATCGATTTCTGAAGCTCAGCAAGTTCGTCCCACGCGACCTTTTGTACAGCTTGATTACAGCAGTTACTGGTAGTTTTGTACTTTAGCTTCGATAAAATGTATTTTCTCTCCTACGAAGTGTCCTAAACTGCACAGCCAGTATGCATATGTAAATTGCCATCAGTATTCCATTGTAACTGTATTCCTTGTACTGTTTCTGAGATATTTAACGTCGAATTATGGCGTGCACTTGAGACAATCTGGATTAGGGGTCAATGAAGGTAACTTAAAATGGCACCATTGATAGATCATATACGACTTCATATTGGTTTTCTGTCTAAACCATTTTCGAGTTATTTAACATCGAAGAATGTCGTGATCTTGAGACGTCACTCAATGACATTGGAAATAACGCATTCGATAGATCGCACAGTACAGCAATGTAACTATGGCCCTATCTTATATCATTTCCGAGATATTCAACATCGAATAATAGCCTTGAATTCGGTGTCAAGGTCATTCTAGGTCACTGAAAGTGGCATCAGTCAACACGACTTCCTATCAGTCTGCCACTGTAACCGTTTGTATCTTTATCATTTTCGAGATACTGTAATACGAGACACTGGTCGAAAACTGCGCTTTTCTCATAACCCACTTGCATTTAACGCCTCCGTTAGGGGAATCCACCCCGTCCGCATATTGCCATAATGTTTGGCACGGAAAGACTAGAAGAGTACGTCTACCAGACGGTAAAAAGTTAACGACATGTTTACTCGTTTCGATACAATACACGAACGTGACAGACAGGCAGACGGACGGACACCGCACGACGGTATAGGCCGCGTTACAATAGCGTCGCGCGGCAAATAAAACCTTTTAATACATCTGAGCGATTTGTAGTCGAACACATTTAAATGTTTACTACTATAGCTCATCACTTCATGACGCCACATGCCCACATACCTTTTGTAAACACTTAAATATTTACGTCGCTATTCGACGCAGCAACACGTTGATAGGCGTGCGGCAAAGAGGACAGACAGCCGCGTCCTTGGTTGTGCACTTCGTTGGCACACGACTCACAGGTAGACGGACGCTAGGTATAGTGCCTTTGATGTGCCAATGGACACTAGGTATAGTGGACGATTGGGGTGGGCGTGCGAGCGGGTGCGGGAGGGCCGGTAGGCGGGGCGTAACGACGGCGTCGACGCGGAGCAGAGTTATGTAGTTTATTTGAGCAGAGCAGAAATCCAACACGTCCATAAACCAAACAAGGAGCAGATCTCAAAGCCATGAGTTAACATCACTCATTCCAAATCCTTATATAAAGAACAAACAATGTTAGTCTGTCTGTCGTATCGAGATAGGTCATAACAATGGAGGACATAGGTAGTGTACAAGAAGGTCTTAGTAGATGCCTGAAGAAAATGTATAGGTATCGTTGTGTACGTAAGCCAGGATACGTGCTTCGCTGAGTACGCATTTGACATCCCTACTGGACTGTGGCACTTCCGCTATCTCACTTGTCAATATCTAGCTCGTGTCAACTACCTGCTCGGATGTCATTAGGCTTAGCTGGTGTTTGTTCTGTCTATGCTTTGACAATGGCCGTAACTACGTTTAACGATAACGACAGTCGTAAATAAATATACATATGCTGTTGTACAGAAAAAAAACTGCAGATAGTCTGTCGACAGTTATATAAGCCAAAGCTCTAAAACAACAAAAATTAAAATGTTCATTAATTATAAGCGTGAAATATATGCGCTAGCACATTTAAATCTGTCAAGTAAGTAAGTAAGTAAATAGTAGATTTGTATAGCGCATAATCATAACATCTCTAATGCGCTCAGTACGTTGTGCCTAATAGCGGGCGAAGAGAAATATCTTTAACTGGCGTTTAAAACTGGCAAGTTCAAGTGCTGGGTCACGCAAACAGGCCGCGATAGAGTTCCAGACCAACGGTCCAGCAACACTAAACGCGCGTTGCCCTAGACCAGACCGTTTGTAACGTGTGACTAGCAACCATATGTTTTATGCTTATAATTAATGTACATTTCAATTTTTGCTGTTTTAATTCTTTGGCTTATACAACTTTTCTACTATAATATCTGATGGTTCAATAAAGTTTGTTGGCAAGACGTATAACAAATTTTTATACGCTTCATTACTGTCTGCGTATGTTAGGCCTATTTGCATTGGCTAATGCGCCGACCAATCACGAGCCAGCTACGAGCGATGCACCGCCCACTATTCAAACGCCTCACGCACCCCCTCCCTCTACTATACCTGGGGCGCGTTGCAAATCCAAGACCGGTCTCGTAAGCACGTACTCCGAGTCCGTTCCCACTGGACCGGTCTAAATCATCGCAACGTCAAATCATGTTCTCACAAGCACAAAATAATAACATAATATATCACGCATTCTTTCAAGTAAAATAAACAATTTTGTTACCGTTTTCGTCTTGAAAATAAAAATTCTGATCGTCGCGCCCGACACATATTAAAACAGCCGTTGTCAATCTGCACACGAACTCCCTCGGTAATATCCGCCATTTTGTTAGCAGAGAAAACCTTACTGGACGCAATCGACCGAAGTAAGAAACCGG
>Ga0209339_1000779_pt1 | contig 12308 bp, 9 predicted proteins | sample OlaalgELextract3_FD_187376 | JGI IMG/M metagenome (GOLD analysis project Ga0209339, IMG submission 187376) | Olavius algarvensis symbiont microbial communities from Tuscany, Italy - Type A ELBA extract 3 (SPAdes) (version 2) | ecosystem: Host-associated > Annelida > Digestive system >... | reverse complement strand
AGTTTTAGGGAACTAGGCCTATAAAAGGAGTGATTTTAGTAGTACTTATATCAAAAAAAGTCAAGTAGTATTTTATCTTATCATGCTGATATAATGAGAATTTTTACGTTTATGCGTCCACTCTATAGACCAATTTCGTAATCACTCCAACACTTCATGAACGATTGCAACTACCGTTCTATACCAAAAAAACCACAATAAAGGGCTTCCAACAGCTCCGCCTGAACGAGTTGTTTCTCCCACAGGGTGGGGTGCTGACCTTTCCAGCGCTGATTGAGAAAATCCCTGAGACTGACCAGGCTTTCCTGGGACGCCAATTCCCCCTGGTCATACAAATATGACGTCACCCGCACGCCGCAAAAAGTTCCCTGGCAGGCGCCTTTGCCGATTCTACTGCGCAGGGCAATGGCGTTGAGGTCCGGTTGCCCTTTTTGGTTGCGAATGGATTCGATAATCGAATCAACGGCACTTTTGGGGACCATTTCACATTCACAAAGCAGCAAATCCTCGGGTTCATGGTGTTTCAGCCACAATTTGGGTGCCAACCCCGGTTGGGTCCATTTGGCGGGCTGGGACAAGGCAAGCGGTTGGGTTCGGGTCAAGCAGGGACTGTCAACTCCCAGGTGATTGCAGACCAGATCGGCTGTTTTTTCGGCCATCAATCGATATGTCGTCAGCTTGCCGCCGGAGATGGTCGTGAAGTTTTCAAGTCCTTCATCGCTGTGATCGATGAGAGCAAAGCTGCGGCTGACCCCCCGGTCGTCGGAGGCCGACCGCGAGCCGACCAGCGGCCTGACACCGGCATAAGCTCGGATATAGCGTGTCGTCTCCAAGTCCGGCATCATCTTGACGGCTTCACCCACCATGTCGTCGACCTCTGCGACCGTTGGATAAATTTGATCCAAATTGTCGATTCGAATCGAGGTTGTTCCGAGGATGGAGACCGTGCCGCCGGGCACCAGGATATCGGCACTGGCCGATGGGCGGAGCCTGTTAATCACGCGGTCGGTAATGCGGTTGTGGGTGACGATCAGGCTGCCCTTGGAGTAAATGATATCGATGGCCGCACCCGCTAGGGCGGCGACAACGCCGGCCCAGGCGCCCGAGGCATTAATCACCTGTTCCGCCTCGATGATTGTTTCTTCTCCGGTAATGACATTTTCAAGGCGGACGGCTCGAATTTTTTTGCTGCTGATTTCGAATCCGACCACTTCATTGAATCGCAGCAGGGTACTGCCCAGTTCCTGGGCCTGGGCCATGTTTTCCATGGACAGTTTAAAGGGATCGATCGATGCATCCGGCACCAGATAGGCCGCAATCAAATTATCGGAAAGTGTCGGCTCAAGTTCCCGGGCTTCCCGGGTGCTTAGTTCCTGCACCGGGATTTGGCATTGGGTGCAGAGGCCGGGAAAATCGGCCACGTACTTTTCGTCGTCGCCCGCCACGGCCACAAATAACCCACCGGTGTCTTCAATGCAGTGCGGCGCCAGCTTCTTTAGCAGTTCGCCTTCTTCACGGCATTCGATGGCACTGCCCTGATCGGCAAAGACATAGCGCCCCCCACTGTGCAACAGCCCGTGGTTGGCACCGGATGCCCCGGCATTGATATCGCGCCTTTCAGCCAGGATGCATTGCACGCCGCGCAGGGCAAGATCCCGGGCGATGCCGGTGCCGGTGGATCCCCCGCCGATAATGAGTGCCTGGGTGGTTAATGTGTTGGTCATGAATGTATTGTTAGGCGATTCTTAATACCATCGCGACAAGTTGTGTTTGACATAATTACGTGCCTTGATAACCGGAAGGTTTCGGGTGTCAGGAAATTTAGGTATTCGGCATTCGGTTTTCGGTATTAGAAACTGACACCTCTTTTGAAACTACATGGAATGACGAATGTCGAATGTCGAATGACGAATGATGGATTCGCTTCGCTCAATCAATTTTAAATAGACAGAATACATTATTCGATGTTCGATGTTGGGCGTTCGATTTTCGACGTTCATTAGTTTATTTTCTTTGATCAGACCGGCTGTCCTTTGGCCGGAGGCCGCCGCTTTTTTGAAACTACATTAAAAGCGAACCGCAGAACACCGAACAAGAAATATCGAATGATGAAGGGTGGAATCGCTTTGCTCTGTCTTTTTAATAAGATAGACCGTTCGACAAAAGACTCACGACAGGCAGAATACCTTAAATCCAAAATCCGCATTCCAAAATTTAAAATTTGCTTTTTGAAGTTTCTTTTCCGATCAGACTGCTCGCTCGCGGCCAGCGGCGGCACAGTAGCCTATTAGCGCTACCCAAAAACCTCTGAACCTTGAACGCTGAACCTCTGAACCTTGAACGCTGAACCTCTGAACCTTGAATGCTGAACCTCTGAACCCTGATGCTTGAACCTCTGAACCTCTGAACCTCGGATCCCAAACGGCCACAGATAGCATATCTTAAAGTGATTTTCCACCTGAAATGTTCAAGCGTTGGAATGCCTCCGTAACGGTTGGATTCCGCTTTGCTTAGCGTCACCTGGAAAAAATAATATAGATACCTGAATTTTTGATAAATAACTGCGAACCAAATAAATCAACTAGATTCCAACGTATTCACTTTCGGCAGCATCAACTGCCGAATTCAGGTATCTAGTTGCTTGCAAATTGTCGAAGAGCAACTATTTTTAAAAAGTGTACATGTGGGGGGTGTCGATCTTAATCGTGTACACCCTGTTCCTATATTTTCGGAATAAATCATACCAGGCAGGTGGGGGATAATATCTAAAAAATCTCAGCACACCGGCAAATTTAGACTTGCGGGTTGATTTAAATGGTGCTATCCAAAAATCAATTCGGCGGCTTTAGATGAGGCTGGTTTATCGTTGCTTGACCTACCAGATAATCAAATGTTCAATAATTTTATACCGTAGCGGTGACTGCGGCAATGTCGGCCAAACCAATCCCGCAATGGGCGGGAAATTCGATATAACATTTCAGCTAAGCCCAAAATTCAATAACGGAGACGCTTCATGGGCCTGTCCCTGCAGAATATCGACAAAATCGTCGGCCGAGAAACCCATCTGAAAGATATTAACTTAGAATTTGAATCCGGATCCCGCAATGTGTTGCTGGGGAGAACCCTGGCAGGCAAAACCTCTTTGCTAAGGATCATGGCTGGGATCGATCGCCCTACTCGGGGCAAAATTCTGATCGACGGCCAGGACACCACCGGCGTTTGGGTGCGCAAGCGCAGTATCGCCATGGTCTACCAGCAGTTTATCAATTACCCGTCTCTCACCGTTTACAAGAACATCGCCTCCCCGCTGAAAGTCGCCGGGGTGCCGAAACAGGAAATCGACCATCGGGTTCGCGAAACAGCGGCCATGCTGCATCTTGAAGAAATGCTCGACCGTCTGCCGGCTGAACTTAGCGGCGGGCAGCAGCAGCGCATCGCCATCGCCCGGGCCCTGGTTAAAGACGCGCAACTGCTTTTGCTGGACGAACCGTTGGTCAACCTGGATTATAAACTGCGTGAAGAGCTGCGCATCGAGCTGCAGGAAATTTTCGAACAGCGCGAGGCGATCGTCGTATATACCACCACCGAACCGACCGAAGCGCTGATGCTGGGAGGAAATGTGGTGGTTATGGACGAGGGGCGGGTGCTGCAATCCGGCCCTACCCCCGACGTCTATCACAACCCCCTGACCACTAAAGTGGCGGAAGTATTCAGTGATCCACCCATCAACTATCTGCCGTGCACGGTACGGGAGCGTAAAGCGTCCCTGGGTGATAACATTGAATTTCCATTGATCGACCATCTGGCGTCGCTGCCCGCCGCGCAGTATATATTCGGTGTGCGCTCCAACCACCTGTCCGTGAACCGTACCGGCAGCGCAGACGCCGAAATTCGCACAAAAGTCGAATTATCGGAAATCAATGGATCTGAAACTTTTATTCATGCCAACTTCGAACAGTCGCGACTGGTGGTGCAAGAAGACGGTGTGCATCCCTATCGAATGGGCACGGATGTTGCCATTTATGTCAACCCGAGCAATTTCTTTGTCTTCGATGAAGCCGGCGCTTTGGTTGCATCACCGGACAGGTAATAAAGGTTTCAGGTGTCAGGTTTAGGGTGTCAGGGAACCGAAGTGCTAAATCCTGACACCTGAACACTGACACCTGACACCTTTCGTAATTTGCAACATGTTGTCAGAGAAAAAGGTCTAAGGGCCTAACAGATTCAATTTTAATTATCCGCCTCCGGCGTATCAGGGTAAGTCAGGAGCCTATTATGGCGCGAATCGAGCTGAATGAAATCGCCCACAGCTATTTAAAGAATCCAAAGGACGAATCCGATTATGCCCTCAAACGCATTCATAACGAATGGGAAGACGGCGGCGCCTATGCCCTGCTCGGACCGTCCGGCTGCGGCAAGACTACATTGCTCAATGTTATTTCAGGTCTTTTGACACCCAGCAAAGGGCGTGTGCTTTTTGATGGCAAAAGTGTCACCAACCTGCCGCCGGAAAAACGCAACATTGCCCAGGTATTTCAATTTCCCGTGCTTTACGACACAATGACGGTTTTCGACAATTTGGCTTTCCCGCTGCGTAACCGCAAAGTTGGAGAAAGCGAAGTGAAAAAACGGGCCCTGGAAGTTGCCGAAATTCTCGATCTAACGCCTTACCTTAACAAGCGCGCTGCTGGATTGGCGGCCGATGCCAAGCAAAAAATATCCCTGGGCCGCGGGTTGGTGCGCAGTGACGTGGCGGCCATTTTATTTGACGAACCGCTGACGGTCATCGATCCCCATCTCAAGTGGCACCTCCGGCGCAAACTCAAAGAGGTCCATGAGCAGCTCAGATTAACTCTGATTTACGTTACGCACGATCAGATCGAGGCCCTGACGTTTGCCGACCGGGTTCTGGTGATGTATGAAGGCGAACTCGTCCAAATCGGAACCCCTCAGGAGCTTTTTGAAAACCCCAGGCATAAATTCGTCGGGTTTTTCATCGGCAGCCCCGGGATGAATTTTTTAAGCTGCACCCTGGACGGCAACCTGGCCCGAGTGGACGGGGCCAGCATCGAATTGGATGATGAAACAGCCGCATTGGGACTCAAAGCCCAGGGAAAAATGGAAATCGGCATTCGCCCCATGTTTCTGGAGGCTCACTCCGCGGCCGTTGAAAACAGTATTCCGGCGGCGGTTAAATCGGTGGAGGATCAGGGCAGTTTCAAAATTCTGACCGCAACCATGGCAGGCCATACCTTGCGCGCCCGCCTGCCCGAAAGCCAGGCCGTACCGTCAAATGAAGCCTGGCTGCGGTTTCCAAAAAAATGGACCAAGCTGTTTGCTAATGAGCGTTTGGTGGGCAAGGAAACCGGTTAACTGCAGGTTTTCCGCCGCAGGCGGACCAGTGTTCAGGTTTCAGGATAGTTTGATGGGCGTTAATGGGATTGATGGCTGGGAGGCCGGGAAGCTGGAAGGCCTGAAGGCTACATAGCCAAAAGCCTCCCGGCTTTCAAGCCTCCCAGCCTCCAAGCATCTCACGACAGTGAAGAGGAGCTTTTTGATGGACAAGTGGGAAAACAACAAGGCCTGGTTTCTGGTTCTGCCGGCGTTTATCATCGTTGCCTTCAGCGCGTTCATCCCGCTGATGACCGTGGTCAATTATTCGATTCAGGACATCTTCGGTCCGGGCCAGAGCGTTTTTGTCGGTACCGAATGGTATAAGGAAATGTTGGGCAACCATCGCCTGCATGATGCCCTGTGGCGCCAATTCATATTTTCCGGGCTCGTCCTGCTGATCGAGATACCTCTCGGGATCATGATTGGACTTGCCATGCCCAAACGCGGCTGGGGCGTCTCCGCCAGCCTGGTAACCCTGGCCCTGCCCCTGGTCATCCCCTGGAACGTGATCGGAACCATCTGGATCATTTTTACGCGGCCGGATATCGGCCTGTTCGGTGTGGGTATTAACAGCCTTGACTTATTGGCAGTGCCCTTTGACCATACGGCAAAACCGATTTACGCCTGGATCACTCTGCTGGCCATGGAAGTTTGGCACTGGACCCCGCTGGTGGCCCTGCTGGCATACGCCGGGCTGCGTGCCATCCCCGAAGCCTATTACCAGGCGGCCAAGATCGACGGTGCTTCGCCATGGGCGATATTCTTCTATATTCAGCTGCCCAAGATGCGTGGTGTGCTGACCATTGCCGTGCTGTTGCGCTGGATGGACAGCTTCCTGATCTATGCCGAACCCTTCGCCCTGACCGGCGGCGGACCCGGCAACACGACCACTTTTTTATCCATCTACCTGGTGAAGCTGGCCACCATGCAATTTGACCTGGGTCCGGCGGCGGCCTTTTCGCTGATCTACTTTGTTATCATACTCCTTTTTAGTTTCGCATTCTACCAGGCATTGTTGAACGTTGGCAGAGGGGAAAAAGCATGAAGATCCAAAAAAGAACCATCGCACTGTGCATCTATTTCGGATTTCTGATCCTTCCGATCTACTGGATGCTCAATATGTCTCTGAGAACCAACGCGGATATTCTGGCCGATTTCGCCCTTTACCCGACCAATTTGACATTGGTAAACTATATCAAAATATTTACGGATCCAAGCTGGTATATGGCTTACGTCAACGCCCTGGTCTATGTCGGCATGAATACCGTCATGTCATTGCTTTTTGCCCTGCCGGCAGCCTATGCTTTTTCGCGCTATAAATTTCTAGGTGACGGGCAGATGTTTTTCTGGCTGCTGACGAATCGCATGGCCCCGCCGGCGGTCTTTCTGCTGCCCTACCTGCAACTCTATTCAACTATCAATTTGATGGATACCCATCTTGCAGTAGCCCTGGCCCATTGCCTGTTCAATGTGCCCTTGGCAATCTGGATCCTGGAGGGCTTTATGTCCGGTGTTCCGAAAGAAATTGACGAGACCGCCTTTATCGATGGATACAGTTTTCCACGGTTCTTTATCACCATTTTCATCCCCCTGATTCGCGCCGGGGTGGGCGTAACCGCATTTTTCTGTTTTATGTTCAGCTGGGTCGAACTGCTGTTTGCCCGGACCCTGACGATTACCGCGGCCAAACCCATTACCGCCACCATGACGCGTACCATCAGCGCGTCGGGCCTGGATTGGGGCCTGATGGCCGCCGCCGGTGTCCTCACCATCGTGCCGGGAGCACTGGTGATCTGGTTCGTGCGCAACTACATGGCCAAGGGCTTTGCCCTGGGACGTGTATAAATTGATTATTGATTATTGACCATTGATTATTTAAGGTATTCTATCATTCAATTTCAAGGATTCGCGGAAAAATGCAATTAATGGGCCGCTAATTTGAGAAGTGAAGAGCTAATAAAAAGAACGAAAGTGTTTGCACATCGCTGTGTAAAGCTAGCATCAGCACTGCCGGAAACTTCATTGGGTAAGCATATAAGTGGCCAGCTTATCAGGTGTTCTACATCCGTGGCTGCTAATTATCGAGCAACTTGCCTATCACAATCTAAGCCTAGCTTTATCGCAAAAATAAGCATCGTTGTAGAAGAAGCCGATGAGGCAGCATTCTGGTTAGAATTTATAATTGATGAGAAGTTGTTGAAAATGAATCTTATAGAGCAATTGCTCAGTGAGGCGAGAGAGCTGACCGCAATTTTTGTATCCTCCCGAAAAACGGCCAGCAACAAAAATTAGATAGACAGAATACCACAAATATTCAATATTCAATAATCAATATTCAATTGAGAGGTGTCATGAGTCTCGCATGGATGTATTGGACCAAACCGACGGCTATTTTTTTCACCAGCATTTTCCTGATGATCGGCGGTATGCTGGTCTGGGAACTGGTGTCGCCGACCATCGAGCGTCGCGGTTTTCTGATGATCCCGACGACGCGGGGGACGAGGTTTTTTTTGGGATTGCTGGGCAGTGCCTATATCCATCTGGCATGGCTCGGATTGACAGACCTGGCGCTGTGGATCGCAACCATCATTTCGGTAGGCTGGGTGATTATCGTTATGCGCTGGGGGTGATCATTATTGAATATTTTCAATTGAAGATTGAAGATTTAATGTCCGCCTGCAGCGGGTCAATTTGAATAGATTGAAAAAACCAAACAACTTTGCGAAGCAAAAAAAATAATTAATCCACTGGCGTTTCGATTAACGATCTTCCTTAAAGTCTTAAAATTTTTCTCTAAAGTACTTAATTGCAAATCTTTAGAAAGGATTAATTATGGTCCGATTGTGCCCGGTGTCAAAGGCCTTCGCGCCGGCGATTTAGACCTTAAACCAGAACATAACAATTGAAGGCCAAACTGTGGAGGTGTCTCTATGAAAGGATTTATATCGAAGAAAAGAAACAGGATGATGATCGTGCTGGGCGTGTTCGCTGTATTGTTCGCGTTTTTTGCAGGCACGGCGAGCGCGAACATGGAAGCCGCCAAAAAAATGGGTCGATGAAGAATTTCAACCCTCGACCTTGACCAAAGAAGAACAGATGAAGGAGATGGAGTGGTTCATCAATGCGGCCAAACCCTTTGTGGGGATGAATATCAAGGTCGTGTCCGAGACCATCCCGACGCATGTGTATGAGGCAGAGGTGCTGGCCAAGGCCTTTGAAGAAATCACCGGCATCAAGGTCTCGTTCGACCTGATCCAGGAAGGCGATGTCATCGAAAAGCTCCAGTCCCAGTGGGCCTCCGGCGAAAACCTCTATGACGGCTGGATCAACGATTCCGACCTGATCGGAACCCATGCCCGCTATGGATATGTGGTGCCGCTGTCCGACTTTATGGAGGGCGAAGGCAAGGATGTGACACTGCCCACCTTGGATGTGGATGACTTCATGGGCAAGTCCTTCACCACCGGACCGGACGGCAAACTTTACCAGCTGCCGGACCAACAGTTCGCCAATCTCTACTGGTTCCGCTATGACTGGTTTAACCGTGAGGATTTCAAAAAGAAATTCAAAGAAATCTATGGCTATGAGCTGGGGGTGCCGGTCAACTGGTCGGCCTATGAAGACATTGCCGAGTTTTTCAGCGAGCATATCCAGGAAATCAACGGCAGAGCCATTTATGGTCACAACGATTATGGCAAGAAAGCCCCTGACCTGGGTTGGCGTTTTACCGATGCCTGGCTGTCCATGGCCGGTGCCGGTGACAAAGGTATTCCCAACGGTGTTCCCGTGGATGAATGGGGTATCCGGATGGAAGATTGCCGGCCGGTCGGTGCATCCGTTTCCCGCGGCGGCGCCGCCAATGGACCGGGAGCCAAATATTCGCTGCGCAAATACATGGAATGGCTGCGCAAATACGCTCCTCCGGGCGCCCTGGGGATGGATTTCTATACCTACCTGCCGGTCCTGGCCAAAGGCCATGTTGCCCAGCAGATCTTCTGGTACACGGCATTTGTACCCGATATGGTAGCGCCGGGCCCGACAGTGAACGAGGACGGCACGCCCAAATGGCGCATGGCACCCTCCCCCCACGGTCCCTATTGGGAAGAGGGCATGAAGCTGGGCTACCAGGACTGCGGTTCCTGGACGTTTATGAAGAGCACACCGCTGGATCGCCGCAAGGCTGCCTGGCTCTTCGCCCAGTTCTGTGTGGCCAAGACCACCTCGCTGAAAAAGACGCATGTGGGCCTGACACCAATCCGTGACAGTGATATCAACCACGAGTCTTTCACAGAGCGTGCTCCCAAACTCGGCGGGCTGGTGGAATTTTATCGCAGCCCGGCGCGGGTTGCCTGGACACCCACCGGCGTCAACGTTCCCGATTACCCGAAGCTGGCACAGCTGTGGTGGCAAAATATCGGCGAGGCGGTATCCGGTGAAGTGACCGTCAGCACGGCCATGGACAACCTGGCCAAGGAAATGGACCGCGTTTTACAGCGTATCGAACGCGCCAATGTACAGGCGGAATGCGGACCGAAACTCAACCCCAAAATGGCTGAATCCGATTGGCTGAACAAGCCCGGATCACCTAAGGCCAAAGTCAACGAAAAACCGCAGGGGATGACGGTCGACTATGACCAACTCATCCAGGCCTGGCGTGAGGGTCGTGTAAAATAGACGTAATGCGCTGCGGGCCAAGTGCCAATTTCATAATACTAAACGGCACCCCCCTGCTGCGCCATGTAACTCCTGTTAAAACTCGAGGGGCTATAGCCGATGCTTTAGCCCCTCGAATCTTTTGAGACGTTTTGATTATCTACAACGACCAACCAAGCCTTTTATCACGAAAACACGAAAAGAATAAAACGCGAAATGAACCATGCTGTATTTCGGGCTTTCTTAATTTCGTGGTTTCGTGATAAAAATAAACCATATCCAGGTACATCTAAATCCAAGAAAAGGAGACCGAGCAATGACCAAATACGTGGGTGCCTTAGACCAGGGTACGACCAGCAACCGTTTTATCATATTCAATCACAACGGTCAGATCGTCGGCTGGGAGCAAAAGGAGCATGAACAAATTTTCCCGCAGCCGGGCTGGGTGGAGCACAATCCGGCTGAAATCTGGCAAAACACCCAGGATGTTATCCAAAGTGCACTCTTTAAAACCGGGGTCGCCGGCGCGGACCTGGCCGCCATCGGCATCACCAATCAGCGTGAGACCACGGTGCTCTGGGACAAGAACACCGGCCGGCCCTACATGAACGCCATCGTTTGGCAGTGTACCCGTACGGATAAAATCTGCAAGGAACTCGAACGCGAGCAGGGGCAAAATCGCTTCCGGGATAAGACCGGCCTGCCGATTGCGACATATTTTTCCGGACCGAAAATCAAGTGGATCCTGGACAACGCTCCTGAAGCACGCGCCGCCGCCGACAAAGGCGACGCCCTTTTTGGAACCATGGAAACCTGGCTGATCTGGTGGCTGACCGGCGGACCCGACGGCGGATCCCATGTAACGGACGTCACCAACGCCAGCCGCACCATGCTGATGGATTTAACCTCGCTGCAGTGGGACCCGGCAATCCTGGAAGTTATGGGGATCCCGCCGCAGATTCTGCCGCGTATCGTCCCCTCCAGCGACAGCGCTACCTGGGGCGCGACCCTGGCAGAGGGGCCGCTGGGAGCCGCGATCCCGGTGTGCGGCGCGCTCGGCGATCAACAGGCCGCCTTAGTCGGTCAAACCTGCTTTGACCAGGGTGAAGCCAAAAATACGTACGGCACCGGCTGTTTCATGCTGCTGAACACCGGACATACCCCCGTGCCCTCGCGCCAGGGCCTGCTCACCACCCTGGGCTATCAAATCAATGATCAGCGGCCGGTGTACTGCCTGGAAGGGTCGATTGCGATTACCGGGGCGCTGGTCCAGTGGCTGCGGGACAATTTGGGCCTGATTTCCAGTGCCCCGGAAATCGAGGAACTGGCGGCCACGGTGGAAGACAACGGCGGCGCTTATTTCGTTCCCGCCTTCTCCGGGCTGTTTGCCCCCTACTGGCGTTCGGACGCCCGCGGGGTGGTTGCGGGGTTGACGCGCTTTGTCAACAAAGGCCACCTGGCCCGGGCCGTCCTGGAAGCCAGCGCCTATCAAACCCGCGACATCGTGGAGGCCATGAACAAGGATTCCGGGGTGGCGCTGACCAATCTAAAAGTGGATGGCGGCATGGTGGGCAATGAAATGCTGATGCAATTTCAATCCGATATCCTGAACGTGCCGGTCATCCGACCGGAGGTTTCGGAAACCACCGCCCTGGGCGCCGCCTATGCCGCCGGCATGGCGGTCGGATACTGGTCCGACGCGCAAGAGTTGCGTCAAAACTGGGCCGTTGACAAAACCTGGCAGCCGTCCATGGAAGCCGGTGTGAGAGAGAAATACTACCGGGAGTGGAAAAAAGCGGTGGACCGGACCTTTGGGTGGGTGGAATAGTTTATTGAGTTGATTAGTTGATTGGGTTTATTGAGTTTGTTGGGTTTATTGAGTTTGTTGGGTTTATTGAGTTTGTTGGGTTTATTGGGTTGGTTGGGTTGATTAAGTTGATTGGTTGATTGGGTTGATTGGGTTGAATAGTTGATAAGAATGACGACGCACCATTACGCCGGTAGCGTAACGCCAACAGCGTAATGTAGTGGCGGGGTTTATCCCCGCCTAAACGGCGGGTATCGCCGTTGTCCACCGACTGCTCGCATTGGTGAGTTTAGCGATAATAATCGCCAAGCTCCTGGCGGGGATAAACCCCATAAGCGCTAAGTTATTTTAAGCCGTTTTTTTATTTAAAAATAATTTGATAACTGATAGTTACGTCTTCTCTTAGACTCAGAAAGTAATTTTGAAATTTCGTTCCAGCGTGCTATCATTTCAT